>Ga0209517_10001096_pt1 | contig 42661 bp, 35 predicted proteins | sample PeaSoiMetSII2010_FD_187695 | JGI IMG/M metagenome (GOLD analysis project Ga0209517, IMG submission 187695) | Peat soil microbial communities from Weissenstadt, Germany - SII-2010 (SPAdes) (version 2) | ecosystem: Environmental > Terrestrial > Soil > Wetlands > Peat | place: Germany...
AGGAATTGCTCAGCGAACGCGTGGTCTCCAGTCGCGGCATGTGGCGACCCCGAGGAGTGCGACGGCCGCAAAGCAAGTTTCCCGTGCGCGGCCGGGGGCAACTCAGCAAAAAACGAATCTTAGTGACGGTACGCATCAAGAAGTGTTAAATGAACAGTATTGGGCTAAAGCCCCGCCCTTCCGCTTCCGACAAACAAGCCCGCCCACTAGTGTTGCTAAGCACTAGGATTCCGGTTAGTTGCCGCGCGCGGTGAGCGCAGCGAGCAATCGCGCCACGTGATCTTCCCATTTGAAATTGTTGGCAGCGCGCGTCCGTCCGCTTTCGCTCAGCCTCTGCCGCAAGCCCTCATCGGCACACAAATTCCTGACCTTTTCAGCCAAGTCGGCCGGTTCGAGCAGGCGGAAATAAACTGCCGCCTCTCCGCAGATTTCACGATTCACCGGCGTGTCCGAAGCCACAATGGGCAAGCCGTGCGCCATGGCTTCCACCATGGGATGGCCGAACGACTCGCAAAGCGCCGGAAAAACCACGAGGTCGGTGCGCCCGTAGAGTTCCTGGACCTGCTGGCTTCCGAGGGGACCCAGGAAGTTCACGCAAGCAGCCACCTCCGGCTCGCGACCCAGCGCCAGGTCCTCATCGTGAGTGACGGTCCAAGCCCCACCCTGCCAAGCGGGATCGGCGGTCGTACTCAGAACGAACTTGAACGCGCCGTTCCTGTTGAGGAGGGGCATCGCTTTCAACAAAGTCGTCAGATTCTTGTGTTCGGAGTAAAGGGAGACGTAGGTCAGGCGAATCACTCGCTGGCCGGCCGCGGGCATGTCCGGCGACACACTCCCGAGGCTGGGCCGGGGCGGAGGCGGGGCCGCTCCGTAAAAGTTGACCAGCCTCTTGCGGGGCTCGACCTGGACGAATTCCATCAGTTCATCCAGCATGGCTTGAGTGGGCGTCATTACGATGTCGGCGGCCCGGGCGCTTCGGCAGCAGAGCCAGCGGCGCAGCTTGAAAGCCATCCTCGTCTTGAAGGGGTGTTGCGGGAGGAACATTTCGAGATAGGGTCTGGAGAAATAGAGCGGGATCCGAACCAGCAAGAGCTGGCGCAGGGGGCAGCGAAACATGCCAAAGTTCGCGGAGGAAAACAGGGCGTCCGCGTGTTCCGCCCGGAGGCATCGGCGCAGCGTCACCTGCTCCCACCATATCCGCTTCCACCATGCCGCGTGCCCGATCATGGTAGGCACCAGCCGCACATTCTCCTGCAAACCCTGTTGCTTCGCTGCCGTCTCCGGAGGCAGATAAACCACGAACTCATCCCCACTCCCGGCCGGGGGTAAGCACCGGAGAACGTTGGTCAGGTAGGTGACCGCCCCTCCCATCTTGGCCGAGACTGCGTTAATGACGATCTTCATGACTGGAAACTCGAAATTCGAAAATCGAAATTCGAAATTCGAAAATCGAGGAGCGGAATTCGAGCCGCAAACGGTTTGGTCGCCGCCGCTGGTAAACCGCAAATGGCCGAATTCCGAATTCGGCTTTAGCGAGTTTCAAGTTTCGAATTTCGAGTTTCGATCTTTCACGGTATATTCTTCCTGATCCACTGCTTAAGCACGATCAGCGCCCAGAGCCGCCCCAAGTCCGATCTCTCTATAGGTGAAGAGCCAGCAGACGACCAGGACCGTGAGCACTACGAACAGATAGACGGATGGATCTTCTAAGCCCGGCAGTTTGAACAGCGCGATCAAGGCGGGCGCCCAGCCGCAGAGAAGGTTCGCGGCAATGATCACGCGCTCCTTCGGGAGTCGCCGCCGCGACACCAGAGGCATCGCCAACAAAAACGCCGGCCATCCGTAGAGAACAAGGCGGTAGACCCCGGCCCCGAGCAGGGGACCAGCCGCGAACGAGGCCACACCGTAGAGGAGGCAGAAGCGCAGGCACAAATTCTCCCACGCGGGCCGCAAGTGACCCTGGCGGAAGGAGACGTAAAGGAGCAGAGGAAGGACCCCGAAACCCGACATCCAGGACACAAAGGTCCAGCCCAGGATCGTCCCGTGAAACGGACAAATTCCGATAAGCCTGATCCCCCCGAGATGGAACCAATGCGGAACGTGCCAGATCCAGAGCGGGGGCTCGTTGAGGTTCAGGGTGTTCGTCCAAATCTGGACGCCGAAAAGGTTTTTGGTAGCGTTATAGGGGACCTTCCCGAGGAGATAGACTATCCCCGGCAGGTGGTGGCGATTCGGCGGGCTGGCGCGGGCCAGATATCCCGCCACGAGTGCGCCAGCCCCCGCGGCCCCCGCCGCCGCCGCCATCACTCGAGGGCGCAAGATACCTATTCCTGCGACTAAGAGACACAAGAGGACCGCAAGCGTGGTTTCCCGGGTAATATAAAGGGGGAATAACATGGCTGCGCCGAGCCAGTAACACCGTCGCCAGAGGCACAGCAGAAACAGCGTGAGCAGGGCGCTATAGAAGATTTCCGGCATCTGGTATGGGTGGTCGAAGGACGCCCAAACCGGCAAAAGAGATGTACCTGCAAAAAGCAGCACCGGGACGCTCTCCCGGTAGAAAATATAACCTGCACCAGCGACGCAGACGAAGGTAGAAAGAACCGCAACCACCGCAAAACCACGGTCGACGTCCGTCCGCATCAGGCTGCTGAGTGCCCGGACCAAAAGCGGCTCGAGTTGCCGGGTTGAGAAGGGGTGAATGACTGACTCGACGTGACCTTGAGCGAGCAGGATGTACGCCCCAGAGTCGGAAGATTCGCTCCCACCGGGAAAGCCGACGGCAATCGCCAATGCGGCGGCGCCAATCGCTACGACGAAATACCTCCACGCACGTGTTGGTGCCGGCCCACTCGCGGAATTTCCCACTGGGCTCCCTCCAGCCTTGGCCGAGACGGCGTTAATGACGACCTTCATGACTCGAAACTCGAAATTCGAAACTCGAAATTCGAAATTCGAAATTCGAGAAGCGGAATTCGAGCCGCAAACGGTTTGGTCGCCGCCGCTGGTAAACCGCAAATGGCCGAATTCCGAATTCGGCTTTAGCGAGTTTCGAGTTTCGAATTTCGAGTTTCGATCTTTCACGGTATATTCTTCCTGATCCACTGCTTAAGCACGAAAAGCGCCCAAGGCCGCGACCAACTGGTTTCGCCTGCCAGGAATGCTTTCCAAACCCGCGCCACCCCGGAGGCAATCAGGGGGCAGCGCTCGTCGCAGCCTGCCTGCAAAAGCTCCTGCTCGACCGCGGGCTTGAGCCCGTCTTGCATCCAAACCTCGAAGGGAAGGGTGAAGCCCATCTTGCCCCGCATGTAGATTTCCTCGGGCAAGCGCTGGCCCGCAGCGCGCAAAAGCAGAGGCTTGGGGAGTTTGGGATCGAGCTTAAGCTTGCCTGCCAGGGGAAGAACATATTCCCAGAGCGGATGGTGGAGCAAGGGAGTGCGCACCTCGAGAGCGTGGGCCATGCTCATGCAATCCGTATCGCGCAGGAGCGTATTGGCCATGTAGGTCGAACCTTCCAGTACCGAAACCTGGTTGAGGGGATCGAGGTAGTGGATCGCTTTAGCCACCTCGCGCAAACTGGAGGGCGCGCCGAAGTTGCCATTCTGAACCGGGAAGGTCGGCAGAAGCGCGTGAACGCCAGCGGGAAGGAACAGGGCGCGAGAAAGGAAGTAAGGCTGGCCGGCATAATAATCGCCCGCAGCCAGGGCGCGGAGCTTGGCCGGCCGGTTCGTCTGGTCGCCGCCGAGCAAAGCGTTTATTCCCCTGCCCAGCGGCTCGAGCCAGCCCGCGAAGCGGCGGAAACGCATCATCCTGGGGACGGAATTGAAAGTGGCATATCCCGCAAAGAGCTCGTCTCCGCCGAGGCCGCTCAAAGCGACGGTCACGCCTGCTTGCTTCGTGGCTTGGGCAACGATGAAGGTATTGATGCCGTCTACAGTGGGCTGGTCCATATCCGCCACGGCTTGGGGGACTTCTGCGAGCAGTTTGGCATCCGTGAGATCGATTTGATGATGGCGGCAGCCGAATTCGCGCGCCACGCGACGGGAGTATACCGCCTCGCAAAAGTCCGTGTCGCCCAAGGCCACGGAAAAAGTATCGAGCGGATCGGCGCAGACTTCGCGGGCCAGCGCCAGTACGCAGCTCGAGTCCACGCCGCCGCTCAAGAAAATGCCCAGGGGAACGTCGCTGACCAAACGCTGCGACACCGCCTCAAGAAGGCGCTCGCGGGTCACTTTGAGCGCTTCTTCGCGGGAATCCGTGGCGGGCGGCCGCGCCGCCACCTCGGCAAGGCTCCAGTAGGGGTCGATCCTGCACCGGCCTTTTTCCCAGGTCAGGGTGTGGCCGGGCGGCAGGGAACCCACACCATCAATAATGGTCAGAGGGTCCTGCACAGACCCAAAGGCCAGGTAGGAGGCCAAGCCGGCAGTCGACAGGCGGCGCGGCACCAGGCCCGTGGCGAGCAGGGAGCGAACTTCAGAGGCGAAGATGAAGAAGCCGGGACCCTCGTAATAATAGAGCGGCTTTTCTCCCAAGCGGTCGCGGGCCAGGAAAAGGCGCTCCTGGCGGGAATTCCAGACGGCGAAGGCGAACATGCCCACCAGCCGCTCCAGGCAAGCCTCGCCCCACTGCCCGTAGGCTTTAAGCAACACTTCGGTGTCGCCGCTGGAGACGAATCGATGGCCGAGTTTTTCGAGTTCGCACCGAATGTGCTGAAAATTGTAAATCTCGCCGTTGAAGATCAGCCAGTTCCCGGTGGCCGGATCGTGCATGGGTTGGTGCCCGGCCGGGGAGAGGTCAAGGATGGCGAGGCGCCGCGAACCCAAGCCCACGCATGTGTCGGGATCAGAAGCCGGTGAAATCAGCTCCATCCCTTCGTCATCAGGCCCGCGATGAGCCAGGGCACGTGTGCCCACGCAGAGGGCTCGATTAGTATCGAGGGTGCGTTTACCGATTAACCCGAAAACTCCGCACATAGCTCCAACCTAGTAATTACTACTGCAAGTAAGCACCCGTGTGCTTGGGCTTAGCCAGAACGTGAACGCTTTCGCCGGGTCCGCCGAGCCGCGACACCGTGTACCGTGCCTCCCTGAGCTTCAGTAGGGCGGGGTGCTCTTCGGTGCAGGCTTCACCACCATGCAGTTCGATGAGCAGGCACGGACCGTCCTCCTGGAGGGTCCGGGACATCCCTTGCAGGGCAAGTGTTTCTGCGTCCTCGATGTCGACTTTCACAAATCCAATCGGCCTGCCCGCCGAACCGAAATAGTCGTCAAGGCTCGCGACCTCGACTCGATCCGGGGACAGCCGGTTTGCGAGTGTGCGGATGCCCGGAACCCTTCCGACAGCTCGGGCGCACGAGAGAGGAGCCCTCTGAAAGAGCCAAACCACTTCAGCTAGAACCGAGTTCATTATCCTCACTGGTTCACTACCGGGATTCTCGGAGCGACGTGAAACCTTCCAGGAAAGATCTGGGCTAGCACCCAACGCGCAAGGAGAACCAGGGCACGGGGATGCCGCACGCGGCGGTGGAGCCGGAGTGCCTCGCCTATCTTTCCCGACTTGATGTAGGAAATCGCTCGCAGACACGCGACCATCGCAAGGGCCGCGGTGAGCGGCGGCGGCTTCAAACTGGGGTCGATACACTCGAGTTCTCTTCTGAGTACGATCGGGTATTCCGCCTCAAGCTGTCTGGCTCCACCCGACGCGGTTACGGTCTCGGTGCCTTGGTGATACTCTACGAGCACCTTGTTGACGAAGAGCAGGTCGCCGTATCTCGACACAGCGCAATTCCAAAGAGCATCAACACTGATGATGACGCCGGGGACATCCTCGAATAGCGCGCCTTGCTCAATGGCTTTGCGGTGAACCATGACGCCTGTTGGTACACCCATGCTGCAGTCCTGGAGGTACATACCAAGATGAATGTAGCGTTGTGGAACGAGTTCGAGGGGGGCACGTACTTTGGGCATCCGCGCCCGGACAAGCGCTCCACGGTAGTAACGGTCAGCAAGGCAACTCACTATTACGACTGAGGGGAGCCCGCGCGTCGAGAGGAGAAGCGTTTCCAAACACTCAGGTCGTAGAACGTCGTCGTCGTGCAGCGGCTTGAGCCAGGTTCCTCGCGCCTGCCTGAAGGTCGAGTTGATGTTGGGTACTTGGCCGTGGGGTGCGGGATTTCGCATCACGCGGACGCGCGAGTCCCGCTCAGGCAGTTGCTGCAGGTAGTCCCACGTCTTACCGGGAGGGTCCTCATCGTCGCTGATGACCAATTCCCAGTCTTGGTATGTCTGGGCAAAGACGCTGGCGACGGCCCGCCGAGTCTCCACGGGGCGTTTGTAGGCTGGAATACAAACGCTGACGGCCGGAGAGTGGAGACCTGCCATACTGTACCCACTGCCTCGATTTACAGGCACAAGGCGAGGGCCTGGTAAAAACCGCTCAGCGTCGCATCGTAATTCCACGGTTCAATCAACTTCTGAGCTTCTTCGCCCATGGTGTGCAGACGATCGGTGCTCCGACAAGCGCGGTCGATGGCGGAGGCCAACGCTTCAGCGTCGTTCTCAGGCACTACGAATCCGGTCCGGCCTTCAAGGATCAGGTCCTGCGCCGCTCCCAGTTTCCTGGTGGCCAATACCGGCAAGCCGCTGGCCATGGCCTCATTCACCACCAGGCACCATTGGTCGCTGCGGGAGGGCACGACCAAGAGGTCGGCAGCGGCGTAATAACTCGGCAATTGCGCCCAGTCCTTGAACCCCAGCAGGAACACCTGGGGTAAGTGGCGCGCCTGTACTTTGAGAGACTCTCTTTCCGGTCCGTCTCCGACGACCAGCAGTCCGATATCCGGTCGCATGGGAGAGATTCGACGCATCGCCTCGATCAGCACGTCAGCGCCTTTCTCCCAGGACAAACGACCGACGTAAAGGAGCAGATAAGTTTGGCGCCAGCCGTTCTCGGACCTGATTTGCAGGCGAGTTGAGCGGTAGCGATCGGCCTCTCTTCGGAAATAATCGTTATCCACCGCATAGCCGGCCTGGAAGACTTGCTCCGGCTTGGCGCCGTAGTGCAGCCAATACCGGGAGTTCGATGTGCCCACCGAGAGAAAGCCGCAAGCGTGGCGTGTGAGCCAGCGCAGGAAGAGGTGCTTGACCGCAAGCAGCAGGCGGGGCTTCGCTTCTTCGTCGAGCAGATTTGAGTCGCCGCGCACCAGCAGCGGAACCTCGTGACTCACGGCCCAAAGAATGGCCAACAAGGTTGTGGCGCTGGAATAGCCGTAGACGATAACCGCATCCGGACGGAAGGCGCCCAGTTCTCGCCACACTCCCGGATTGATCGCCCCGATCGCGAGGCGCCCGTGCCAAGAGCGCGGCGAGTAGTTCTTAAGAAAAAGGGCCGGGTACGCGGGCTTACCCATCCGCCAACCCTGGCTCGGTTGTGCTTTGCGGCTGTACAACATCAATGTCTCGTAAAGGCCGCAGGCTGCGAACCGCTCGAACAACGGCTCACGGTAGGGTGTCGGCACCGGAAGCAAGATGGCCACGCGTGGTTTCATCAGGGGCAACTAAGAAGCGAGAAGTTGCAGGAATTCGCTATTGCCGAGCCGGCATGCGTGCGGTGAGGCGGGTCGACAATACGCCGAAGAGGAGCCAGAACATTACGCAGCAGAAGAACCCTGCGGCAGTCAGCCAGGCTTCGCCCATGGAGTCTACGAGGCCCCCAAGCAAGCAGGCTGAAAGCGTGACTATGGTCCAGTACTCGCGCTCGGAGGTACGAAACATCTGAAGGCGCTTCAAGCGGCGGGCCGAAGCGGACAAAACCCACGCCAGGGGATAGACCAGGAGTACAGTACCCACCAGACCCACCTCCTCGACCAGTGCCAGGAAGCTGTTCATCTTTTCGCGGCCCATATAGCTGCTGGTGAATCCGAATTCCCACTGTTCGCTGCCCTTGGAGGTCCCGAACCCAATCCCGAGCATCGCATTCTCTTTGGCAGCCTCCCAGCTCTCCTCGATCAACCGTTGCCTTGATTGGAGAATATAACTGGCGTTCTTCTGGACGTAGACCTCGTTCAAGCTGCCCACGTACCTCGGGAAATAAGCAAAGAGGATGACCGCGCTGAGGAGCACCGTGGCAACGAACCACCCGAATGCCTTGCGCGAGGAGAAGTAGAGCCACCACGCGCAGCCCACACAAGTGGCGAATATTCCGGTTCTCGACCGCGACATGAGCAGGAAAACCCCAAACATTGCGGTGAGCGCCACAGTCAGAGCGCGAACCAGCGGTCCCTTCTGCGCCGATTGGTACAGTCTGAGAAGCAGGACGGGAGCGATAAAAGGAATGAAAGCTCCCAAGTGGTTGGGATTGCCAAAGGGACCCTGAAAATACACTTGCCCCGCAGCCAGAATGTGGGCCACTGCCAGCAGGCAGCCCAGGCTCACCGCCACCGCGCACCAATACAATTGATCGAGAATCGCGCAGGAACTTTGCGGGCCACCCTGGGATTCCATCCTCCCATAAAGCAACGAACCCAGCAGCAAGCACGCAAAAGCTCCAGCTTTCAAGACAGTCATGAGACTGTTCGACGAATAACTGCTGGAAAAAAGAGCAAAACAGATGAAGAGGCCAAGGCTGAACTGCGTAGGGTGCCAGCGGGACCCGCTCACCCCCATGCTGTTTCTGAAAATCAGGCCCAGCGCCAGAACAATAAGCACCGCCCAGCGGTACTTGGTCAGGGGCACTACTCTGTCCGCCCACGGCATGCCGGAAGCCAAAAAGGTGAGCATCGCGAGGAAACCCAGGTATCGGGGGGCGGCCAGCATGCTAAAGACGATGAGGGCAACCAACCCGAGCTCGACAGCCTCCTTCCATTCTCCCCGGACTAGCAGAACTGCCAGCACCAGCACAATCAAAGCCGTACCCAGCGAGGGCAGGCGGCCCATAACCATGAGATCAACGTGGGGCCACCTCAGATTACTTGTGTTTGAGCTTGACAATTGCTTTCTCCAACGGCCGTAGCGCGGGCATCCCGCCCCCGCCACACATCGCCGGCAGGATACCCGCGCTACGAATCAAGATTGTTGCAAGGCCCGCTGCAGGCGCTCCACGCACGCGGACCATCGGTAGAGCTCCGCCCGCTGCCGGCCGCGGCAAATTAGATCATCGCGCACAACGGATCTCGATTGCAATGTTCCGAAGGCTTCGAGGACCGCCTCCGGCCTATCCGGATCAACATAAATCGCCGCGTCTCCCACGATCTCGGGAACCGCAGCACAACGGCAGGTGACGATGGGGGCGCCGGCGGCCAAGGCTTCCGCCGCTGCCATGCCGAAGGTTTCGTAGCGGGTCGGGTAGAAGAACCCCAGCGCATCGCGCATGTAACACGCCAGGCGGTCCGATTTCACGTAGCCGAGGAGCGTCAGGTTGGGCAGTTCTGCGGCAGCCCTCTTCATCTTCTCGTCATGCTGGCAGCCCGCCACAAGAACCCTCAAGTCAGGCATTTTCTGGAGCAGCAGACGCGCCACGTTAATTACCCTGTCTCCTCCGTCCAGGCGATTCAACCCGCCAACCGAAAGAATGAAGGGCCGGGCCGCTTCTTCGCCGGAGGCGCCGTGGCATTTCTCCGCCGCCTCAAAAAACTCCGGCTCGACACCATTGCCGACCACCCGGACTCTTTCCGGTTCGACCCCGAACCACTCTACCACCTGCCGCTTCAGAAACTCCGAAACGGTCAGAACCAGGACGGCTTGCCGCAACAGGCGCATATACCTTGTGCGGCTGCGAAGACGCCCGAGGCGCGCGCGCAAGCCTGGAGCTTTGGGCATATCCGGGTCAAGTTCTGCGGCGCCGTGAATCGTCACCGCAACCCTCGAGCGCCGAACCGGAATGAAATCGTTCTTGGGACAATAAATCCAATCCGCGCCCCTACACCAGCGGTCGGCCAGCGGTCGGCCTGTCAAGACCCACGTGGCCTCGGCTAATTTCCAGGGGAGAGGCAAGGTGCGAATCGGCAGAAATGAAAGCGAGCCCGAGAGGCCGGCTTGATCGCGCGCCGCCAGCAACGAGAGGTCGTTGCCCGCGGTCCCGGTCAGCCCTTTAACCATGTTAGCAATATGTTTCCCCACTCCGGTGGGATACGAATAAGAGGTGAAGCGAAGGTCAGTGAAGACTCGAATATCCATCACACGATATAACCCATTTTCTCGATCCGCCGTTTTGTTTCCGCATCCAACCCATCGACAAAATCTCTGAAGCGAGGGACTTTTTCTTTAACGGTCAAAAAGCGATACTTCTCGGTTCTTGGAGGGGGCACCCGCACACGGCTCAAATCGAGATCCACGGACATGACGCGAGCGATCTTGGTAAACTCCTTCAACGGATCAGCATAGCAGTCCTCAAACCGTATGGCGAGCGCTGGAGACTGAAGATAGAGCTCAGTTTCCTCAACGTACTGCCGGAATGACAGAAACGGCGGGCCAGGGAAGGCCGCGAAAAAACTGGGGTCGCCCTCGGCGAAGGCCTTGAATTCCGCAAAATTCTTGTCCAAATCCTCACAGAAATCCCCCGTGGTCTTATAAGGCGTGGAGACGCCATAGACCAGTATCTTGTGGCGGAGAAAGGTCCGCCACAAGACCCATTCGGTCATCAAGGAATCGAGCGGATGGCGATAGACAAAAATCACATCGGCAATCCCCGCTCGGGCTGCCTCGAAGACGCGGCTGGTTACTTCCGGCACCGCCTGCTTGCCACAGGGATACCGGACGGTCGCATGGCCCCAGTAGATCATGGAGGTGGGACGGGGCGGGAAGCGGAACCCCCACCGCAGGTATCTCTCTCTTACTCCAATATTATTCATCACTTGGGTATAGAGATACTGAAGCCCGCTGCCCCCAAGTCCAATCAAATAAGCGGTTCTATCGTTCCCCAGCCGTGGCGGAACTTTCCAACCCCAGTCCTCCAAGTGACCCCACGCTATCCTTTGGCGGGCCCGAGCTAGCGTCCAGATTATCTCGCGTCTTTCGCGGGAGGGCTTTCGCAGGAATTTGATGACCCCTCGGATTGTCACAGGTGGCGGGGCTGAACCCCCGAGCCTCCAATCAAGATTGTTCCAAAGCCTGCTGCAACCGGTCCACGCACGTGGACCATCGGTGAAGTTCTGCCCGCCACCTCCCGCGACAGATGAGATCATCGCGCAGAGCGGATTTCAATTGGAGGGCTCTGATGGCTTCGAGAACCGCCTCCGGCCGATCCGGATCAACGTAGATCGCCGCATCTACCGCCCACACTCGTAGGACACGGATGGGAGGTGAAACGCGGGTCGGTGAAGACGCACACATGCGTCAGCTTTCAGGGAGCATGGCCGAAAAGGGTGGCCACAAACCCGGGCGGAGACTCGTAGAGCGTCCGAATCGTGGAGGCGTCGGAGACCCTGCACCTGCCGAGAGCGAGATACAGTCGCATGGTTTTTCGGGAGACCGGCCGCCGCGTGGCCCTGAACTGCGGAAAATCCCTGGTAGCCTGCCAGAATCCCCTTAACACCGCGCCGGCGCATCCCTGCCGCGCGGCCCCGGCTGAATACTTCACGAGGACGTTAGCGGTGCTGAAAACCCACCAGGGGAACGGCTCATTGAGCCAAGCATGCAGCAGCCGAGTCTTGGTCGATAACAGCCACTTCTGGGCCGGGTCCCGGTATCCGGGGGAGCCAGGGGGCACCCTGCCGGGAACAAAACGCGGATGCACTACGGTAGCGCGCGGGAACTGAATGAGACGATATCCCCTGTCGAGCGCCCGAAGGGCCAGGTCCGACTCCTCGCCAATCCAAGTGCGAGTCTCCCGGTAGCATCCCGTGTCCTCAACAACTACCTTGCGAATGCCATAGCCGAGTCCCCAGAAACTGGACCTGTAGTACTCAGCCTCGGGGAAGAAGGGAGCATGGCTTTCCGGTTCCACCACGCGAAAATTGATGATTCCCAGTTCGGGCTCCGCCTCCATTCGCGCCACCAGATTGGAGATGGCATCGCTGTTAAGGAAATAGGCATCATCATCGATGTTGACCAGGTACTTCCCTCGCGCCTCACGCATCATAAGGTTGCGAGCGAAGATGTAGCCTTTGTTTTCCTCGTTCCGAAACAACCGGATGTCAGGGTGAGATGATCGAATATAGTCCGACGTCCCGTCCCCTGAGGCATCGTCGACGACAAGGATCTCACGATGGGCGTAGTCCTGTGCATAGACGCTTTGCAGAGCCTTCTCCAGCACAGCGCGGCGATTGCGCGAGGTGATGGTTACGCTGACCAGAGGCCGTTCTGTGGCGTTCGTGGTCAGGCTCCTTCTCCGGCGTGACGCGCCTTGCGGACCGCCCGGACTTTCCGCAGGCCCTCTTCGGCCAGCCGGACTGGCAGCAGCAAAACGCTTCTGGTGACCAGGTGCACGGAGATGCCGCACTTCACTCCCTCGGCGGCCTGCCGCAGTGCGGTGGTGAAGTGGCCCGCGAGCAAGGCACGATAGGCTCCGCTGAGAGCGGCACGCGCGACGTTTTCCCTTGCCTTTCGTGAAATCCTGGCTGCCTCTTGAGGCGGTAGTAAGGAGCGGCTGAGTTGGACGCAATGGCGCATGTCGGCAACGTTCTGCGCCGACCTCACGCACGCCGTTGACCATGACTCGGGATGGACCCGCCAGGCCGCGAGGATTGCGGGCTCGTACCAGAAGGGAAAGTGGGCGGCGATGCGCATCCACATCTCCCAGTCTGCCGCGTAGGAGATCTCCGGGCGGAATCCCCCCAACCTCTCGAAGACGCTTCTCCTGACCACGATGGACGGACATTGAATTCTGTTGCCGGCGCCAATACTCGAAATGAAGTCGGGCAGAACACCAGGAGTTGCCCTCTCCAGAGCGGACGTCCCGAGGCATGCTCCATTCTCGTCAATGGTCGTGTACCGGCAAAACGCTGCGCCCACCCCGGCGGGTGACTCGGCCGCCGCGCGAAAACTTTCGTAGAAGCCGTGAAGCACCACATCGTCACTGTGCAGGATGTGCACCCACTCGCCCCGCGACCGCTCGATGCAACTATTCCAGTTGGCAATGCCGCCTAAACGGCGTGCCTGACGAAAAAACTGCACCCGGTCCCCGGCCAGGCGCCGGACCAAGTTCTCGGGGTCTCCTTCCGAGGAAGCGTCGTCCACGACCTCGATTTGCATTTCGGTGGCGCCGGGATCTTGTGATAGCACACTGCGGAGCGTGCTCTCGAGGTAGCTGACTCGATTGTAGACGGGCACCATCACCGACCAGCGCGGTCGCAGCCCGGTGCCCGGCGGCGGACCAATCTTCGGAGGTGGAAGATACTTCAGCATGAGAGCAACGGATAAAGCAATTCAAATGGCAAAAGGCAAATGGCAAAATTCAAATGGGTTTGCATTTGCGATTTGCAATAATTCAAGATTCTGCCTGCTGCCTACTGCCCACTGCCTGCTGCCTACTGCCCACTGCCTGCTGCCCACTGCCCACTGCCTGCTGCCCACTGCTTACTGCTTCCTTGATGAACCGCTCCAGATGCTCGGCGCTGCGCTCCCAGGTGAACTGCCGAATGGTGCGATTCCCCGCCTCAGCGAGCCTCACTCGCAAGGCATCATCATCGAGCAGTCGAATGAGGTTGCAGGCAAGCGCTGGCGCGTCGCGCGGCGGTGAGATCAGAGCCGTCACTTCGTGCTCGGCATACTCCCGGACGCCGCCGGAGTCCGTGGAAACCAGTGCGCACCCACAGGCCATGGCTTCGCCGCCGGGCAGACCCCAGCCCTCCGTCCAGCTCGGAGCGATAAACACCCGGCTCTGATTATAAATGCGAGCCGCGAGTTCGGATTGGGGAGGGTTCTGGCAGTATTCAATCCAGGAAGGGATTTTGGGGTCTCGCGTGGGCACGCCGAACAAAACTGCCTCGAGGTCGGGGTGCGCCGCCTTCGCGACGTCCAGTGCTTTGAGGCCGTCATCCGATCCTTTCCAGTCCGCACGGGAGTACATCATGCCGGCGCGCTTGGCTCGCGGCGCGATGGGTTCGAGAACGCGAAACGTATCATGATCCATGCCGTATGGAATGGAAGTGATTCCCTCGCATCCCAGCCCCAGGCCGACTTGTTTCAGCCACTGGGCAATCACCACACAGCGAAGGGCGCGCCAGGTTGCGTCCACGCGCTCCTTGGGTCCGCTCCAGGTTTCGTAGTGCTGGATGAGGTAGCATTTCACGCCCTTTTGGGGCGGGTAGTCGCGCACGTACTCGGCCGTGTGCCACGAGGTCGCGAAAACCACATCCGCTTCGGGAATGCGCTGAGCGCGCAAATCGAGGGTGTAAAGAAGCTCCACTTTCGCATCAATCGGCTGCCAGCGTATGGGCGCCGGAAAAAGCACGTGGACCGCCTGCCCCACTCTGCTGCGCAACCATCGGTAGGGATTACGGCCATACGCGTGTGGGGGCATGTGCGCGTGCAAACGGGTGGGGTGCACCACGGCAACTTGATGCCCCATATTGACCAGATGATTCGCGTACTCGTAAACAGCCCGGAACCCGCCCATGGGCAATCTGGGCAAGCAGGGCATGATAAAGCTGACTCTCATCCTTGAGTACCCACAGGCTCGCGCGCCCCTGAAGGGACAACCGCGCACTCAGGCAGCTCCAGGCCGCCCAGACCCCACTTTTCATCGTTCCGAATCACCGGCTGGCGGGTGGAGTACATCCGCATGAAGTCCGGATCTTGGTCGAGCCGGGTCGGCGGACGCGCGGCCAGCTCCGAGCGATCGTGTTCCTGGTGGTAAATGGGAAAGGGCAGCAAAATGGGGTTCAGCCCCGATACTGCCGCAGTAACCACCATGAACGTGTCGATCGCGGCAGAGGTTGACAACTCCGGAAAGCCCCGCAACTCATGCCATTGACGGCGTGGCATCAGAATGAAATCGCCGGAAGCGCCCGTGTGTACTGTAGCGAAGCAACCCACAATATCGAGCCCTTTCGCCTTCGGCAACCGACCCCCTGCCGCCACACGCCGAGCGAGACCCGCCACCAGGCGGCGAGGGGCCAGCCGGCCGAGGGGGCCTTGGAGCCACCACCACAACCCCGCCAGGTTCCTCATCGGCACGCAGGCCTCCCTTCGATGAACTCGAAAAGCGTGCCTCGAGCAGAAACGCAGTTGGCGGTCCACGTCGAGGGAGGGAGGAACACGCCTGGCCACGTCGTACCTATCGACCCGGTAGAAGGAATCCGGGCGCAGCTTTCCCGCGGCGAAGTAAGCAATCAGTTCTTTGTCAAAGAGGATATCCGGGTTTGTGGCAAGGACGTATTCGCCCGCCGCTCGCCGAATCCCAACATTCTTGGCGATAAACTCGAACATCGGCATCTTTTGCGAGTTGGGTAGAGTGCGATGCACTTCCTCGGGGACCTCGATGATGCGAACTGCCAGATGATCGGTGCGCGGCCAGTCAAATGCCTCGCGCAGACGCGGCCGAGCTTTGGGCGGGTTCCATTCCACGACCACCAGCTCCGCGTCGAGCCCCTCACGGTCCGCGAGGGCGCTTAGCGCGGTGAGGAACACGCGCATGCGGTACAGGAAATCGCCGCCGTAATTGTCATTGCGCGCCGCGACAACGAATGTTAGGTACGGTTGCATGGTTGTTCACGAGGGAACGTGCGGTAATACCACTTGACCATCTCTTCGATCCCTTGGCGCAGGCCAATTCGTGGCTGGTAGTTGCCGGTAATCTTGCGCAGAAGGGCCGCGTCAGCGCACTTACGAAACCTGCCTTCGGGTTTCGAAGTATCGAAGACAATCTCGGGATGTCGTCCGGAGATTTCACAAATGAGGAGCGCCAGATCAACGATCGAAGTGTCATCATCATACCCTATGTTGACGGGCCTCGCGCAAGGGTAGCGCTCACAAATCATCATCATGAGTCGGGCGGTGTCGCGGGCGTGAAGGAAGTTGCGTCTCTGCCTGCCCGTCCCCCACACGACAATGGGATCGTCTCCATCGAGAATCTTCTTCACGAGCGAGGGAAGCACATGGGACCGGTCGTCCGTCCAGCGGTAGTGGTCGCCGTAAGGGTTGAAAGGTCTGCATATCGCGATCTCCATCCCGTACTCGGCATGATAGTATTTCGCCTGGAGCTCCCCCATCCTCTTCGCCCAACCGTAGCCTTCGTTCACTTGCTCTGGGAGTCCGGTGAGGACATCGAGTTCCGGAGTAGGGATCGGGGCGTCGTCGGGATAGACGCAGGAAGTGCTTACTACCAGGAGCCTCCGAACCCCATTCACGCGGGCGGCCTCGAGCATGTGAGCCTGGACTGCGAGATTACTGTAAAGCATCTCTCCGTGATGCCTCATGCTGTACTCAAGGCCGTAAGCGGTTCCCGCCAGGTTGAAGACAACCTCAAGCCCGGCTGAGACGCCCTCGCAGACCTGACGGTCCCGGAGGTCAGCGCGGACGAAGTTGATCCTGTCTCGGACCGATTTGATGTTATCCTCCGTGCCGCTCTGGAGGTTATCCACCACCGTGACGCGCGCTCCCGCGTCCACGAGCTCTTCAACCAGATACGAGCCCAGGAATCCGCAACCGCCCGTCACTAGGACTGGACGGTCCTGCCAAAATTCCATATCTTAGTTCCTCCTCAGCCCCTTAATAGTACGAAAAACGCCCTCTTCACCCTGCTTCCTGCTTCTCGCCACAAGGGACGAGGCGGCGCCTGCGGAAAACGTAGTGGGGGCACTGCGGTGGCGTTCAATACGCGAGGATTGTCGGCACCGCCAATCCCGGAATAGGCCAACTCGACTGGATAGTCGTCCTTCACTAGGGTCAGCCCGAACACGTCTGCGGGCTGTCTGCCGTTGTAAAGAATGCCCAGGCGACGGGTCGGCCAACGAAGATCTATCGCTCCGAGCGGTATCAACCCGGAATCCCACACCAAGTCGAGCGGGCGCGCCATTTCTGAGAGGAGGGCGACATCTACCGTGAGAACGGCCCTTCCGCCCGGCTTCAGAATCCGCGCCATTTGCTGTACCCCGGCTCGTGCCACGTCTGGCGGGAGATGCTCAATCACGCTCAGGCAAAATACGCGGTCAAAGGCGTCAGAGGCGAGAGGAATAGCTTCCATTCCGGACTGAATCACCCGCAAACGCGTCTTCTGAATGTATGCTTTGCTGACCCCGTGGCCCTTGTACTTGATCCCGGACTCAAACAGATCGGGATCGACTCCAACCACTTCGCAGTTCGCCACATCCCGCAGGTAGGGGGTAAATGCAGTCATCCCGCAACCGATGTCGGCGCATCTCATCCCGGGTTGCAGATCGGCGGACTGCAAAGCAAAGGGGTACTCCCACATGCGTGCCGCGTAAAATTCGGGTCTTCCCAAGTGGCCCACGGACCATGGGTAACGTTCGCGGTTGACGTCGGAGTGATCCGGAAGGTCATAGAGCCTGGTCAACTCATCAAACACCCGCGTTAGGCGCAGGAAGTCCTCCGACAGCGTTTCCTCTATGGTTGCAAAGCGACTGAGGGGCAATGTGGATCTGCTTGTTACGGGGCTTCGGTCGCGGTCATCTGCAAGTGATGGCATTTCAACTTGATCGCCCGTATGTCTTGTCCGGGCGGCCCTCCACGAGGACCGGCTTGGTCCACTCGGATTCCAGGGAGATGAGACCTATGGTTGCCTGGAGCCAGTACGAAGCGAGCCTCTCGCCTGGACTGACCCGAAACGCCGTGATATCCGGAAGGTGATCCAACGGCTTGGCGGCACAGCGGGCGCCCACGTGGAGCGAGTACAGTCCCGGGTTCAGAGGATTTTGCATTAAGCACTCGATTGCGTATCTGCCCGGCTCGAGGTGCGGGATGGCGCCGTGGGTGTCGGTGCTCCGGCACTCAACAATGTGTATACCGTCGGCGGAGTAAATCGAAAATCCGAAAACCAGGTCCTCGACGTGCCTGAACACCTCCAGCTCCATAGAAAGCCCGAGGGGCTCCCCTGCGCAGAGGATGGCCCGCCCGCCGGCTGCCCGAATCGCCACGCGCTGAATGCGCAGGGTATCGTCCGCCGCAATGTCCGGCGGACGGGCCACTCGACCGGTCTCCACGCCTGCCGGGAGGTCGGCTGTGGAGGCGAGGTAACTTTCAATGCACTCGGATACCCCTGCGGAGAGGGCGATGTGACCATCAATTAACAAGTAGCCGCGTGAACACAGATTTTTAACCGCAGCCATGTTGTGGCTTATGAACACAACGGTTCGTCCCTGCTTGGCAACATCCCCCATCTTGCCCATGCATTTCTTCTGGAAGGCCGCGTCGCCCACCGCCAGAACCTCATCGACCAGCAGAATCTCCGGATCGAGATGCGCCGCGACGGCGAAGGCCAGGCGCATCTGCATGCCGCTACTGTAATGTTTGAGTGGAGTATCGATGAACTTTTCCACTTCCGCGAATGCCACCATTTCGTCGAACTTGCGCTCGATCTCTTTTTTTCTCATGCCGAGAATGGCGCCGCTTAAGTAGACGTTTTCCCGCCCCGTGAGTTCGGGGTGGAAGCCGGTGCCTACCTCGAGGAGACTCCCAACACGTCCCCTGACTTGGCCGCGCCCTTCCGTGGGCCTGGTCACCCGCGCCAGGATTTTGAGCAAGGTCGTCTTGCCCGCGCCATTGCGGCCGATCATGCCGACTACCTCGCCTTGGCGAATCTCGAACGAGACATTCTTCAGCGCCCAGATGTGCGTGGCATCGCCGTTGGGTGATGCCGGCTTGTGCGCCCGAAAGAGGCGAGCGGGGGCGGAGAAGGTGCGGGCCAGCACATCGCGCAGGGCGAGATAGCGCTCCCGCTCGCCAATGCGATAGCACTTGCCCAGATTTTCGGCGTAAATGACGGGATCAGACATTACAACCCGCCTCGATAACTTGAGGCCGCCTGGAGCAGTTGACTCGACTTGAGCAGGAACGCAAACTCGCACAGCCACAGGACGTCGTGCTTTGGGCTGCGGTTAAGGTCGGTGATGTCAATCAGCCGGTATCCGGCCTCCGCCATCGCCTGAATCACCGCCAGCGCCGTATTCTCGATATCGCCGGAGACGATCGCGGCTTCGGCCAGGAAGATTTCCGTCTTGCCGAGCAACTCCGAGGCGCCTGCCAAGACCTTAAGGTCAAGTCCCTCCGCATCGATTTTCACCATTTCCGGTGTGGGCAGTCCAGTGGACGCGACGATTTCGTTGACGGTTCGCACCTGCACGGGAATCTGGCGGACGAAAGACGACACGGGACGGAACGTGCTGCTGCCGCAGTCGGCGTCAACCTGGAAAGGAAACACCCCCGGCCGATCGCCGGCGCCTGCGTTGATCCAGTGAACCTGGTACCCTTGCGCGACGAGGTCCTGGACGTGAATCTTAAGTTCGTCCTGCGGTTCGACCAGAGTGTAATGGGCGCGTGGAAAGTAGCGGGTGGCCGCTCGTGTCCAATCACCCCGGTTGGCGCCGACGTCAAGAATGTGTTTCGGGTCAAAGCCAAAGCGTTTTAGCAGCGGGAAGAAGTGGTTCAACCCTTGGGTAGGCGGCGTAATGGGAATGACGCGGTAACCCAATTTTGCCAGTGGCCATTTAACCGCGAGCTTGAGCACTTTATTTTCATACCACATCGGCGATGGTGGCCTCCATTTTCCGGAAGAAAAACATGCCGCCAACCAGCACCACAATTACGGCGGCGGTGGAGGCTGCCAGCATAAGGCTCGGCGGCTGGCCCTTCCCGGTGAGCGCCCAGCGAAACCCGTCGATGACACCCGCCATGGGGTTGAGGCCGTACAGCCAGCGCCACTTTTCCGGCACCAAGCTGCTGGGGTAGGCCACGGGTGAGGCGAACATCCAGAACTGGATGAGGAAGGGCACCACGTAGCGAACGTCGCGGTAGATGGCGTTCAGTGCCGCAAACCACATCCCCGCGCCCAGGGCGGTGGCAATCGCGAGAAGCAGGAAGGCAGGAAACAGGAGTATCGCCCTGCCGGGAGCAGTGTGATAGAAGAGCATCATCACCAGAAAGATGACAAAGCCGAGCGCAAAGTCCAGCAGCCCCGAAACCACCGCCGAGAGGGGCAAAACCAAACGTGGGAAGTAGACTTTGGTGATGACCCGCTGCTGCTCGACCACGCTGTTGGTGGCATTCTGAAGCGCCCCGGCAAAATACGTCCAGGGGAGCAGAGCGGCGAGATAGAAGATGGGGTAAGGGACGCCGCCGGAAGGGATCTTGGCCAGACGGCCGAAGAAAAGTGTGAAAACCAGCATGGTCATCAGCGGCTGGAGGACGGCCCAAGCGGCCCCGATCGCGGTTTGCTTGTAGCGAAGCTTGATGTCGCGCCAGACGAAGAAATAGGCCAGTTCGCGGAACTGCCACAGCTCGCGAAAATTCAGCTCCAGCCAACCTTTCGGCGGGGTGATGTCAGTTACCGGGATATCCGCCAGCGGGATTGGCACCTGCAGGGTGCTCATGGTTAGCTGTTGTTCTCCAGCGATCGTCGCACGCTAGGCCACCACTCGTTGCGGCTCGGTTAAGGCTTGCTTGATTCCCTCAGCCACGTACTGAATCTGGTCGTCCGTCAGTTCGGCGTACATTGGCAGCGACAGTATTCCACCTGCGGCGGCCTCCGTAACAGGAAAACTTCCCTGGCCATAGCCGAGATCGGCACAGGCCTTTTGGAGGTGGATTGGAACCGGGTAGTGAATGCCCGTGCTGACCCCTGCCTTGCGGAGGGCTTCCTGAACTTGATCGCGCGCCTCGATCCGAATCACGTAGAGGTGATAGATGTGGTCCACCCCGTCAGCCACGACCGGCAGGCGAACGTTCACGTCCGCCAGAAGGCCAGCGTAAGCTCCGGCATGGGCGCGTCGAGCCGCGTTCCACTGATCCAGATGCTTCAGTTTCACCTTCAGAATCGCGGCCTGCAAGGTATCGAGCCGGGAGTTTGTTCCACTGACATCATGGTAATATTTGACCCGCTGGCCGTAGTTCCGCAGATGGCGGATCTTTTGCGCCGCGGCGCTGTCGTTAGTCACCACCATCCCGCCGTCGCCGTAAGCACCGAGGTTCTTGCCAGGGTAGAAGCTAAACCCTGCCACATGGCCGAAGCCGCCAACCCGTTTGCCCTGGTAATGCGCTCCATGAGCCTGGGCTGCATCTTCCACAATGAGCAAGTTATGACGCTGAGCAATCGCGCAGATGGGATTTAGATCAGCGGGTTGGCCGTAAAGATGAACGGGAATCACGGCGCGAGTTCGAGGTGTTATCGCGGCGGAAAAGGCTGCCGGGTCCATGTTGTACGTCGCGGGGTCCACGTCGACCAAGACCGGCCGGGCGCCTACGGCGTTGATGGCCAGCACGGTCGCGATGAAGGTGTTCGCGGTGGTGATGACCTCGTCGCCATGGCCAATTCCATAGGCTCTTAAGGCCATCTCGAGGGCCGCCAGGCCTGACCCCACTCCCACGGCGTGTTTGACTCCAAGGTACTCGGCGAAGTCGGATTCAAACGCTTCGACCTCGGAACCTAAAATGAAATCAGTGCGCTCGACCACACCGTCTATGGCGCGCTTGATCTCATCTGCAATAAGACGATACTGCGCCTTCAGATCGACAAACGGAACTTGCATTGAAGAAGTCATTTTTTTATCCCAAACCAAAGGTAGAAGATGGGCCGCAAGATGCTCCACCAGCCGGTAATCGGCTTCATCTTGGTGTAGCCCTGCTCATGGGGCGGATAGGTTTTCGAGACGGGAACTTCCAGATGCCGGTAGCCAAGTTTTATGGTTTTATAGAGAAGAAAAGGTTCAAGCTCGTATTTGTCCAGCCAGTCCTGACGCCAGTCAATACGCGGATCGCGAAGAATGGTGGTTCGAATGGCTCGGAAGCCGTTGGTGGACTCGGTGACGCGCTTGCCCACAGCCAGCGAGAAAAACAGAGGATGGACAAACCGGGTGGCGATCACCCGATAAGAGGGGGTATTCCCGTAGCTTCCCCCAGGCATGAATCGAGAACCTTGCACAAAGTCGGCTTCATCATTGAAGATCGGATTCAACAGGCGAGGAAGTTCCCGCGGGTCGTCTTTGTCGTTTCCTGCCTGGATCGCTAGGATGTCGTACTCGTGATCGAGGGCGTATTGGAAAACTGTTTTCATCGACACGCCAACCCCTCGATTCTGTTCGTTGCGCAACCGGGTTGCTCCATTTAGGTCGTAAGCGTCCAAGGATCCGTCGGCTGAGCCGTCGTCCATGACCAGCAGGTCGTATTCGCGTTGCCGTGGATGGCGGCTTATCGTGCGCCGGATCTTATCGCCTTCGTTAAAGGCGAACGTCGCCACAAGCACTTTCGTTCTGCCCGCAACAGAGCCACTCGAAGTGTCTGAAACCCGCAATTGGTCTCGTGATATGCCGGAACCGCAAGAGAATTCAGCCATCGCCAAGCCTGTGCTGGAGCGAGACCTGCGCCATTAACCGCAAAAGCGTAACCGCTCTTCAGCGACTCTTTTTCTTCAAGAAAGGGTTGTCGCGTATCACGCGGGCAGGAACGCCGCCCGCCAGCACTCCCTCGGGAATATCTGTCGAAACGAGAGAAGCCGCCGAAACAATCGAGTCCTTTCCGATTATCTTTCCAGGTAGCACGTTAACGCCGACGCCTAACCTCGCGCGGTCACCGATAGTTGGACCAACAATCTCAATTCTGTCCGCAAGAAGCATGGTGTTTTCGTTGGTGGTACCCACCAAGACCGATATAAAGCAGTCCTCTCCGATTCGGCAGTTCCCCGTGATATGAGACTGGTCCATAATCCTTGTTCTTCGTCCCACGCGAACATCGTAGTTGAGGATCACGCCCCGGCCCAATACAACAAAGTCATCTAATTCGCACTCTTCGCGGATCGAGCACAGGTCAGACACCATCACGTGTTCCCCAATCCTTGTCCCCGCATAGAGCACCACACATGCTCCGATGACCGAATGGCTGCCGATCCGAAGAGGGGGCAGATCAGTCTTCAGTGACCGGGCAAGGTTGCCGGCGCTTTGTGGTTTACGTCCCAGCACTGAGTTGTCGTAAATGGTGACGCTCTGACCAATCTCGGTTCCAGGGTAGATCACAACATTGTGACCAACCCTGGTACCCTCGCCGACGCTGACGTTTTCCATGATGACGACGTGACAGCCAATGTCGGCTCCGGCGGAAACTCGAGCCGAAGGATGTATACAATACTGCGGATCAGTGGTCCCACCCATGGTGGCTTCTCCTAGTCAGGCTTTGGTTTTAGAATGAGCCATCAGGTGGTGAACTAGATTTCGGAGCACCTTCAGGTTCTTCTCTTGAATTTCCTCGTCCGGGATTTCAAGCTCAAATCCCCGCTGGACTTCGATGATCAGGGAGATGAATTCGAGCGAGTCGATGTTCATCGGACTCGCAGAGTCCAACGTGCTGTCCTCGATCCGATACGTTAGGTTGAGCTCCTTTGCTAACGTCTGCAGGCGTCTCAACACATCAGCTTCTGATTCTGTCATAGCGCAGATCTCCCTCTGACTCCCCCGCCGTTTCAGGAGCGATTCCAATCTTCCTTGGCTGACCAGCGCAGGACGGCGGTTGCCCACGAAAGCCCTACGCCGAACCCGCATACAACGATTATATCTCCCGAACGAACCCTTCCTTGCTCCATAGCCCGTTTTAGAGCGATGGGGATGGAAGCAGAGACCGTGTTACCAGTCTCTTCCATGCAGATCATCGTTCTGTCTGACTTGAGTCCCATCCTGCGGAAGAGGAACTCCAGCATGAACTTGTTGGCTTGATGAAACACGAACAGCTTCACGTCATCCAGGCTCAGGGAGGCTGCTGTAAGGGCGGCCTTTACCGAGGCGGGGACCTCACGGTCCATGAACTCGAAGATGTCGCGCCCATGCATGTGAATGTGTTCAAGGGACCTGCTGTCACCAGCAGCGTCTTGTACCATTTCTCGCGTTCGCTCGCTGACCGGGAGTCGCGATCCGCCCGCAGGGACGATCAGCCGATCAAATCCCGAACCGTCTGTACCAAAATGGAAGGCAAGAAAACCTGCGTTTTGCTTGGGCGTCCTGCGCAGCAGGGTAGCGGCTGCGCCGTCACCAAAAAGACCGCACACGGCTTTATCTTTGTAGGAGACCACCTTAGAGTACTCCTCGGACATGGTCACTACGACGTTTTCACAGATTCCGCTGCCAATCAAGCTGGCGCCAACGGCGAGGCTGTAAGGGTAACCAGAGCATCCTTGGTTGATATCGAAGGCGAGGCAGTCTTTTCGCAATGCCAGCCGATTCTGGACGATGCAGGCGGTGGTCGGAAGCTTGTAATCGGGATTCTGTGTGCATATGATGATCCCGTCGACCTCACCGCGGGGAAAGGCAGTAGAGCTAAAGAGCCGTTCGGACGCCGCGACGGCGAGATCGGATACCGCCTCGTCGTCAGCGGCCACATGGAGGCGGTTGATTCCCAACTTCTTCTCCATCGTCTGCTTATCGAGACCCGACATCGCGGAGATCTCCTCACTGGTTAAGATCTTCTCCGGAAGAAAGTACTCGATGTCGTAGATCCCGATGGGAATAGGGTCATGAAGACCGATCGCCATGAGGCTACCTTTCTTGTTGAGTTCCGACAGCGGGTTCGTATTCAGCTTCCATCGCAAGGCCAGCTCAGGCGCGAATTAAAGGATTTCCTTGGGTGCCCCGTTCTCTCGTATCGAAGCTTCGACAGCAAGCAGTGCTCGGGTAATATGGGTGCCGACGAGGGCATCGGAAAGTGGCTTGCGGTTGCCCAAGATCGAGCCCACGAAGTCGTTGCACTGTTCCTTCAGAGGTTCGCAGGGCTCGATTTTTGGGCTCACGATATCCCCGTCACGGACCAGAAGTTTGAACTCTCCAAAGGTCTCCGGCATGGGGTCTTCAACTGACACGCCTTTTTCAAAGATTCTCACTTGCTCGAGAGTTTTTAGATCGTCGAAAACGACTCGCCGGCGGCTCCCCACCGCCACTACCTCGCGCACCTTATTGGGGTCCGCCCAGCTCACGTGAATGTTGGCGATGACGCCGTCCGCATAACCAAAGGTTATGAAAGCCAGGTCCTCCCGGCCGCTCTGGAGCACTTTTGAGCCGACCGCACTGGCCCAGCGCGGTTGTTGACCGAGCACATAATTGAAAATGGATACGTCGTGGGGCGCCAGATCCCAAATGGCATTCACATCCTGACGGATCGGGCCGAGATTCGTGCGGGTGGAATGCAGATAGTACATCTGGCCAAACTCTGGGGACCCAATGAACTCCTTCATCTTGCGTATTCCGGCGTTGTAGAGGAAGGTGTACCCTACCATCAACACCTTTCCGTTCCGTTCTGCCAATTCGCCAAGCTCCTCGCAGTGAGACACGTTCAACGCCATCGGTTTTTCCAGCAAGACATGCCGGCCGCTTTCCAGAAAGATCCGAGTCAGCTCATAGTGTGTGCTAGGCGGCGTGCAAACAATCACCGCCTCGATGGACTTGTCGTCTAACACTTCCCGTATGTCGGTGTGCGCCAGAGCGCGCGAATGGCGCAACTTGGCCCGCCGGAGTTTTCCCGGGTCCTTTTCGCAGATCGCTACCAGCTCCGTGTCCGGGAGTTCGTTGAAGACCCGCGCGTAGTTTGGTCCCCAATAGCCGTAACCAATAAGGGCCACCCGCAGTACGTTTGCCATGGCATATCACCCCTTAGCCGGAATCAGACATTCTTCTCATCAACTCATCGCCAGCGGTCTTTATAGCACGGAATGCAGAGGGATAGCTACGGAGCTAGACCCATGATTTGATCGTAGAAGCAAGGGACATACTTCTGGCATGGCCTCCAATTCTTGGACGGTTCCAAATTTGGATCGTGGCGGTATGGAAAAGCGGCTGGCCAATGCACGTGCGCGAGCGCCGCATTGTCGATATAAGGCGTGCAGGGCAGCTCGTGAGCCCAGCATTGGTCGCCCTTCTGCGGGACCCACAGACCAACCCCATGCGGCGCCTCGATTTGGTAGACGGGCACATCCGGGATTGGTGAGTAATATCGATAGACACCCAGATGCAGAAGACTGTGAAACGCCCAGAGCACCATTACCAGCGTTAAGACTTGTGGCGTGTGGGAATAGAAGCGCGGATAGTGTAACCAAGCCGCCCCTGCCAGGCTGAAACCGAATATCGCCGCGGCGAAGATGAACCCGCGCCCGAATCGCACGTCGGGAGCGCTCCAAAACCAGTAGGCAAGCGAAAAGGCAAGACCAACAGCGATCAATGGGAGATCGTCCCTGGCCCTCTGGATTCTTTTTCCAGCGAAGGCAAAGGCGAGAGAGCCCACCAAGCAGCCGCCTAGCAGAAGTAAAATCAGCCAACTTCTGACCGCCATGCTGGCCCAAGGGGGGAACCAGGACCAATCCCTCATCACTCGCTCAAAGTCGTTGTCGTCACGCCTTGCCTTCGACCTTACCCCCAGGACTTCGATCTTCAGCTGCGAGGCTGGTACCGTCCAAGAAAGCCAGGGCACTCGCGTCAGTGGGACAGGGAAGACAGCACAACCCGATAGCAGGATTCCACGCAGCATCCAAGCCGCCAGGACGCTACTGCCCAGGGCGCAAACTCGCGCCGCTCCCGGAGTCCCGTCTTTGCGGTGAAACAGAACCAGCCCCAGGGTGATGATCAGCAAGGGCGCAGCAGAAAGCTTGACCGTCATTGCGAGCACGGCCGAAAGCACGAGAAGCGCAAAGTCCGTACGCCGGTCCTCGGACTCGGCGAATCCCAGCGCCAGCGCCACCCAATACACAACGAGCACTGCCACCATGGCATCATTAGTCAGAATTGCGAACCAACCCAAGGTTTTATCCCTCAGATTGAAGAAACAAAAGACGAGTGCTACAAACCAGAACTGCACGCCGCTCCGGCGGCCGCTTACCTTACTGCCCTTGAGACGCGCCCACAGAGACAGCAACACGAATGTGACCGCCAGGAAATTGGGAATCCAACCAAACTCAATCCGGTCAGTCAACGGTGCAATGAGAAATAGGAGCGAGTTGTAGGCAAACCTGCCATGCAAATTAGCTAAGCCAACAACGACCGGAAACTCATAGTTCCATTTGAAGGTCGGAAGATGGTACGCGCCATTATCGTAGCCAGGCAAGGCCTGCCAATGCATCAGGGCAAAAATGCTTAATCCTGCGGCCGCAAGAAACCCAAGTGCCGCTTCAGTCCGAATCTCTCGCCACAACACAGCCACCAGCGAGACGCCGACTGCCAACACGGCGGCTTGGACGAGCGTGGAAAGCGCGATCCCGAAGTGTAAAAGGCAACCCAGAAAACCGATGGTAAGCAATCCCAGGATGCCCCGGTCACCGAGGTTGGGACGGATACGCAGCAACCGCGCCAAAGCTGAGCCATAGCCCACAGCCGCCACCCCCGCACACAGGGAAAGCGCCCAGCTTTCAATAATCCATCTCATAATGGACTGGTCCCCTTACGTTCATTGGTAGGCTGATTACCGCAGAAGATGCACGAAGTAACTTGTATTTCCAATCTGTTGCCAGTCGCCGGACCAATCAGGCGCCGGCATTCTGTCCGCGACTAGAGCCTTTGCCCCGGTCTGCGCGAAAGCCTGAAAAACCCGCGCCCTGGCCTGCGGGTCCGCCGCCCACCAAAAGCTCCCATTACCAACGTCGCGCGTTTCAGCCACGATGGAAAGTTCAGCAATGTGCGGCCACGGCTCATTCACAGAGTCTCCTGCCACGGCAACGGTGTCGCCAGGCGCTACTCCCATGCGTCTCAGGTTTTCGGCGATGACCCACTGTACTTGTGGCGGATTGCCGCTCTGGTTTTTGAAATCGGTGAGCACCCGGCCACCGATCTGAACACCCAGCACCAACACCACAAAAATCACCACGGCTGCGCTTGTCCTTTTGAACTCCGGGGACCGGGGCAGCCGAACGCCGGAAAGCAGGGCCAGCCAGAGCACCACCACGTAGGCTGCAATGTACCTCGGCTCGACGTACACCAGGCCATACATGCAGAATGCGCCCAGCGGCGGAACGAGGAGGAAGGCGTATTCCCAGAGGTTCCGGATAACTTGACGCCACGCGCCGCTCAGTGCAAGGAGGGCCACGATGGCGGCCAGGATTGTCCCCTGCCTGAGCACGAACAACTCGTAATAGCTCTCAACGTTCCGGAGCACCGCTCTCATCTCGCGGCGCAAAGTGACTTGAGCTTTCATTCCATCGTTCCAGTAAGCGGGGTCGTACCAAGCCGGATATGTCCCTTTCAAATGTGCGGCAAAACTGTAAACGGGCGGATCGTCCAGAATCTTACGGGGCGGATGTTTTGGGGTTCCTGTACCCGGCGGCTCTCCCTGCCAATTCAGTGTATCGACATCGTACAGATGCCAGACCAGGTTCATTTTTGCGCTTTCTCCAAGGGTCAGGTGGCCTTGGGCGCGCGACAGGGCAAGGACCAGCGGGCAGGAAACGATGAGGAACACCAGAAGTGACACTCCCACACGGGGCAGCGCTACTCGCAAGTTCCCGGCGGCAAGCACCGCTGCAAACATGAAAACAAACGCCATCGGGAACATTGGGGCTTTCAGCCAGTAGGCCAATCCGAGGAGGACGCCCAAGATCGAATAAATGCTCCAGCCTGTGGGCTTGGCGCGGATGTGCAACAACAAGCCCCCTGCCAAAAAGACGACCGCGGAAACGCCCAGGTCGGGATTGAGTATGACAAGATGGATCAGTTGAAGCGAACTGAAGGTCAACAGGGCAAAACCGAGCGTGATCCAAGCCCAATCAGGCAGGGCAAGAGAGCCCGCGGAAGAGGCCTTTGAGTCCGCACTTCGATGCGCGTCGAGCAAGCTGCGCAAAAAGAAACCAAAGCACCCGAGAACTCCTGCATAGATCGCAAAATGCACAAAGTGAGCAAAGAGGATATCCGACCATTTGGAGGGCCCCAGGACTCGAAGCGTCAGACCCAAAACCGTGGGATAAAGCGGGCTCCAATGCGCATTCAAAGCCTCGCCCCAATGGCCGCGTGAAATGGCGCGAGCGATGTCCAGATACGACATGCTATCGCCCTTGAGAACAAACCGCGAGGCCCAAACTTGGGCCAGCCCGAGCAGCAAAGCCAGCACACAGCACGCAACCCATAGCCACCGTGTGTTGGGCACCTCTCCAGGTGCGGATTGAGACGCCCCCCGGGGCGGTGTTCCGATATTTGTCACGCATTCTCCGTGTGCGGGACAACAGGCCACTGACCGCAGAAACGGCCCGTCGCCCGAAGGCTATAGGGCCGGCGCAGGATCTTTGATTGAAGGGTTGTCACTTGATTGACGAGCCGCCCGCGATGAACATTCCCGTCCGGAAGGAGGCGGCAAGCACACCCTCAGGCTGGGCAGGCGGGCTGAACGTTTGCTTCACAACTTGTCGTTCGTCTTGCTCCGCCCTCGGATTCAGGAATTGCAAGGCTGGGTCATTTGCCCACGCCGGTTGCTCAGGCTGACTCGCCTAATTCTTAAGGGGGGGATGAACTGTTACGCGACGTTAGAGCCGGCTCACCTCACGAACCGGATCTACCACCTGGTGGTAGTAATCATCTACCAGCTTCCGCCCGTGCGGATCCAAGAACCTGAATCGTCCCAGGTGCATCTTTTGCAAACGGAACTTCATCGAGGTCGCCAGCACGCCCAAGCCGTAGCGTACGCTGCGAGAGAAATTGATGGAAGAAGCCTCCGGGAAGTACCTGGTGGGGCAAGAGACTTCCCCGAGGCGATAACCCATGTAAATGATCTGCACCAATATCTCGTTGTCAAACACGAATCCATCCGAATTCTCTTCCAAAGGCAGAGAGTTCAGTACTTCGCGGGAAAAAGCCCGGAAGCCGGTGTGGTATTCCGACAACTTGTAGTTCAGCATGACATTCTCGAAAAACGTCAAAAAACGGTTCGAGATGTACTTGTACAGCGGCATGCCGCCCGCGAGTGCTCCGGGCCCGAGAATGCGCGAGCCCAAGACGACGTCGTATTCTTTGTAAGCGATCATGCCCGCCATTGCAGCCACCAGGCGAGGCGAGTACTGATAATCGGGGTGCAGCATCACCACCACGTCCGCGCCCCGGCGCAGAGCTTCGCGGTAGCAGGTCTTTTGATTGCGCCCGTAACCGAGGTTTCGTTCGTGCACGTACGTCGTCAGACCCAGCTCACGCGCCAGTTGCACGGTGCTGTCACGGCTGTGGTCGTCAACCACCAGCACCTCATCAACAACGTCACGAGGCAACTCGGCGCAAGTGCGCGCCAGGGTCCGCGCGGCGTTGTACGCGGGCATTACCACAAAGATGCGCATGCCGTTCAGCACGGCTTCTTCTCCTCGCTTCCGGGGCGCCTTTCTGGAACTTCGCCAATCCCTGCTGACACCGATGGCTTAATCGCTTCAGGACTCCTTTGCCTTACCTCCGTAGCGATGATAGTAATTGCCATAATAAGCGCGGTAGTACCCACGATAGTACGAGCCATAGTAGGCGTAATAGCCCTCGCTCCGCGCATCCCACTTATTGAGGACTGCACCAAGGAGTTTCCCCCCGGCGCTTTGCAGAATTTTGTGCGCGCGCAACAAGCCGCGCCTTGCCATCACACCGCTCTCGACCACCAGCACCGTGCCATCGACCATACCAGAAAGAAGCGTGGCATCGGTGACCAGGAGCAAGGGGGCGGAGTCCACCAAGATGTGCGTGAAGCGACCGCGCAACTTTTCCAGGACTTCTCGCATGGTCGGCGAGGAGAGCAGGTCCGCCGGATTGGGAGCCTCGGGGCCGGCGGGAAGCACCCACAAATTGGGTACGGGCTCATATTGGTGAAGACTTTCATCCACGGTGTGGGCGCCTGAAAGAATGCTGCTCAGTCCCACGCCATTGGCGGCGATCCCGAGCGCTCGCGAGATGCCGGGGCGGCGCATGTCCGCATCCACCAGCACCACGGGCACGCCACGCTGGGCCAGCCCAACCGCGAGGTTGAGCGCAGTGCAAGTCTTGCCCTCGCCCGGCTGAGCGCTGGTCACGAGCAGGGCCTGGGGAGGACGCGGCGCGGTCGAGAGCAGGATGGAGGTGCGCAGAATGTGGTAAGCCTCGGACAGAGAGGAAGTGGGGTGCTTCAACACGATCGATTCCACCGCGTCTTCGTGGGCGAGGCTCTTGTCCCCACCCATCTTCAACCACGAGGACGACCGCGCCAGCGGAACCACCGAGAGCGTCGGCGCGCTGATCACTCGCTCGAGGTCCTCGGCGCTCTTGATGGAAGTGTCCAGGCTCTCCTCGACGATGGCCAGCGTAATCCCCAGAATCAAGCCCACCAGCAAACTAATCGCAATGTTGTACATTACCCTGGGCCGCACCGGATAAGTGGGGACCAGCGCCGAATCGACCAAGTGGATGTTGGTGGCGCGTAAACCCGCGGAGACCGTGGCGTCCTTCAGGTGTTGGAGCAGGCTGGCATAGAGCTGTTGGTTGGTCTCAAACTCCCGCTTCAATAGGTTGTGCTCGATGGAGAGCTGATTGAGTTTTCCCACTTCCTCTTTTTCGTGGGCCACTGCGGTGGCCAGCAGCGATTCCCGGCCCAGAGCCACCTGGTAATCTTCGTGGATGCGGGTCACGATGCGCTTGCGCTCACGGTCCATCAACGATTGGACTTCGGTCATTTGGTCTTTCAGCCTCAGAGCCTTGGGGAAGTTAGGTCCGTACTGCCCTACGGCATCCACGTACTCTTCTCTCAAATCGGCGTATTTTCCCTCCAAGGTTTGCAGCAAGGGATCCTGCGCATCCAGCGCAGCCTGGGAATCGTTCGAGGTTGCCGCCTCGTAAAGCGATTGCTTTTGGAAGCGCTCGTTTTGGGCGGCCGTCAAGTCGGTGCTCAGGGCGGACAGCCTCTGCTCCACCACCGATTGCTTGTCGCCGATATCCACGATCAGATTCTGGCGCTCGTAATCGATCATGGCCTGCTGAGACTTCTCGACCTTAGCTTTCAACTCGTCCAGTTGCTGCTCCATGAATCCGGAGGCCTCGCGTGTCGCGTCGTACTTCTGATGAAAATTGTATTCGGTGTAGTTATTCACCAAGGCGTTGGCCGCGCGCGCCGCGAGTTGCGGATCGGTGCTATCGAACGTGATCTCGACCATTCGGCTGTCGCGCATCAACTGCACGCGCAGGTGTCCTCGAAATGCCCCGATGAGGTTGGCCTGCACCGCAGGCGATACCGACGCCCCGGCGGCATCGCCGGGAGCAAATTCCGCGCGTTGTCCCAGGCCGAGTTGCTGGACCGTCCGCCAGGCCAGGTTTTCACTTTTCAGCACATCGACCTGCGTTTGCAGGAAGCCTTCATCACTGAAACCACCCTCGCCGCGATAGAGATCGTTAATCGATTGAATCGGCGGCGTGTCCGAGTCAACCTCGACGCGCGCCGTCGCCTCAAAGACCGGCTGCATTCTGAACGATACAATCGCCACTACCGTCGTCATCACGGCCATGACCATGAGGACGGTCCAGCGGCGCTTCAATAGAATCAGCCAGTACGCCCGTATATAGGAATAACCCTCTGAGCCTTCCGGCCCCGAGTCGATAACGGGATCTGGCCGGCGTTGCATCCGCTGCGGCAGATCGCGTTCGGCAGGAACTAATTCTTCGTGTTCAGCCATTTCTTGAAACCGCCTTTTCCGGAATCCTCAGATCCTTGCGACAGAGTCTTGCTGCCTGCTAACGTCCCTCTTCGGCCTACTGAATGATAGCGGCAGTACCGGCATACGCAGCGACCATCCCCGCGAGGTCGGCGCTCCGGTGAAGCGCTTTCAGCATCGTGCTATCCGGCACAAACAGTATATCGTTATTTTGCATGGGACGGTCCGAAAGGCTCCCCTTGAGCATGGCTTTGAGATTAATGGGGATCTGTTCCCGCCCGCTGGGAGCAGAAGGGTTGTTCCGAAGCAGCACGACATTCTTGCTCTTGGCATACGGGCCGAGATATCCCGCCAAGGCAACGGCTTTTAACACGGTCATATTCTGCCGCGCCTCGCTCAACAAGTAACCACCCGCCCTGTTAACGGAACCCAACACATAAATAACCCCGGCGCGTTGTACCGTCACGCGGTCCCCGGGATAGACGTCGACGTTCAAACTGGGGTCGCCGTTATCGAGCAGCCGCAGAAGATTGATGTTGAGTGTCACCGGAGTGGCGGGTGGAGTGCCCGCTGCCTGCGCATCTTCAGCCTGGGCACTGAGCAGCCGGCGGTAGACTTCGCCGCGTGCAATGGTTACGACGGAGCCCGCCTCATTATCAACGCCGCCTGCCAGGGTGAGAAGATCCAGCAACGGGATGCGGCCAAACACCGGGTAAATTTGCGGGCTCTTCACCGCCCCCGCCACCGCGACTGAATGTAGTCGAGACTCGCGAACCGTGATACTTATTTGGGGATGGCTGAGCACGCCCGCGGCGATGCAGCTCTGGGAAATCGCCTTGGCGGCCTGCTGGGGCGTCAATCCGGCCACCCGGACCGGGTCCGGGAGAAGCGGAAAATCCACCCCGCCAGTCCCACTCACACGGTATTCATGCGTCATCTGTTCTACATCGAACACTTGAATGAAGAGCACATCATAAGGGGAGATAAGCGTCTCCTCACCCTGCCTTGCCGGTAAGTCAGCCGCGAAGGCGCCGGCGGCCGTGGGGGCGCTCGCCTGCTGCCAGGCTGCGGAAAGAGCTCCAGGACCCCAGAAGAGGCCAAGCAAGCCCACCCACAACATCCCCAGCAGCGTAAACCCCATGCGCCCATGCGCCCTACCGCCAACGTCCCCGACCACCTCTAGGCGCGACGGTGATCCGTTCCTTCCGCGAGTCATGCTGATTACTCCTTATGCTGCGGACTTTGAAACGCCCGTCCGCGCTTTCCTCTCAAGTTCTGGGTTATCTTTGCCGATTAATCCGATGTGTGGGGTTTCCCGCCGTACCGCTCCGCGATCGGATCGGGGGGGATACTCCCCGGCGAGCAGCTTGATATAGCTTCGCCCTGTGAGTTACAGGGGTGCACTGTGCCCCCCACAACCGTCAGCGGTCTTCGCCCTCAGCAGTATGAGTTTTCACCTGAAACAGCCCGCGCTGCAACAGTACGCCAGTACACTCAGACAGGTTTAGGAGTACTGGTACCTTTCAACTCCTGCAACCCTTGGCATCCCACCCAAAAATCAACCCTTTAGATCTTGTTGGCAAATGGCCGAGTCAGGCATCATCGCCCAGGCCGGCAAAGTAAAGCAATGCAGCTAGCCGAAGCAGGTGCTATGGAGAATCTCGTAGTGCCAGGCGTCGAAGTCTGTAAATGCCTATCTGTGTTGTCCTTCGAAAATCTGCATGAGTGCCAATCAATCCACCGCCTGCTAGCAAACCTCTAGTGAATTCATCGTCTATCTGAAAAACCACACTGGTGAGGAAAGCTAAGGAGTGTGTGCGAGAATTTGAGCGGGCTACCGGGAATCAATGACTTACAAGGGAGCTTCGGTCTGAACGTTGTTGGTTCTCCGTCGTAGCATCGAGTTCTCACACAGACCCCGGGAGCCCTGCTTCGTGGCTTCAGGTCGCGCCGTATGAACAATCGGGAGAGTAGATTACCATTGCAGGGGCAGCATGTCAAGGTTTAGCTCGAATATTATCATTCCAGTTACCGCTCGGCAATCCCTGTTTCGCGACCACCGCTGACCTCGAACTGACAAGTCGCGACGGGAGAACAAAGTAATCCAACGATCATTCGACACCGGTTCAGCAAGCGAGCCTCAGCCATAGAGTTTTCGGCCTCGTCGTTTAACTTTTGGTCATACCTTGCTCTTTGCCCGCATCTTGCTTGACGCGGCTCTGTTTGGCGCGCCCTTGGACTTTGGCGCCGTGATCCCGGTGGCCTCGGTAGCCCTTGGGCTTGATCACCAGCGGGGCGCTGTTTTGTGGGCCCTGGGAAGCGTTCAAGCCGAGGGCTCGGTATGGCGCGTCTCAGTGGTGGTGCTGGCGCTGTCCGCGGAGATAGTCATTGCCACTCTGGTTCTCCGCCGGGCGGCGCAGGACGCGGGCAATCGCGAGAATCTCATTCGCGTGCCCTCCGCTTTGTGGAAGCAACAATTCCTTGTGCCTCTCGGCGTCTGGGCCACACTCGTATGCGGGCTTCCTGCTGCGCCAGAGTAGGACGACCTCTCTCGCCGCTCCCCTCCAGCAATACCTTACATTACTCTCGCGCATTTTCGTCCTTCGTTGCCGGACGAAGAGCACGGTGTGTCACTCGTGCTTCAGCAAAGCATGATAATGCACGGGATTTTCTGGACTGGCGCGGCCTGCCCATCGACGTTCATCTGCCCGCACCCAGGCCACACGACCGCGGGTGAGGCGATCGAGTGAGTCAATCAGTTCATTCCACCGACGGATGCAACCGGCCTCGGCTAGCGGCCTGGCGAAGGTGAGCGTGGCGTAATGATCCCCCGGCCAGGCACCGAAGAAGTCGCCATAAGCCGAGACCAACGAAGATTGATCAACTGAGTACATCGAGCATAGCTCCTTGCCTGGAGGGCGGGACCAGGGTAAGAGAAATAACGGCAGGCTACTGTAAGGTTACCGAATATACGTCAGATTCACCCTGATGAGGAGATACAAGCGGTCGCTATGCAACATCCAGTGAAACTGCGTTACTTCATTACTTGGTACACTAATATCCTACCTGGCCTATTCTCAACTCCAGAACACCTGACGGGAATCTGTCGAATTCCTTCGACTTCTGGCTCCCCTCTCCATACTGCCCCGGGAGAAGAGAACCCTTCCCGCCCCTTCAAGTTATCCCCCGAGCATCCTGCTGAGGGGTCCTGGACAGCCTCCTGGCCGGGCATCAGGAAGACTGGCCTTATACCGCAAGAGATTGCACTTGGTGAGCACGATAACCCCTGCTGGTATTACGTACATTATAACATTGTGTAGAGGGGCAACTCGGCCCGTGCAAGGGGCTGTTTGGTGAGGACTCTCGGAGCTGAGTTGTTGACCCTCGCGCAAGGCCAGCCCTCCTTTGCCCGCCCTTCCCCGCAGGGGACCTTCAGGTTAGGGACGCAACTATCAAGGCTTTGGCGGTTCCCAGACCTCAGTCCATGAAACTGCCGCCAGCCCTCTTTGGCAGGTCACCTCGCCGTCCAGCCGCCGTCGATGACGATTGTGTGGCCGGTAATGAGTGAAGCTGCCGGCGAAGCGAGGAAGACGACCGCCCCGGCGACCTCTGAGGGCTCGCCAATTCGGTGCAGCGCCGCAATCCGCTCGATGGTGTCGGCGCGAAAGGCGGGGTCGGCCAGCGCCTGCTCTGTGCCGGGAGTAGAAATAAACGTGGGCGCAACGGCGTTGACGCGGATGTTGTACTTACCCCATTCGATGGCGAGGCATTTGGTAAGCTGCGCGATGGCAGCCTTGGACGAGCAATACACGGATTCGGTCGGCAACGCCACGAAACCCGCCTGCGAACTCATGTTGACGATGCAGCCTCCCTTCTGTTTTATCATGACGCGCCCGGCAGCCTGGCTGGTGAAAAACGTCCCCTTCAGGTTCAAGGCGAGAGTCTGATCGAATTCCTCCTCGGGCACATCCACTGCGAGATTGTTAAAACCTCCCCCGGCGTTATTGACCAGGATATCGAGCCGTCCAAAGTGCGCGACCGCGTCATCCACGGCGCGAAAGATCTCTTCCAGGCGGGTGACGTCCATTTGGAGCGGCAAGGTGCGGCGGCTCGTGGCTTCAATGTCACGAGCAAGGCCGTTTCCCGAGTTGACGTCGCGCAATCCGAGTGCTACGTCGGCGCCAGCGTGAGCTAGGGCCAGCGCGATCGCGCGCCCCAGGCCGCGTGCCGCCCCTGTCACCAGGGCCACCTTTCCGGACAGATCAAACTGCGGTTGTTCTCCCATCGTGTCTCCTCCAACGGCGGCCCGTACATCGGGAGCATCCCTGGTCTTCCGCGCTGATTTTGCAGGGGTACTTCCCACCGGGTTGCGCTATCAATAGTTGATTCAATGTGGACGCGATTCATGATAATCGCAAGTTCAATGCCCTGCAAGACAAGTAGGTGGCCGAAACGGGCCGACGAGCTGAGCAGTCGAGGTCTGGGGTGTATTGAGATGGAAGGCTTCGTAACTGACACACTCTCGCTTGCCATGGTCTTCTTCTACTTCCAATCGACCTGCCAGAGGATCCTCGGCAGGCAATTCGATCAAGAATACTTCCAATCCATCGCCAATGTGATCCGTTTGGAGTTTCCGTCCCTGCGAAAGTCGCTGGCGGGATTCGGTGCCCCGGTCGATCTCAGGAACACCGCGGATGTGAAACCGGGCTATTCAAAGGAGCAGTGGCTCCTGATTCTCTATTGCCGTGTGCAGTTCTTTTCCTTGGCGGTCCGGCGTTTGCTGCGGGTGGGCGAGAAGAAAGCGGCCTCGAGACTGACCTCTGTCCTCCAATACTTTGCCAATGTGATTGGCCAGCGCCTGTATGCCGATGAATTTGGAAGTCTGCGGCCTGACTACCTCGTGAACCGATAAGTCTCACATCCTCGACGCGTACCTTGGTCCAACCTTCTCACTGAGGCGCAGCCCATTCCTTACACCTCAAGGCAACGAATCGCCCAGGAGAATCTGGCTTCGTATGGAGCGCCCTCAAGACGTAGAGGCCGGGGGCATGAACGAAGTCGGACTTCGTAACCCCACGCCAGCAAGCTAATCTGATGTGCTAATATGCTGCGAACAAAACGGCGCGCTCTGCGCAGCAAGGGAGGGGATCGGAAGAGATGCCTTACTCATGCGTCACACGGCAGTGGCTGGTGGGGATAAGCACGGTGGCCGCCTTGTGCACGGTTCTCTTGGGCGCGGCTGCAGCGGCGCAGCAATCGGTCCCTGCGGCAGGCCGGCCCGGCGTTTGCGAGGTGCGTGCCTTCGGGGCCGCCGGCGATGGCAAGGAGTTGGATAGCTCCGCCATCAATGCCGCGGTCCGCTGGTGTGCCAATGGGGGCGGGGGGACAGTGGAATTCGCCCCAGGAACTTACCTGAGCGGCACAATCGAGATGCTCAGCAATATCACGCTGCACCTCGAGGCAGGTGCGACGATACTGGGCAGCCCGAAGGTCCAAGACTACCGCTCTATCAGCCGGTCTTCGGAGGGCCGGGCCACGGCGCTAATCGTGGCGGAGGATGCGCACGACATCGGCATCACCGGCCCGGGCGCGATCGACGGCAATGGCCGCGCCTTCATTTGCGAACCGCGCCAGCCGCACCCGCCGGGGCCTTTTCAGGACTTCGCGGCGACCCGCCAGGGCGCGGCGGCGTGGGAACGGGTGGGAGAAAACCGGGAAGGCCCCTTGCGCATGCTCGACCGGCCGGGAGTGCTGGTGCTCTTCGTGCAGTGCCGGGACGTGGTGCTGCGTGACCTGAAGGTGCTCGATGCACCGAATTGGTGCATCCACTTGGCGTGCTGCAATCGCGCCCTGCTGACCGGATTGAACGTCCGCTGCAGCCTGCTGGTGCCCAACGCCGACGCCCTGGATGTGGCAGGCTCCCAGAATGTGCGAATTTCGGATTCTCATCTCGAGGCGGGCGATGACGGCATTGCCGTGAGCCCCTGCGCGGACGGGTATTGCCGGATGAATGCCGAGAATATCACCGTGAACAACTGCGTGATCGTCAGCCGCTCGGCCGGCGTGCGGCTGGGATGGGCGGCGCGCGACATTCGCAACCTCACGTTCTCGAACCTGGTGATCCGCGACAGCAATCGCGGCATTTGCATCCAGGTGCGCGGCGGCGAGACCATCGAGAACGTCTTGTTTTCGAACTTGCTGATTGAAACGCGATTGATGGATGGGTTGTGGTGGGGGCTGGGCGAGCCTGTGCACATTTCGGTGACGCGATACGACCCGGCAGCTCAAGCAGATTCGGAACCCGAAGGCCCGCTGGGGCAAGTGCGCAACGTGCGCTTCGTCAACGTGACCGCTTCGAGCCAGGCGCCGGTGGTGCTGTATGCGGAGGAACCGGGGAGAATCCGCGATATTCTCTTCCGCGATTTCCGGCAGACGATCCGGGGGAGCGCGCTCAACGCCGCCATGGGCGGGAACCTGGATCTGCGTCCCACCACGCCGGGGAGGCTCGGAATAATGAAGTACGATCTGGGCGCCTTCACCGCGCACGGGGTGGATAACCTTGAACTGCGCGGCTTCGGGCTCGAGTGGCAGGGGGCGATTCCGGATTATTACACCTCCGGAATCAAGGTGGACGCGTTCAAATACCTCGATATTGAGGATTTTGTTGGGCGCGGGCCGCACGACGAGACGCCGGCCATCGTCTTACGCGATGGCCAGGACGCGGTGGTGAAGAACTCAAGGCCCACGGCGGGGAGGCTGGTCGTGATGGAACGAGTGGTAAGGGGAAGGGCCGAGTAGCAAACGACTTTCAACCACTCCTGGCCCCTCCTCGGCAACGAGGGGGAAGAACGAGCGCCACTCAGAAAAGCGACGATGCGGACTCGTTCTGATCCTTCACGCGAACTCGTAAACCTCTGACTTACTCCTCCTCGCGCCGCACTCAGGTTGGACCTACCTCTCAGGAATTTCAAGCCGTGACTGCCATACTCGCCGGCAACTCCGGTTAAGCGCCAAAATCGAGCAAAAAGCTGCTACCGCGAGACCGCAGAGTTCACGATTAGCGCCAATCCTACGCGTTTTCCCATGTTCGGTGCCGGTTGCCGTGTATGGGAGCATCCCATGTTCTTTCAATGGGTTACGCTGAATCTGGCGTCGAAGTGCCGTTTCCTGCCTTTTCCCCAAGGCAATACATCGTCTCTTCCGCTTCGACGCACGGCAGGGCCATTTCCGGGCTCTTTTTAATACCTTTGATCGACTCACCTGCGCAGACGCTATCTTGTTGAAAGCAAACAGTATAATCCAGCTTGTCCGAACGGTCTTGAAGGCAGGGCACGAGCCGGGCATGTCGGTCTGACTACCGCCTTGCGTCGGCCTCGGCGGAACGCTGGGTGGGAATGTTTAGCGCAAGGGAATCCAGGCTCAACTCAGCCAGTGCAAGGACCTGTTTGGTGAGGATGAACGCAATTGTACGTGTAAGAAATATGGTCCTTAGTCTTGTTGTTCTACCACCGTATGCTGTGCGGGATCCCGATGGTCCATCCTGAGCCGGTGCGCCGGCGTACGATGTGGCCCAGCGCCAGCAGCTTCCTATTGGCTGCCTGGACGCTCTTCACGCTGATTGTCGCTCCCCGGCGCTGCCAGTATTCCACGATGTCCTTTGCTGTGGTGGCAGGCGCCATGCCTTCCTTCGTGCCCGCGTATGGCCCATTCACCAGCCCTATGCGCTTGCCGTCTTCCTTTCGGACGTAGTCGATTGTCGTCATGTCGATGTAGGCATCCAGGACAAGCCGCTCAATGCGGCTCAGCCGGTGGTCAAAGACCCGGCTTGGGACCAGGCGTGCCCGGTAGGTCCTGAGTTCGTTGTAATCAACTAGTTCGGCTGCTGGCAATCTCCATGCCTCCGCTGGACCAAGAGCGTTCGAGAAGACGAGCAACCCAAACTGTACCCATAAAGATATGGGAATTCAACAGTACCAAAGTATGGCGGTGGACTTAGATGCTGCGCCCGGACCCGAGCGTGACACGTCAGGGGCATGATAGGTCGATCCCGGCCACTCCGAGGAAGGCGAGCGAGGATTCTAAGAGTTGATCCGCAGAGATGCGTGCCGATTTCTGCGCGTGGATGCGCGCGCACCTGGTCAATCAACGATCAGCCATGCGCTTAAGTGACCACTTTGGCGGCTGCTATGCATGCTCGCTGACTGCCGCCAACAGTAGTATAGAGTTTGCATAGTTTGTGTTGCGCGCAGCGGCTGAAAGTTGCGGGTCGACGGCGTTCTCGGAGACCTAAGCCATGTCCCAAGGCTGAGATTTCAGATCTTCTCATCCCGCGCCTGTGCCTAGCTCGACGCCAGCAGGTGATCTGAGAGCAATCCTCCAGCCCTCGTAAAGAATGATTTCCGGCTTGCCAATGCGCCTCGGCTTGGCATAACTTACTGCTTCCCGGCGACGAACGTCTCCTGCCATGAAGCTCACCGTTCGTTACATCTTGTTGTTTTCTGGGTCGATCCTTGGCGGAGTCACCTGCGTGAGCTTGGATACACGCTAGAAAGCTCGGCTATGTAACCTATGAACCTAGCAGCAATCGGGATTATTTCGCTCGTCGCGCTTCAAGCCGGCAATAATGCCGTCTTGGACCGCATGTTTCCGGTCGTCAAGGTGGTCAACCTGTCGGCACGACTCGATGCTCGCTGAGGCTTAAGACTTAACTCATTGACAACAAATCATTTAGATTAGGAATAGCGTCCTGCCTGCGAATGGGCCTAGCAACTCCTGTCTGCGGGTCGACGTGGCCAGCTGCAGGCTGTGGTTGTAATAGGATTATCAGACATTAGAAAATCACGGATCCCCGGGATGGCGAATTTATGTGTCCGTTTCAAATTCTACGCGTCATCCGATTTTATGTGGCTAAAATACATCGTCTCTTTCGTCCGGACGCGCGCTAGGGTCATACGTATTTGGATTACGGAGGTATTTAGGAGAGAATTGTGCTATGTTAACTAAACTTCTGTCTGGCGACATCGTTATTTACGTATCTCATTGAAAACACAAGGTGATTTGAAGTTAGTTCCAGAATTACCCATATCTCATTGAAATTAAAGCAATAAATCGAAATATCGCCCCGATGGTCGTCGGGGGACCGCTAAATGGGACAAAATCGACCATCAAAATATCGCGCCAGGAGGCGATTTTACGGGCCAGCTCGGTAAAACTGGCCTCCAGGTATTACCCTGCCCGCAGGCCACTCGCGGACATCGAGTCTCGGTAACCCCCTGTAAACACAGACCTACCCTCGCTGTCCGGGGCTAGCTCGGCATTCCCTTTCCCTGTGGGAATCCGGATTCGCTGGTCGTGCTCGTGGCAGCCTTTCGCCGGACGCCGTTTCCCCATCACCTTGCTGGCGCACTCGACACACTCCCGATGTTCAGGGCATGTTGTGAAGCTGGCTCAATCCCAGGCTGGGCGCCCCTACGATGATCGTCTCCGAATTGGCAAGCTTGAGCTGCACTGGCGCACTGATCACAACGAGACCGATGTTAGTTCGATAAGATTGGCTCTGGTTGAGCAGCTTCCCGGAGCCAGGACATCTGTGGTGAGGTTTCGGCCGAAAGGACACAATCGACGGGCATACATGGTCACAGGGGAGGACAACCCTTCCGGCCGCCTCTGCCAGATTTTGCCTGTGAAACGTTAGTGCGTATCGGAAGCGCACTGGTTGAGTATTCACCTCGGTGCGCGACTAGACACCCGCTGCCTGCACTGAAACGCTTGACCAGAAACCCTGCCCTTTGGCTCGCCGCAAGCGATTGATTCTCAAGTGCAGATTTGAGCGGATTCCGCTGCCCGGATTCAGATGTTTCTGGGCACCTACCGGACAGTCAATAGGGCGTCGCCTGGCGTCACCGAGCGGCTTGAACCCGTGTTACCGCCGTGCAATGCGACCCTCTTCGGGCAAGATTTGCCCTTT
>Ga0209517_10001097_pt1 | contig 42541 bp, 33 predicted proteins | sample PeaSoiMetSII2010_FD_187695 | JGI IMG/M metagenome (GOLD analysis project Ga0209517, IMG submission 187695) | Peat soil microbial communities from Weissenstadt, Germany - SII-2010 (SPAdes) (version 2) | ecosystem: Environmental > Terrestrial > Soil > Wetlands > Peat | place: Germany...
CGACCACGCCCGCGTTGGTACAGAAGCCCGTGACGGCGCACACCAGCGACAGCTGCGCTAGATCTGCTTGGCCACGGCCGAACACGCTAACCATGACGGTCGACAGCACCAGCACCAGCATGGTGAGCGGCTTGAGGCCGAAGCGCAGCGACAACAGCCCCAGCACGGCGCCGCCCGACGCACCGCCGACGTTGGCCCACACCAAGACGCCCGCGGCCGATGACGGCGTGAAGCCCATGTCGACGACGATCTTGGGGACCCATTTGAGAATGAAATAGAACGTCGTGATGTGGAGAAAGTAAGCCAGCGTGACCAGCACGGTCACGCGAATCAATTGCGGACTGAAGATGTCCGCCACCGAGCGCGTGCGTGCTTCGGGAGACACCTCCGGCAATGCCGCGACCGGCTCGTGGCCCATGCGCACCAAGCTGCGATTGACGCTGTCGAGCGCGCCCGCGGGTTGCCGCTGGCATAGCCAAGCGATGGATTCAGGCACCAGCCACAGCACCAAGGGGATGAACAGGGCCGTGACGACTGCGCCGAATTCGAATACGACTCGCCATTCACCTTGCTTGAGCAGTACCGCGGCGATCGATCCGCCGATCACGGCGCCTATCGGGTAGCCGATGGCCATCAGGGACACATTCAAGCTGCGGCGCTTGTCGCTGGAGAATTCGGCGGCAACGGCATTGATCGCCGCCAACATGCCGCCGATGCCTAGTCCGGTGAATACGCGCCACACGGACAGGTCGTACACGCCCTTCGCGCGAGTCGCCATGACCATTCCCAACGTCATCACCACGAGGCAGCCCAGCAACGTGCGCCGCCGCCCCATTTTGTCGGCCACACCGCCCAATAAAATTGAACCCAAGCCCATGCCGATCAGCTCCATCGAGAGCACGATACCCAACGCCGCGCGGTCGATGCCCCACTCGCGCGCGATGCCCGGCGAAGCGAAGCTGATCGCGAGCACGTCGAAGCCATCGATCGCATTCAGACCGATGGTGATCGCCACGGCCGCGATCTGGGCGACACTCATGTTGCTTACGCTTAACGTCTTGCGTGGATCCGGCATCGACATTGTTTGCTCCGGTGTATGCAGTGCCCGTGCATGCAGTGCACCCGTATGCTACGCCGCGACGCGGCCTTGAGGGGCGCGCACGTTCCGCAGGCGGTTACTTCAAATGGTCGCACGGTAAATCGGCCAACCGCTCGAGCAGGCTGAGCAGCTGCAAGCGGCCTTCCGAGCCGATTTGCGCGATCACGCGTTTTTCATGCTGCGATTGAAGTTCGGATGCACGTTGCAGTACCGAGCGGCCGCGGGACGTGAGCCCCAACAAGTACGTGCGCGCGTCGGAATCGGACTTGCGCCGGCGGACGAGGCCGCGCTTCTCGAGATTCGCGATGGTGGCGACGAAATTCGCCTTTTGAATGCCAAGAGCGGCCGACACGCTCGATTGGCTCGCGCCCGGATTCTGGTCAATCAATACCAATACGGCGAATTGCCCGGGCCGCAGGTCGAGCTCGCGCAGCGTATGGAAAAAATCCGCAAAGATGGCGTACTGCGCCCGGCGCAATGCATAGCCCACGTAGCCGCTGAGTGGCGTCAACTTCATAGTTTCCCCTCGCCTGTCGCGTCTCTTATCCCCTCCGGGGCCAGGACGCGTTGCGTGTCATCTGTACCTGCGTCGGCAGCCTGCTTGGACTCGGTGGCGATATTGCCGCGAAGCCGCAGGCAAAACTCGACGCAGAGAGAGATTGTTCCTGCCCAATGACGGGCAGGACGCCTGTTGGTCGCATGCGGCATCGAAGCCAACCCGTCAAAAGTCGATACGAATCGATGACTTGGGGTGCCACCCCCGGATATCGTATAGCAGCTATAAGAAAAATGAATTGGTTCTCAGAATTGATTGTTTCGTATAACTATCTGCACAAGAAGTGTAGGCTTATACGCACAACAACGTCGGTTCCCGCTAATACCGGGGGAGTGAACGCATGGCACATATTGAGTCGTTTTCAACGGCTGGCCTAGACCCACGCCGCAAACTTGCCTTCTGGAATGATCGCGCAAGCGAAAGTTTTTCCCCTCTCGTCTCGGAACCTGAAGACATCCGGGTCTTCAACGGCTCCATCCTGCGAGGATCCATCGGCGACATGACGCTCGCGGAAGTCTATTCCGACGCGCAGATCGTTCGCCATTCGCGCTCCCACGTCGCGCGCACCAAGGACGCGATGTTCTTCCTGCACTTACAGTTGGAGGGCGACAGCATCAGCCGTCAAGACGGCCGCGAAGCGCTGCTGAGCGCCGGCGATTTCACGCTGTGCGATAGCACTCGCCGGTATGAAATGGTGTTCAACGGCGCGAACCGCATGTTGGTGCTCGGCATCCCCAACACCATGCTGCGGCGTCAAGTCGGATGTCCGGAATCGCTCGCGGCCATTCCCATGCCGGGCAGTCGCGGCGCCAGTGGCCTGTTGTCGCAATTACTGCGTAAATATTGGGGCGAATATCACCAAGGACTGGACGAGCAAAGCGGCGCCCGCATCGCCGTCGCCATTCTCGATCTGATCGGCGCCGCCTATGCCGACCTGCCGCAGGCGCTCGGCGACCGCTCGTCGCTCGGAACGGCGCACCGGATTCGCATCATCAATTACATCGAAGCGCATCTCAATGACCCGGATCTGACGCCGACGCGCATCGCAGAAGCCTGCAAGATGACCGCACGCTACTTGCATCATCTGTTCTCCGATCAAGACGAGACCGTCGCGCGCTACATACTGCGCCGCCGCCTGGAGGCGTGTTCGAAGGCTTTACAGTCCAGCGCGCAGCGAGGCCGTACGGTTACCGCCATTGCATTCGATTACGGCTTCAACAGCCCGACCCATTTCGGTCGCGTCTTCCGCGCCAAATTCAACGTGACGCCGCGGGAGTATCGCCGCGAGAAAACGGGAGTCGCCTAACTTCTGCTGACTCCCGCGGCGAGAACGGCACCGTTCCCGCCGCGGTTTCCTCAATCGCTGCGATCGCGGCGCCTCGCGGCTTGAGGCCGCAGACGGCGTACGACAAACGGACGGAGACGGGATGCCGAACGGGTATGACACCGAATTGACACTGTGCATCGATGGCGAGCGCCTCGGCGCCGGCGGACGCGCGACGCATCGCGTCGTCAATCCGGCCACCGGCGAGACGCTCGGCGAATTGCCGCTGGCGACCACCGCAGATTTGGATCGTGCCTTGGATACCGCGGCGCGCGGTTACCGACTCTGGCGCGCCCGCAGCGCTGCGGAGCGCGGCAACGTACTCGCCGGCGCAGCACGGCTGCTGCGCGAACGCATCGACCGAATCGCCCGCATCGCGACCTTGGAGGAAGGCAAGACGTTTCCCGAGGCCAAGGGCGAGCTGCTGATGGCCGCCGGCCTGTTCGATTTCTACGCGGGTGAAGTGCAACGCATCTATGGCCGAGTTCTGGTGCGGCCGGCCGGCATGCTGTCGCGCGTGGTGAAGGAGCCGGTTGGCCCGGTGGCCGCCTTCTGCCCCTGGAATTTCCCCATCGGCAACCCGGCGCGAAAACTCGGCGCCGCCATCGGCGCCGGTTGCTCGATCATCATCAAGCCGCCGGAGGAGGCGCCGGGGTCCGCGCTCGAAGTGCTCAACTGCCTGCTCGATGCCGGCTTGCCGAAAGAGGTAGCGAGTTGCGTCTTCGGTGTCCCCGATCACGTGTCTCGGCACTTGTTGGCATCGCCCATTATCCGCAAAGTGAGTTTCACGGGCTCCGTCGCGGTCGGCAAGCACTTGATGAAGCTCGCCGCGGACGGCGCGAAGCGCACCACCATGGAATTGGGCGGTCACGGCCCCGTATTGATTTTCGACGACGCCGACGTCGGCAAGGCACTCGACCTCCTGGTGCCGCACAAATTCCGCAATTCCGGCCAAGTCTGCGTCTCTCCCACCCGCTTCTACATACAAGAAGCCGTCTACGAAAAATTCGCGTCTGAGTTTGCATCGCGCGCCAGCAGGCTCAAGGTCGGCAACGGCCTGGATGCGGCCAATCAGATGGGACCGATGGCGAATCCTCGGCGGCCCGATGCCATCGAGGCTTTCGTCGGCAACGCCGTCAAGGCAGGAGCACGCATCGCCACCGGCGGTGAACGCGGCGGCGGTTCGCATGATGCCGGATTCTTTTTTCGGCCCACCGTCCTCACCGATGTGCCGCTCGATGCGCGCGTAATGAACGAAGAACCGTTCGGCCCCATCGCCCTCATGCGACCGTTCAGGACGTTCGACGAGGCTATCGAGCAAGCCAACCGGCTGCCGTACGGCCTCGCTGCATACTGCTTTACCGAGAACGGACGGCGTGCCTTGCTGTTGGGCGATGCCATCGAAAGCGGCATGGTGGGCATCAACACCACCATGATCGGCGGCGCGGATTCACCCTTCGGCGGCGTGAAGGACTCCGGCCACGGGTCGGAGGATGGCCCCGAAGGATTGGAGGCCTGCCTCGTACTGAAGGCTATCCACCAAGCATAGGCGGCCACGCCGCGGAGGAAAATCGATGACCTACCTTAAGACGGGCGGCGCGCAAGGTTACCTGCGAATAGCGACCGAAGAAGCCTTCATCACCAAGGAAGTGCTGGCGGCCTATAAACGTCTGATCGCAGACGGATTCGACGACCCGGGCTTCGTCAGTCTCTGGGGGTTCTATTCGGGCTCACCCTCGGAACGCGCCACCAGCATCATCGAGCGCCTTCAGGATCTGGGTGCCCGACGCCTGGGCGACATGGATGCCACCGGTATCGACAAGGCCATCATCGCCCTCACCGCACCCGGTGCGCATGTGTTCGAGGCCGCGGAAGCCAAGACGCTGGCCGCCGACGCCAACGATCAGCTGGCCGCCGCCTGTCGCCGTCATCCCCAGCGCTTCGTCGGCATGACCGCGATCGCCCCGCAAGATCCCGCTTGGTCGGCCAAGGAAATCGAGCGCGGCCACAAACTGGGTTTCAAGGCCGTCATTCATAACGGCCATGTCGCCGGCGAATACACCGACGACCCGAAATACTGGCCCATATTCGAAGCCGCCGAGGCCCTGGGCACACCCGTGTATCTACACCCGCAAGGACCCTCCAAAGGCCTCATCGGCCCGCTGCTCGAGCGCGGCCTGGACGGTGCGGTTTACGGTTTCGGCGTGGACACCGGACTGCACCTGCTGCGCCTCATCGTCATGGGCGTCTTCGATCGATTCCCGAAGTTGAAATTCATCGTCGGCCACGGCGGCGAAGCGTTGCCCTATTGGGCCTATCGCCTCGACTACATGCATGCGGCCGGCATCCGCTCGGGGCGTTACGCGTGCTTAAAGCCGCTGCAGCTCCCGGTGTCCGGCTATTTCAAACGCAACATTTACGTCACGTTCTCCGGTGTCGCCTGGGAACCCGCGATTCAATTCTGCAAGTCGACGTTGGGCGCGGACCGCATCCTGTACGCGATGGACTACCCGTACCAATATCAAGCCGACGAAGTGGCCGCACAGGATGCCATGACCATGAGCGCCCCCGACAAGAAGGCGTTCTTTCAGACGAACGCCGAGAAGGTGTTCGGACTGGAGCCTGTCTGAGTATTCTGCGTGGCCACGGCAAATCATGACGTGATCGGGACCGAAGAGGCCATTGCGCCCGAAGAATTCACGCGCGGCTATCGCGCATGGATGCTGTTCATACTCCTGCTGATGAATGCGCTGAACCTGGCCGACCGTCAGGGGTTGGCCGCAGTCGCACCGGCGCTCAAGCTTGATCTTCATCTGACCGACACCGAACTTGGGCTTATCCAGGGCCTCGGTTTCGCCATTTTCTATACGCTGTTGGGATTGCCCATCGCGCGCCTCTCCGAGCGTTACAACCGCGCGCGCATCATTGCAGTCGCGATCGCCATCTTTTCAACCTTCGGTGCACTCGCCTCGCAAGTGCGCAGTTTCGCCATGCTGCTGCTGTGCCGGATCGGCGTCGGCATCGGCGATGCGGGCGCCATCGGCCCACCCCTGTATTCGCTGCTGGGAGACCATTACCCGCCGGGCAATCGCGGCTCCGCGACCACGGTCATCTGGCTCGGCGCGCCCTTAGGCGCTCTGGCCGGCGCCGCCATCGGCGGGTGGATGGCACAGCACTCCGCCTGGCGCACGTGGTTCATCATGCTCGCGATCCCCGGTTTCATGGCCGGTGCGCTTGCCTTTTTCACGTTGCGCGAGCCGCGGCGCGGGGCGTTCGACGCCGGCGGCCCCGTGAAGGGACCGATACCCTCCGCCGGCGAAGCGATGCGCTTTCTCTTCGGCAAGCGCTCCATGCGCCATGTGCTGCTGGGCGCGGCATTGTCGGCCATTGCATTGAACGGCATGGGCCAGTTCTTCGCGCGGTATTTTGTGTCGGTGTTTCATGTGGGACCCGCCGACGCCGGTAGAATGTTAGGCTCGCTGGTCGTGGTCGCCATGAGTTCCGGTTTCATCATCGGCGGTTTTGGGCTCGACTGGGCCGTCAAACGCGACCGTCGCTGGTACGTCTGGTTGCCCGGTATGTCGCTGATGATCGCCATGCCGCTGTTCGAGATCGGACTGCTGCAGCCCACGCTCACCGGTGCAATGTCGGTGCTGCTGCCCGCCCATGTAGCCCTGTTCATTTTTTACACTCCGACGCTCACCATCGCCCAGAACATGGTGGATGCCAGCATGCGGGCCTCTTCAGCGTTCACCGTTGCGGTCGTTTTTGGCCTGATCGGCGTCGGCTTGGGACCGACGCTGCTGGGCGTCATCAGCGACCTCGCGGCAAACCGCTACTTTGGAGCGGGTAATTTCTTGGTGCAGTGCCCCGGTGGTGCTGCGCGGCCGGGTGCCGAGGCCGCGTTGTCCTCTGCCTGCTCGACTGCATCGGCTCACGGCGTGCAATTTGCGATGGCTGCAGTCGCCGGGCTTCTGTTGTGGGGCAGCCTCCACTATCTGCTGGCAGCCCGCACCTTGCGCGCCGATCTCGATGCCCGGTATCGCGCGCGCCCCGCGGACGTGGTTGCCTGAACCAGTACGCATCACAAACACGAGGATGACGATTATGCAGCATCCCTATTACCCGCAAATGGAATACGCATTCACCATCGGCATCGAACTGACGGGCGCGCGCTGGATCAAACCCACCAGCGTCGGCATGACGCGGGCTGCCGTGTATGCCGGCAGCGGTACCATCGAGGGTCCAATGTTGCGCGGCAAGGTGATCCCCATGTCCGGCGGCGATTTCCCGTTGGTGCGTGCGGATGGCGTGATTGATTTCGACGCCCGATATCTGCTCGAGGCAGACGACGGCACCGTCATCTATTTGCAGAACCGCGGTTTCCGCTGGGCAAGGACCCCGGAGGCCGCCGAAAAGATGAATCGTAACGAGCCGGTGGGCGATGACGAGTACTACATGCGTGTGTCACCCAAATTCGACGTGCCCGACGGTCCGCATGCGTGGATGAGCAAGTATGTGTTCGTCGGCGTCGCGGAAAAGATTCCGGGCGCCAATCGCATTCATTACTTCGTCGTTCGCTAACCTCGCCGTTCGCCAGAGCCCCACATGGCCGGCCGTGGAATTCATGGACGCCGCGCCGGTTACCGAAGCGCAGCGCCGCAAGCTCTATCAAGAGAATGCCGAGCGCATATTTCACATCGCGCCGTTACGGTAGCCATTTGCTACTGCTTGCCGGCCGTTGCGGCGATCAGCCGGCCATAGGGCTTCAGCCCGCGCAACAACGCCCACGCCGACAACGGTCCCAGTATGGCGGTCGCAAGCGCCAATGCGCTGCCGACCCGGGCATCGTCATGGAACACATGGTCCGTGATCAGCGCGATGACGGTCGGCCCGCAACCGAACCCGATGATGTTGAATACGAACAGGAACAGCGCCGTCGCCTGGCCGCGCATGCGGTTGGGTGTGACGCTCTGCAGCGCCGCGTTCTGCGGACCGGGAGCCATCATCGCGAAGAACAAGTTGATGCCGAACACGATCAGGGCCAGCGTGGGCGTCGGCATCAACGGCATCGCCACCGCGAACGGTATCCAGAGACAGATCGCCAATAACTGCACGCGCAGATTCGCATCGTGGTAGCCGCGCTTCGCCAGCCGCTCGGCTAAAAACCCGCCCGCCATCAGCGCAAACGGCGCAACCACCAGCGTCGTGATGCCGAACGCAAGACCCACGTGGCGCGGCGTCCAATGATGCACGCGGATGAAGAACGTCGGTCCCCAGCTGATGGCGCCCTGCGACGGAATGGACTGCAACGCCAACGCGCCGTACATGGGCCCATAGACCGCGCGGTTGGTCCACAAATAGTGCACGACATCACGGATGGGGATGGATCTTCCGCCGGCAACGCCGACACCCGCGGCAGTCAGGTCGCGCCGCACCGGTTCGACCACGGTACGCATGAGCAGCGCCACCAACAAGCCCGGAAGACCCACCACGAGAAACGTCAATTGCCAGGTCTTCAAAACGCCGATCACGGGCAGCGCCACCGGCGGCAGGTGTTCGAGCGCGCCGATCACGGCGCCGCCCATGATCGCCGACAATCCGATACCAGCGATGAATCCGAAGTTGAGAAACGACACGGCCCGCGGCAGCTGTTCCCGGGGAAACAGGTCTGCCAGCATCGAGTACGTCGCAGGTCCGGTGCACGCCTCGCCCACGCCGACGCCGATGCGCGCGAGAAACAATTGCATGAACGTATGCGCAAGCCCGCACAACGCGGTGGCGCCGCTCCACAACGCGACGCCGATGCCGATGATCCGACGGCGGCTGCTGCGATCCACGAGGCGTGCGATCGGCAACCCCAAAATCACGTAGAACATCACGAAGGCAAAGCCCATCAACAGGCTGATCTCGGTATCTGTGAGTCCCAGGTCGCGCTTGATCGGCACCACCAGCAAGGGCAAGATGCCTCGATCCAAAAAGTTCACACACAGCACGACGGCGAACACGAATACGGCGTACCATGCCCGCCCTCGCGATGGCCACGGCTTTTCCGCCGGCGGTTCGGCGATGGACGCGGTAGCCGGCGCCGCATCCCGCGGAGTATTCAAATCGCCTGTCGACAAATGCGTGGCCACAGGCGGACTCAGAAGTTCTTGACGAGTTTGGCGGCTTCCGCGCGACGCTGCCGACGGAAATCTTCCACGGCCATACGCGCCGGCTCCGGCTCGCGATCGGGAAGCGCCGCCATCAACTCAGCGTGGACGGCATTGAGTTCCTCGCGGAATTCGGCGTGCGGAAAAATGTATTGGCGATTTTCGCGAACCCCGGCGATGACGTGCGAGCCCACCTCCACCGGATCCATGCCCACCGACAGCACGCCATCGAGGCGTTTCATGTCCGCCTCGGTGACCGGATAGCCCGTCGCACCCAGGTTTTTGGGACGCGACAGTACCGCTTCGTGAATGTTGCTGCGGACGAAGCCAGGGCACAGCACGGACACACCGATCCCGTGCGGCGCCAGATCGTAGCGCAGCGAGAGGGTCAAACCGACCACCGCAAATTTCGATGCGGAATAAAGTCCCATGCCCGGCCCGACCAGTAGTCCCGCCATCGACGCGGTGTTGACGATGTGGCCGCCCTCCCCGTGTGCCTTCAGGCGCGGCATGAAGGACTGGATGCCGTTGATCACCCCGTCGACGTTGACGCCCATGATCCAGCGCCAGTCGTCCATGGTCGCAGCATCCATCGGTCCGAAAATGCTGACGCCGGCGTTGTTGCACACCAGATGCACCTTGCCGAACACTTTGATGGTTTCTTCCGCGGCGCGCTCCACCGCCGCCGCATCGGCGACGTCCACCAACATGCCGTGCGCCTGAGCGCCGGCCGCCCGCAGCTTCGCGAGTCCCTGTTCGAGGTGGTCGGCCCGTACGTCGGCGATGGCGACCTTCATGCCCGCCTCGACCGCACATTTGGCGATGCCGAACCCGATGCCGCTACCGCCGCCGGTGATGAAAGCGACTTTCCCTCCTAAATCCTTCATGTCTTTTTCCTCTGCGCCAATCGACGTTCGCGTTCCGCCACGAACAGCGGATTACGCACCACCATGGCCTCGGCCGTGACTCGTTCAGGCGGCGCCGGATCCGTGGGAAACGACGCGAGTATGGCGTCGAAGCGTTGCTGCGCCCCTTCGCGATATTCGGAGTGGGTCAGTATCCAGAGATCATTGCGGCGAATTCCTTCGAGCACGCGTTCACCGATCTCGATGGGCGACATGCCGTGCGGAAATATTTTCTCGCGCATGAACGCCGCGCGTTCCGCAGCACCGGCGCTGTAGGTCGAGTCGCGAAACTCGGCCGGACGCAACTTGTCGACTTCGCCGATGTTGGTATTGACGAGACCCGGACAGAATGCCGAGACCCCGATCGAATGCGGCTCGAGTTCCGGCCTCAACGATTCCATCAGGCCGACTACGGCGTATTTCGCCGTGGTGTAGATCCCGGCGAGACCCGCCGCGAAGATGCCGCTCATCGATGAGGTGGTCACGATGTGCCCGGGTTCTCCATGACGTCGAATGCGCGGCAGGATGGTCTGAATGCCGTTGATGACGCCGCCCAAATTGACCGCGAGGCCCCAGTCCCAGTCAGCATAAGTCGCTGCCAGTAACGGTCCGACGATACCGATGCCGGCATTGTTGACGAGCACATGGATCTTGCCGAACTTCAACTCGGCGGCGTCCGCCGCACGCACGTACGCCGCACGGTCCGCGACGTCGAGTTGTACGCCGAACACGCCCGCGTTGTCGGCCGGAAACCGGCGCAGCGCGGCGTCGATGGCCTCCTGACGAATATCGGCGATGACCACGCGCATGCCCGCACGGGAGAAAACCTGCGCCATGCCGAGGCCCATGCCGCTGGCGCCGCCCGTGATGAACGCCACTGCACCGTCGACTTGATCCATGACTCCCCCCATGTATCCGTCCATGTTGCGGCCAGGCCGCCTGACGGCTCCACCCTCCCAGAAGCAAAAATCGACAGTGAGGGAAGGTCCGGCGCGTTGCGACGGCAGGCACCGCGCCGCCGCTCCAGAACTTGACTACAGCGGTGAATACACGTGTAGATTACCGCCAATCAACGGAGGAAAAACCAAAAACCATGATCGACCTATACACCGCGGCGACGCCCAATGGGTGGAAAGTATCCATCGCGCTCGAGGAACTCGGGCTTGCCTACACTGTGCATCCGCTCGCGTTTTCGAAGCAGGAACAGAAAGCCGAGTGGTACCTCAAGATCAACCCCAACGGCCGCATCCCGGCAATCGTCGATCGCGCCAATGATGATTTCGCCGTATTCGAATCCGGCGCCATTCTCATTTATTTGGCGGAGAAGACCGGCAAGTTGATGCCCACGGATCTCAAGGGGCGCTCGCGCGTCATTCAGTGGCTGATGTTCCAGATGGCCGGCGTGGGACCCATGATGGGTCAGGCCAACGTGTTCTTCCGTTACGCCCCTGAAAAGATTCCCTATGCCATCGATCGCTATCAACGCGAAGTGCGCCGTCTGTTCGAGGTGCTCGAGCGCCAATTGGCATCCAACGAATACGTGGCGGGCAAAGAATATTCCATTGCCGACATCGCGCATTGGTCGTGGATTCACGGGCACGAGTGGTCCGGCGTGACCCTCGATGGCTTGCCGCATCTTCAGAGGTGGACGCAGATGATCGGCGAACGCCCTGCCGTCCAGAAAGGCCGCGCAGTTCCTCCGCCCGGCGATGTCGGCGAAAAGGACAAAACTACGCTCGACACCGGCCGCAAGATTCTGGTCTAAAGAAAGGTCCGTGGCGGGTGGCACCCGCCACGTGGTTCCGCCCGCTGCTCAATGCGCAGCGACGGGATTTTTCTCGGCGGCTGCCGGATTTCGTTTGTCCTCGTTCGCACGGTGGATCAGATAAGCGCGAATCTGCTCCAGATCCTGCGGCGACACTTCGTCTTTGAATGCCGCCATGCCATTCGCCTCGAGCGAACCTTGACGCACGATCACGTCCATGGCGCTCGCGTCCTTGATCGCGGACGAATAGCGCAAATCCGGCAGGACCCCCGAGCCGGTGGCGCTGTCGCCATGGCAATTCGAGCAATACGTGTGGTACAGCTTCTTGCCCGCAGTGACGGTCGCTAGCGACGCGGTGTTCGGCGGCGGATCCAGAACCGCAGGCGCGGCCGCTGCGAGCGCGGGCAAGGTTGCCGTGCCGCCGAGCTTGTACACCAAGATGCGCGGCAGATTGGACGCAACGTGAGATTTCAGCGCCAGCTCGCCCGCCGCCAGCCCAAAGGCTCCGCCCCAGCCGACCTCGATCGCGACGTACTGGTCGCCGTCGACTTCATAACTGATCGGTGCCGCGAGAACGCCGGCCTGCGTGTCGGCCGACCACAATCGTTCGCCGGTATCCGCACGGTAGGCGACGAATTCGCCCATGCCCGTGCCTTGGAATACGAGATTGCCGGCAGTCGCGACGACGCCGCCATTCCACGGATGTCCCAGTTCGGCGCGCCACACTTCTTTGTTGGCTACCGGATCCCAAGCCGCCAGGTGTCCCCTGAGGCTGGCCATGATCTGAGCTTTGATCTTCGGATCTTGCGGCAAGCTTCCGGCATTGAAGTCGACGCCGGTATTCCACGCAAGCGTGTGCCGCGTGGCATTTTTTTCCGGCACGTAAGGGAACGCTACGTCGGTGACGGGAAAATACACGAGCTTGGTTTGCGGGCTGAACGACATCGGCTGCCAGCTATGCCCACCTCCGGGCCCCGGCATCGACACGAAAGGCTTGCCCGACTCGCCATAATCGGCACCCTTTTCCACCACCGGACGACCGGTTTTCTTGTCGACGGACTTCGCCCAAGTCGTGGCCGTAAAGGGATCGGCCGCCAGCAGCTCGCCGGTAGCGCGATCGAGTACATAGAAGAAACCGTTCTTAGGCGCCTGCATGATGACGGCGCGCTGATTCTGGCCGATCTGCAGATCGGCCAGAATCAGCGGCGAACACGAATCGTAATCCCATTCGTCGTGCGGCGTCGTTTGGTAATGCCACACGTACTCGCCGGTATCGGCCTTCAACGCCACGATGGACGACAGATACAAGGCGTCGCCGCCGATTTTGCCGCGGTTCCACGGCGCACCGTTGCCGACGCCGATATATATGAAGTCCAACGTCGGGTCATAGACGATGGCGTCCCAGACCGGGCCGCCGCCGCCCAACCTCCACCACTCGCCTTTCCAGGTCTTGGCCGCCTTCTCCAAGGCAGGACTTTCGAAGGGTTTCGATGGATCGCCCGGTACGGTATAAAAGCGCCACACCTGTTTGCCGGTGTCGGCGTCATAGGCCGTGACATACCCACGCATGCCGTTCTCGGCGCCGCCGTTGCCGATGAGCACCATGCCTTTCACCACGCGCGGCGCGCCGGTGATGGTATATCGTTCGCCTTCGGGAACCGTCATGACCTCCCACGCGAGTTTGCCCGTAGCCGCATCCAGCGCGATCAACCGACCGTCGAGCGTGCCCGAATAGATGCGGCCCTTCCACGCGGCGGCGCCGCGGTTGACCACATCGCAACAGGCATTGATCGCCGCCTTGCCGGGCACTTGGGGATCGTAGGTCCATAGCGGCGCGCCGGTCTTCGCGTTGAGTGCAAACACCTTGCTCCAGGCGCTGGTCACGTACATGACGCCGTCTACAACTAAGGGAGTCGATTCCTGACCGCGATGCGCCGTGTCCAGATCATAGGACCAGGCAAGTCCCAGCTGTTTGACGTTGCCCGCATCGATTTGTTGCAGCGGACTGAAGCGCTGCTCGCTGTAGCTGCGGCCGGGGGCCATCCAATTGCCGGGCTCCGTGTCGGCGGCGGTCAAGCGAGCGGCGTCTACGGCCGCAGGCGGCTTCGCCACCGGCGCGGTCGCGGCGGGTGGCGGGGCCTGCGTTTGACCGCAGGCCCCCAATGCGAGCCCCAACGCCGCGATGGCGATGATCCGATGATTCATCAGGCCGCCTTTAGAGCATGATGCAAACGGACTTGGTCTCCGTGTACATCTCCACGGCCACGCGTCCATGCTCGCGTCCGAATCCGGATTGTTTGTAGCCGCCGAACGGCATATTGGGATCCACGAGATTGTGGCAGTTGACCCATACGGTCCCCGCCTTGATGCGCGGGATCAACCGATGGGCAGCCGATAGATTGTTGGTCCAAATGCTGGCGCCCAACCCGTACGGAGTGTCGTTCGCGGCCTTGACCACATCGTCGAGGTCATCGAAGCGCTGCGCCACCAACACAGGTCCGAAAATCTCCTCGCGCACCACGCGCATGTCCGGATTCACATTAACCAGCACCGTGGGCTTGACGAAATATCCTGGATGCGACGGCGCTTCGCCGCCCGTGGTGACGAAGGCGCCTTGTTTGCGGCCGGACTCGATGTAGCCCAAAACGCGCTCCTGCTGTTCTTTCGAGACCAACGGACCCATCTCCGTGGCCTGCTCGAGGCCGGGCCCCAAGCGGATGGCGGACGCGGCAGCGCTCACGCCTTCCACCACTTTGTCGAAGATGGAGCTATGGACGTATAAGCGCGATCCCGCGCAGCACACCTGCCCGGCATTGAAGAAAATGGCGCCGGCCGTCCCCACGGTCACGGCCTCCGGATCCGCATCGGGGAGAACGATCATCGGCGACTTGCCGCCGAGTTCGAGCGACACGCGCTTGAGGCTGTCCGTAGCGCTCTTGTTGATCAACTTACCGACTTCGGTCGAACCCGTGAATGCGACTTTGTCCACGCCTGGATGCGCGACCAGCGCAGCGCCGGACACCTCACCGATACCGGTGAGAATATTCACCACGCCGGGCGGAAAACCGGCCTCGCGGATCAATTCGCCCAAGCGAAGCGCCGACAGCGGCGTCTGCTCCGCGGGCTTGAGGATGCAGGTGCAGCCCGCGGCGAGCGCCGGGCCGAGCTTCCAGGCAGCCATGGCCAAGGGGAAATTCCAGGGCACGATCTGCGCCACCACGCCCACGGGTTCGCGCGCCACATAGGTGTGAAACTTACTGCCCGGCATACCCATCGAGGTCTGCATCGTGGTGCCCTCGATCTTGGTCGCCCAGCCGGCCATGTAACGAAAATAGTTACGCGCGCCCGGCACGTCGACGATGCTCGCCATGAAGCGCGTCTTGCCGTTGTCGATGCTTTCGATCTCGGCGAACTCGGCCGCGTCGCGCTCAATGAGATCCGCCAGCTTCCACAACAAAGCTTCGCGCCCCGCCGGCGTCATGGTGGCCCACGGTCCCGTCTCGAGCGCGGCGCGCGCTGCAGCTACCGCGCGATCCACATCTTCGGGACCGGCATCGGCCACCAGGCCGATCTGTTTACCCGTGGCCGGATCGAATACCTGAACGGTTTTCCCGGAGCGCGCCTCCACCCACTCACCGTTGATGAACAGGCGCGGCTTCAACGCGAGAAATTTGCTGACGCTGGCTGACGGGTTGGGCTGAGCGGCAATGGGGCTCGCGGTCGAGTTGATATTTGCGTTCACGGGAGATTCTCCACAAGGATTGATAGCGGATGCTGGGAGCCTGCCTGAGTATTCTGCGCGAGCCGCGTTGGCTGGGAGAGGGAGCGGATGCAAGGCGCGCGGCGCTGGCCGTAGTGGGTACTACGGACAAGCCGCGCAACGCCGCAGATGCCCCTCTCCCAGCCAACCCTTCGGGACCGGGCAGATTTCCCCTCATTCGTCGTTGTCGCCTCCTCATTGGGTCTTGACCCAACCACGTCGGCTCCGCCTCGACTGAGGGGAAATCTGCCGCGGTCGCGGCCACGCAGAATACTCAGACAGGCTCCTGGGCACATAAGGCGCTTCCTGCACCCTTTCAAACTCCACCGAGGAGGAGCATGGAATCGATTGAGAGTGAACCTGCCGCGCCGCCGAAGCGGATAGCATAGAGCCCAGCCGCAACTCAATCTTAGGCATGAGGAAATCCCATGAATAATGTCAATTTGCTGATCGGTGGTAAGGAAGTGGAGGCTCGCTCCGGCGCATCGTTCGAGCGCCGCAATCCAGTCTCCGGTCATGTCGTCAGCCGCAGTGCGGCGGCGGGCGCGGCGGACGCGATTGCGGCCGTCGATGCGGCAGCCGCAGCGTTCCCCGCCTGGTCGGCGCTCGGCCCGGGAGCGCGGCGCGCCAAGCTCAACAAGGCGGCCGATCTGCTCGAAGCGCGAGCCGCGGATTTTGCCGCCGTCGTGCGCGACGAAACCGGCGCCACTGCAGGCTGGGGGCACTTCAACGTACACCTCGCCGCCGGCATGCTGCGCGAGGCCGCCGCGATGACTTCGCAGATCGGCGGCGAAGTCATTCCGTCCGACGTCCCCGGCAGTCTGGCCATGGCCTATCGGCAGCCTGCAGGCGTGGTCTTCGGGATTGCGCCATGGAACGCGCCCATCATTTTGGGCGTCCGCGCCGTGGCAATGCCGCTCGCCTGCGGCAATACCGTGGTGCTCAAGTCCTCCGAGGTATGTCCCGCAACGCATCTGCTGATAGGCACCGTGCTGCACGAGGCGGGCCTCGGCGACGGCGTCATCAATGTGATCCATACCGACGTCAAGGACGCACAAGCCGTCACCGAAGCCGTCATCGGCCATCCCGCGGTGAAGCGGATCAACTTCACCGGTTCCAGCCGGGTAGGTCGAATCCTTGCGCAACTCGCCGCGAAATATCTCAAACCCATCTTGCTCGAGTTGGGCGGCAAGGCGCCGCTGCTCGTTCTCGCCGATGCCGACATCGATGCCGCCGTTGACGCGACGGTGTTCGGCGCATTCGCCAACCAAGGCCAGATCTGCATGTCCACCGAGCGTGTGATCGTGCAGCGATCGGTGGCGGACGAATTTGCCCAAAAGCTCGCCAAGCGCGTTGCAGCCCTGCCGGTGGGCAATCCCAACGAGGGTGAGTTCGTCTTGGGCTCCGTGGTCGGTACGCCGACCGTGCAGAGGGTACAGCGCTTGGTCGCGGAAGCCGTCAAGCAAGGCGCGAAAGTGCTGTGCGGCGGCGATGCCAAGGGCACCATCATGTCAGGGCTCGTCGTCGATCACGTGACGCCGGCGATGGCCCTCTTCCGCGAAGAGTCCTTCGGACCGCAGGTCTCCATAACCCGCGTCGACACGGTGGACGAAGCCGTGCGCTTCGCCAACGATTCGGAATACGGCTTATCGGCCGCGGTTTTCACGCGCGATCTGGCACGCGGCATCGAGGTGGCCAAGCGCATCGACTCCGGCATCTGCCACATCAATGGGCCGACGGTTCACGACGAGGCCCAGATGCCCTTCGGCGGAGTGAAGTCGTCGGGCTACGGCCGTTTCGGCGGCAAGGCGGGCGTGGATGCTTTCACCGAGTTGCGCTGGATCACCCTGCAGACGACGCCGCGGCATTACCCGTTTTGACGGGTGGCCCGGCGCACGAGATCGCACGTCTGCGGTAATCGCGTGCAATGTGCCGGGCCAAATCGCGGAAGCCGGGCTCCGCCCGGCCTCCGCTGGACAGTCGCAACCACGCGCTATTTGAGGTCGAGCACCTGCATGGTGGATGAACCCAGCACACGCCGGATCTTCGCGCGATCCGCCTGCGACTGATTGGCGGCGGCGACCGATCCTTCGATCTGCTTCGCGATGGCATCGCCTTTCGCGATTGCCCCGTCCAACGCTGCCCAATTCTTGTACCTGATCACCAGAAGCAGGTCTGCATCGTCGGGACCCCGCGGCTCGACCTGCATGACTTCGTAGCTAACGATGTAGCCGGCCTTCTTGGCGGCTTCCTCTTCCTGCTTCCAGACCGTGCTGACCCACTTCATGTAGTCGTCGAAGTGACCGTCGACCGTCCGGATCCGCGCCACGTTGACGACGGAACCTTCGCTGAACGGATGTTCGTCGGCAACGGCAGCAACGCTCGAAAACACAAGAGCGGCAGATACCGCACAGCCGGCCATGCAATGTTTCATCGACATGATGATCTCCTTCAGGTATCACTTAGAGTTGATTTTTTTTGGCTACGCTCGGTGCAGCGGCCCGAGTGCACGCCGCCTTCCCAGACGGTTTGATTGTACGCGCGAACGTGTTGGTTGACGATCCGTAGGCAGGCGACACTGCGCTACAAGCGATAGTCCTGCTGGTCGCGTGCGTACGCGATGAAAAAATCCAACGACTGCACGTTCGACATGGCCGCGCGGTTCGCGGCCTTCTCGATGGGCACGCCCATCAGGATCCGGCGCACGGGCACTTCCATTTTCTTTCCGGTCAACGTGTAGGGAATCGCATGGACCTGATAAATCTTGTCGGGAACGTGGCGTGCGGAGTACGTCTTGCGCATGCGCGCGCGCACTTTGTCCACCAGCCCATCGTCGAGTCGTATGCCGTCATGCAGCTTGACGAACAGCGGCATGAAAAATCCGCCGCCAGGCAGATCGAGATTCACGATCAGGGAGTCTTCGATCTCGGCCACTTCGACCAACGCGCGATAGACTTCCGCGGTGCCGATTCGCACGCCGTGCCGATTCAACGTCGCATCGGAACGGCCGAGCACGAAGCAACCGCCGCGCTCGTTCACCTTGAAGAAATCCCCGTGGCGCCACACGCCCGGATACTGATCGAAATATGATTCTCGATAACGGCTGCCGTCGGCATCATTCCAGAATCCCACCGGCATGCAGGGCAGCGGTTTGGTGATGACCAATTCCCCCACCTCGTTCACCACCGCTTCTCCGGCCTCGTTGAACGCAAATGCGGCGATACCGAGCTGGCGCCCCTGGATTTCCCCGGCGTACACCGGCAACAGTGCGACGCCGCCCACGATGCCGGTGCACAGATCCGTGCCGCCGCTGCCCGAATAGGCCCACACGTCGGACTTCACATTTCGATAGCACCATGCCATGACTTCGGCCGTGACGGGCGATCCCGCGAGCATGAGGGACTGCAATGTCGAGAGATCGAACCGGTCCTTCGGCACGATTCCCGCCTTCTCGAGAATGTTGATGTAGGTGGGGCTCGCGCCGAAGTAACTGGCGCCGGTGCGCTCGACCATGGACCACAGCACATCGGGTTGCGGGTACGCGGGATTACCGTCGTACAACACCGGCACCACGTCGACCAGCAGCGCACTCACCAAGAAATTCCACATCATCCAGCCGGTGGTGGTGAAGAAGAACATCCTGTCGCCGCGATGCACGTCCATCTGCAACGTGAGCGCCTTGAACTGCTCGAGGATCATGCCGCCGTGACAGTGGATGATGGGTTTCGGCAATCCCGTGGTGCCGGAGGAGAACAAAATCCACAATGGGTGCGCGAACGGGACCTGTTCGAACTGGAACGACTCGTGCGGCACGGTAGGGCCCGTCAGCGCATCCTCCCAAAAAATCGTGTTCGCGGTCAAAGGCGTATCGTTTTCCGGCTCGAGCTGTCTTAGATAAATCACCTGCTTGAGCGACGACAGCGAACTCAATATGGTCCCGAGTTCCGGACGGCGGTCGAAGGGCTTGCCGCCGTAATAGTAACCATCGACGCAGAACGCGAGCTTCGGCTCCAATTGCAGGAAGCGATCGACCACCCCGCGCGGCCCGAAGTCCGGGCCGCAGCTGGCCCAAATGGCACCGATGCTGACCGTGGCCAACATGGCGATGACGGCCTCGGGCGAGTTCGGCAGATACGCGATCACGCGGTCGCCGGGCACCACCCCCAACGCACGCAACCGTGTGGCAAGCTTACGGACTTGCCCGCCCAGATCCGTCCACGACAGCGCCGACAAGCCGCGCCGCTCGCTCAAGTAGAGTAACGCGTCGGCGCCATCGCGCTCGTGGCGCAACGCATGCTCCGCATAGTTCAATTTCGCGCCGGGAAACCACTCGGCGCCCGGCATGGTGCGCTTTGCGAGTACGCGCGCGAAGGGCTGCGATGTGCGAATCTCGAAATACTCCCACAGCGAACCCCAGAACCCATCCTGGTCATCGATCGACCACTGCCACAACTCCGTGTACGAGTTGAAGCGGTGTCCGCGTTGCGCGAGCCAGCGCATGTAGTGGGTCAAGTGTGCCCGCTCCACGCGCTCGGCGCTCGGTGTCCAAAGCAGATCGCCCTCTTTAACTGTGCTCATCGAATTCGCTCCGTACTCAAACGTCAGCCACCACTGCGGCGGCCCCGACCGTGACGTCGGGGCGCCGCGTGAAAATCAACACGACGGCGCTGATGAAACCCCAGGCCGCCAGAAAATAAAAGGTTAACCCGTAGCCCACGCCCTGATCGAACAGATGACCGGCGACTTTCGGAGCGATCGCCGACACGGTGGTATTGATCGCAACCGCGAGACCGGAAAGCGAGGCGAAGGCACGGGTACCGTAGTAGTTGCTCAACACCGACATGAAGCACACCAGTCCGCCGCCGAAGCCGATCCCGAAGCAGGTCGCGAAAAAAAAGACCTGCCAGGCGGCGCGCGCATTGACGATGACCACCAACCCGAGCGCGAACACCGCCATGAACAGCGCAAAGATGTATCGCGGATCGATGCGATCGCCGAACGTCGCGAGGATCACCTTGCCGATGAGGCCTGTCACGGTCATCGTGCCGACGGCCCACGCGCCGACGCTGGCCGAATGGCCAAGATCCTGCAGGTGCACGACGCCGTGCGCCAGGAACAGCGTGTAGCCGCCGCTGGCCCCGATCAATGAAATGAGCAGTATCCAATAGGTCGGGTTGCGGGCCGCGTCCGCGAAAGTCCACTCGCGACGCGTCACGAACGGCGGTCGCGTATCCGCAGCCGGCCGCCCGTCGGCCCCCGGCGGACCGAAGCCGTCCGCGACCTGGCCCACGTCTTCCGGTCGCTCGCGCACGAAGATCAGGGCAATGCAGGCCGCGACACTGGAGAGCGCCGCAAGCAGCCACCAACCCGCGCGCCAGGTGCCGCTCAGTTGGATGAGCTGATTGAGCAGCGGCGCTGCCACGAATCCACCGATGGCGCTGGCGGAATACAACACCGATAGCGCCAGCGAACGACGCCTCACGAACCATCGCGCCAAGCCGGCCTGCGACGCCAACGCTGCGCCGCTTGCGACGCCGGTTCCGACCAACAGGCCGAAACACAGCATGCCGCCTATTCCGTTCGTCACCACCGTCGCCATCAGCAGGGCGCCGATGGCGATCAGCGCGCTACCCATGACCAGTGTCTTGCACACGCCGAGCCGGTTCACGCTCAGGGCAACCAAGGGACCGGGCAATCCCGACATAATCATGTAGACCGAGAACATGTTGCCCAGCGTCTCGCGATTCAGGCCGAGCGCCTTTGCCATGGCGGCGTTGATGACCGCTGGACCGTAGGCGGGAAAGCCCAGATTCAGGAACATGACGCCCCATAGAGCCGCGAGTATGGTCCAGCCGTAGAAACGATGTTTAGGCAACTTTAAGTTCCCGCTGCGCCGTGATCCAGGAGAAGATCAACGGCTTTTTCGGCAATCATGATGACAGGTGCATTGGTATTCCCGCCAACGATAGTCGGCATGACGGACGCATCCGCGATGCGCAGACCGGCGATGCCGCGAACCCGCAATCGGGCATCTACGACGGCATCATCGCCCACGCCCATGGCACAACTGCTGGTCGGATGCATGGCGGTGCGCACGTTGGCACGGGCAAAGGCCTCGAGTTCAGCGTCGCTCTGCACGGCATCTCCGGGCATCAGCTCATTACGGACGACTTTCTGGGCCTCTTCGGTGGCGAAAAATCGGCGCACGAAACGCATGATGCGCGTAAACGCGGTCCGATCTTCGGGCGCCTGCAGCAAATTGAGCAAAATTCGCGGTGCCGCTGCCGGGTCGGCCGAGCGCAGCGACACACGGCCCCTGCTGTCCGGATGCAACAGTACGCAGGCCACCGAGAACACGTGTCCCGCTCCGACCCGCCAGCCGGGGAACCACGGCCTGGCCATCATCGAGACGGGGCTTACCAGCATCTGCAGATCGGGTTTATCCAGATCCGGCGACGTGCGAACGAAGCCTTGAGCCGACACGGGCAGTCCTGCAATGGGCCCCGTGCGAAACAACATCCAGCGCAGCACAGCGATCGCCAGCCGATCCGCGCGCAGGCGAGCGTCGAACGTGATCGGGCCGCGCGCCTTGTACGTCATCGCAATCGACTGATGTTCCTGGAGATTGGCGCCGACGCCCGGTAGCTCGTGAATGACATGGATACCGTGCGGCTCGATCCCGCTCGGCGGACCGATTCCCGATAGCAACAGAATCTGCGGAGACCCGAAGGCGCCGGCAGCCAATACGACCTCGCGATCGCAATCCATCATGTGCACATTGCCGCCTACGCTGTACTCGACGCCTCGCGCGCGCACGCTGTCGAGCAGCACGCGATGCACCACGGCGTTGGTGATGACGGTCAAATTCGGGCGCCGCAACGCCGGGCGCAAGAACCGCACCGAGGTGCTCGCGCGCTCGCCGCGATGCACCGTGAAATCGGGCACGGAGAAGCCCTCCGTATCGGCACCGTGAAAATCGTCCAGCTTCTTGAAGCCGAGCGCCTGTGCAGCGGCCATCATCCGCGGATAGATCACCCGGTCGGGTACATGGCGCGCCACCGTGAGCGGTCCATCCGCACCGTGGTACGCCGAACTTCCGCGCCAATTGCCTTCCGATCGCCGAAAATACGGCAGCACGTCCGCGTAACTCCAACCCTCGAGACCGGCCTTGGCCCACCCATCGTAATCGGCGGCCACCCCTCGCGAGTACATCATGCCGTTCACGGACGCCGAACCTCCGAGCACCTTGCCGCGAGGCGCCGGAATCACGCGGTTATCGGCGCAAGGCTCAGGTTCAGTAACGTATCCCCAGCTGACGGCTGGATCCATGAACGTGTCGCGCCACGCCAACGGCATGCGCATGGCCCAACGGCCCACATCGGTCTTCCCGGCCTCGATCAGCACCACGCGAGTGCGTGGATCCTCAGACAGCCGCGCGGCCAGCACACAGCCGGCCGATCCGCCGCCGACGACGATGTAGTCGGCGCGGTTCATAGAGCGGCGTAGTACCGGAACAGGGTGTGATCCGGCGCCGTGTGGCGCTCGCCGCCGCCCACGATCACGGTGCGATTCAGCCAATCGTGCGGACCCTCGGGCGCACGGAAATACGGCGTGCAGCGAAAGTAGCCCGTCGTCGCGGGATTGGCCGGCGAGCGCGCCGACTCCGCGGCGGACCGCGGACCGTACACATAGCCAAGATTGCGAATATAGATGTGCGCGCCGTCGTCCGCTTCGAGCACGTAATGTGCATTCAGTTCGACCACGCCGTCGGAACGCACGATCGGCCAGTCCGCGCCGCTGTAATCGAGCACCTTGCCGTTGAGCCGCGGGCCTGTCACCGTCCCGTTTTTCACCGATGTGTAAGCCGCCTTTTGCCCGCCGGGCATGGCATCGAAAATCAATCGCTGGTGGAAATCGATGCGAATATCAAAGACATGCTCGAGCGCGAGCGTCAATCCGGTGACAGGTTCTTTCATAGAGGAAGTCGACATCGGTACTCCAAAGGCGCTTCGCGCCGAATCTACGGGGTCGATGCGACCCCGACCGTTGGGTGCTCGCTGCGCGAGCATTGAATGTCCTTCACGCGAACACTTTTTGGACGCTTCGAACAGGCTCGGGCGGCAACGCGCAACCCAGAATGAGATCGGCGGCCTTTTCGGCAATCATGATGACGGCAGCGTTGGTATTGCCGCCGGGGACTGCGGGCATCACCGATGCGTCCACTACGCGTAAACCGGTGACTCCGCGCACCCGCAGCTGCGGATCCAGCACGGCGTCGGCGCCCACGCCCATCGCGCAGGTGCCCACCGGATGCTGGGTCACGCCGGCGCGCGCGCGAATGTAGGCGTTGAGATCGGCATCCGATTGGACCGCCGGGCCCGGCGCAATTTCCCTCTCGACGAGCTCGGCCTGCGGCGCCGTGGCATAGATCCGGCGGGCCAGCCGTACACCCCGTCGGGCGGTCGCCAGATCCCCGTCCGTGGCCAGTACGTTCAGCAAGATTCGCGGCTTGTCGGCGGGATTCGCCGAACGCAGCGTGACGGCCCCCCTCGATTCGGGATGCAGCACCACCGCGTCGGCGGTGATCCTATGCTCCTGGCGCACACCCAAGAACGGCCACCAGATCTTTGCATCCATCCGCACCGGATTGCTCATGAGCTGAACGTCGGGCTGCGCAAGGCGGGGATCCGTGCGTACCACGATGTTGCAGCTGTTGATCTGCGTCGCGAATGCACCGCTGCCCAGCACAAGCCATTGCAACACGGATCGGGCGACTCGATCCGCACGCAGTTCGTTGAGGAACGAGATGCTGCCGCGCGTGGCGAATTCGACGGGCACGCGCACGTGTTCCGACAGGTTTCGGCCGACGCCAGGGCTGTCGACCCGCACCTCGATGCCATGAGCGCGCAATTCATCGGCGGGCCCGATGCCCGACAGCATGAGCAATTGCGGCGAATTGAAGGCGCCGCCGCTCAAGATGACTTCGCGTGTCGCTTGAGCGTCGACGGTGCCGTCGGCGCGCCGATACTCGATGCCGGTGGCCTTGCCATTGTCGATGCGCACCTTGGTCACCAGCGCTCCGGTAACGACGTTGAGGTTGGGACGGCCCAACACCGGCCGCAGATACGCCCGCGCGGTACTTGCGCGACGGCCCCTCGCATCTACGGTAATTTCGCCGCGTGCGAAACCTTCTTCGATCTGTCCATGGATGTCGTCCGTGGTCGCAAACCCGGCCGCAGCGGCGGCTTCCATCAGGGGCGTGTGCAGCAGCCGTCGCGTATCGATGGGTATCACGTGCAAGGGCCCGTCGGCGCCGTGCCAGGGACCTGCGCCGCGCCAGCTTTTCTCCATGCGCTTGAAATAGGGCAGCACATCAGCGTAGCTCCAACCATCGCAGCCGAACGCCGCCCAGGCATCGAAGTCGCCGGAATGTCCGCGCATGAAGAACATGCCGTTGATCGACGATGAGCCGCCAAGCACTTTACCGCGCGGCAACCAAAGCGAACGCCCATCCAACGTCGGCTCGGGTTCACTCATGTATCCCCACGACAGCGTGGGGTCGAACAATGCGCGCAAAAAACCGAGGGGCATCTTGATCAAGAAGCGGTCATCCGACCCACCCGCCTCCACCAACAGAACCCGCACGCCGGGATCTGCGCTCAGCCGGTTAGCCAGCACGCATCCCGCCGACCCGGCGCCGACGATCACATAGTCGAAGGACATCGCACTCATCAGAACTTCTTCAAGTCAGCCCGACGGTCACCGACTTGACCTCGGTGTAGATCTCCGTGCCTTCACGGCCATTTTCACGGCCCCATCCGGATTGCTTGAAACCGCCCAACGGCATCGCCGCATCGACCGACCCAGCGGTATTGATGCGCACCGAGCCCGCCCTGATGCGCCGCGCCAGCCGATGGGCGACACTGATGTCGCGGGTCCAAATGCTTGCTGCCAGCCCGTACTCGGTGTCGTTGGCCCTGCGCGCGATCGCATCGACATCCGAATCGGAGAACGACATGGCGCAGAGCACTGGGCCAAATATCTCTTCCCGCACCACCCTCATATTGGCCGTCGTGTCGGCGAGCACCGTCGGCTCGACGAAGTAGCCGGGGCCTGGCACCTGGCCGCCGCCAGTCAACACGCGCGCACCGTCATCGATGCCGGCGCGAATGTAGCCGGTGACTCGCCGACGCTGCTCTTCGGACACCACCGGACCCAAATCCGTCGCAGGATCGGTGCCGGCGCCCAGCTTCAGGGCACGCGCACGCGCCACCACACCTTCGATGACTTGGTCGAACACCTTTTCGTGCACAAAGAGCCGCGAGCCCGCGGCGCACACTTGCCCTGTATTCATGAATATGCCGCGCGCCGCCACGTCGGTGGCGGGAACCAAATCTGCGTCCGGAAAAATGATCACCGGCGACTTGCCGCCGAGTTCGAGCGTGACGCGCTTCAAGTTGCCGGCACAGGCGCGAAGTATTTCCTTGCCCACCGGCGTCGATCCCGTGAACGCTATCTTGTTGACATCCGCATGCGCTACCAGCGCGCGACCCGCGATCTTACCGTAGCCGGTCACGATGTTGACCACTCCCGGCGGGAAACCGGCTTCCAGGATCAGCTCGCCCAAGCGCACCGTGCTGAGCGGCGTCTGTTCCGCGGGTTTCAAGACGACCGTGCAACCTACCGTCAGCGCCGCCGCGATTTTCGCGACCGCCATGGCAAGCGGAAAATTCCATGGAACGATTTGTCCGACCACGCCCACGGGTTCACGCAACGTGTAAGCGTGCCACTCGCCCGGAACGCTGAGATTGATGGTCTCGCCGCCGATCTTGGTGGCCCAACCGGCGTGATACCGCAGGCTTTCCGCCGTGCCGAACGTAGCCACCATGCGCGCCATGCGGAACGGCATGCCGTTGTCGAGCGTTTCGAGCAGCGCCAATTCGTCGCCGTTTGCCTCGATCAGGTCAGCCAGCTTCAGCAGCAACCGCGCCCGATAGGCGGGCATGGACGTACCCCAGGATCCCTCGAAGGCCGCTCGGGCGGCTTTGACCGCATCGTCGATATCGGCGGCATCCCCTGACGCAGCATGCGCGAAAATCCGGCCATTGGCCGGATCGACGACCTCGAAAGAAGCCCCCGAATGAGCAGGCTGCCATCGGCCACCGATGAGAAGTTCTCGGGGGCGCTGCGTGAACGCGCGCGCCTTGGCATGTAGATCATCTGATATCAATGCGGCATTCATTGGTCGCGCCCCGGTATTGTTGATCGCCAGTGAAAATTCATCGCAGCATCGCGCTGCCGGCCGCCTGAACCCGTCATCATCGACGCCAAACGGCTCGAGCCACGTCGAAGGTCACCCACCGAAAGTTCGCAGCACCTCGGGTACTTTGTTCGGCATCGCCAGCGCGGCCTGTACGGCCGGACGTGCATTCATCGCATCGAGCCAGCCGCATGAGAGCGGTGCGGTCTTCGGACTCATGAACTCAGGAAACATGCGGGAGACCCCCGCGACCATGGAGTAGCTATTGACGTCTGCGAGCGAGTAGCTGCCGCCCGCCAGCCACTTCGATTTCGCCAGAATTTTTTCCATGCGCTCGATCGACACCGACAGTTTACGCTTCGATTCCTTGAGCTGCGCCTCGGTGAAGGACTCGCCCGCGATGGTTGCCCACTTGTCGCGTTGCTCCTTGAGCGGAATGCGCTCGAGCACCTTGTCGAGTTCGTTCTTGTCCAGACTTTGCGCCACTTTTCGCACCATCAAATGCCAGCCCCACATGCTCAAGGCAGGACAGAAATATTCATCCACGAATTTGCTCCACACTCGCATCTGCGCGCGCTCCGCGAGATTGGCCGGCCGCAACGGTACATCCGGAAATGCGTCCTCCAAGTACTCGTTGATGACCGTGGATTCCGTGATTACCGCTCCGTCATGCACCAAGACGGGAACCTGCCCGTTGGGATTCAATTTGACGAAATCCGGTTGGTGCTGCTCGAATCGCAGCAAATCGACATAATGGCTGACGAACTCGAGGCCTTTCTCCTTCAGGCACAGCAAAGACTTCATCGAGTTCGCAACCGGCTCGGCATGATAAAGGTGCAGCATGATTCAGTCCGTTCGATGCGTGGAATTCGAGACCTCGAATGAGGCAGCCGCAGCGATTTTGATGCTCGACCCTAGGGGAAGACCCGTTCCACCCAAAGCGCAACGGGCCCCGCGCCCCTCCCGATCTGGTAAAGTGGCCGGCAATTACACGCAGCATCGCGCATGCAGTTCCACCGCTTCGATCTGAATCTTTTGATCGCGCTCGACACCTTGCTGCGCGAGAAAAACATTACTCGCGCCGCCGAGAAGGTATTCGTGTCGCAACCGGCCATGAGCGCCGCGCTGCATCGTTTGCGGGATTATTTCGACGATCCGCTGCTGGTGCGGGTCGGCCGCGACATGGAGCTGTCGCCCCGAGGGCAATCTCTGGTCGACCCGGTCCGTGAAGCGCTGCTGCTCATTCAGACGGCGCTCGGGTCCCAGCCGACGTTCACCGCCGCCACGACGCAACGAGAATTCACGCTGATTATGTCCGAAGAAGCGGTGCCTGGCCTGCTGCCCGCAATCCTGGAGCGCGTCTCGAGCGAGGCGCCGGGTATCCGCATCAACATCGAGTTGGTGTCGCAGGGCGCTCTCTCCCGGCTGGAGTACGGCGACGCCGATCTGTGCCTGTGCATGGACAGCTTGCGACTATTCGATGTGCGCGCCTTCCCGGACACTCTTCGCAGCATCCGCCTGCGTCCCGTCCGCTGGATATGTGCCGTCGATCGCAACCACCCATCGGTCGGCGATACCATGACGCTGGAACAGTATTTGTCGTTGCCCCACGTGTTCGGCCGGCCCAGCGGAGCCAATGTGTCCATAGACCAATTCGTGCGCCGGCTGTTGGGCGTGGATCTCCCCGTGCACATCACGGTGCCCAGCTTGCTGCACCTGCCGCTGGTCCTTGCGGGCACTCGACTGGTCGCCACGCTACCCGAACGGATCGCGACGATGTTCACAGCCACCTTTCCGGTCAAGACATTTCCGTTGCCATTCCAAACGGAACCGCTGCACGAAATCCTCTTATGGCATAAGCGAAACGAGTCGGATCCCGCACACGCCTGGTTGCGCAATTTAATCGTACGGTTGACCCTGAGCGCCGACCTCAGGGCACAGGACGCGGCCGCCGCTCGCCAGGAGCCTGTCTGAGTATTCTGCGCGGCCGCGAGCGTGGCAGATTTCCGCTCAGTCGAGGCGGAGCCGACGTGGTTGGGTCAAGACCCAATGAGGAGGCGACAACGACGAATGAGGGGAAATCTGCCCGCTCCCGAAGGGTTGGCTGGGAGAAGGGCGTCTGCGGCGTTGCGCGGCTTGGCCGTAGTCCCGCTACGGCCCGCGCCGCGCGCCTTGCATCCGCTCCCTCTCCCAGCCAACGCGGCTCACGCAGAATACTCAGACAGGCTCCTAGTTCACTGGTCGGCTAAAAGCTGCTCCCGCTCGATACAGAATCCTATTCGGACGCGCGGATGATGTAGGGTTATGGCCAACTTCCCGAAGACACCTGGATTCACCGGTACGCTGCGCCCCGTGCGCTTCGAAGGCGACCTTCATGACCTCGAAATCGAGGGTGAAGTGCCATCTCAATTGAACGGCACCTATCATCGGGTGCATCCCGATGCCCAATATGCACCCCTGTTCGACAACGATCAGTTCTTCAATGGCGACGGCATGGTCGGCTTGTTCCACTTTCGCGGCGGCAAAATCGATTTCAAATCGCGTTTTGCCCAGACCGACAAGTGGAAACTCGAACGTCGCGCCGAGCGAGCGCTGTTCGGCGCTTATCGCAATCCTCTCACCGACGACGCATCGGTGAAGGGTCGGATTCGCGGGACGGCCAACACCAACGTCATCGTCCACGCGCATCAGTTGTTCGCGCTCAAAGAGGATAGCCCGGCGCTGTTGATGGATCCTTTGACGCTGGAAACCCATGGCTACACCGACTTCGGCGGCAAAATGCAGGGGAAAACCTTCTGCGCGCATCCGAAGATCGACCCCGTCACCGGCAACATGTGTGCCTTCGGCTATGCGGCGAAGGGCTTGTTGACCCGCGACTGTCACTACATGGAAGTCAACCCTGCGGGCGAGCTCGTTCTCGAAACGTTTTTCGAGGCGCCGTACTACTGCATGATGCACGACTTCGGCGTCACCGAGGACTACGCGGTGTTCCACCTCGTGCCCATCGTCAGTTCCTGGGAGCGTCTCGAAGCGGGTCTGCCCCACTTCGGTTTCGATACCTCGATGCCTGTGTATCTCGGCGTGCTGCCACGGCACGGCGATGCCAGCGCCATGCGGTGGTTCAAGGCGCCGACCATCTTCGCCAGCCACGTCATGAACGCATTCAACGACGGGACCCGGGTGTTCTTCGATACTCCCGTCGCCAAGAACAACATGTTTCCGTTCTTCCCGGACGTACGCGGCACTCCGTTCAACCCCATCGAAGCCATGAGTTTCCTGACGCGGTGGACGGTCGACATGGCCTCCCCCGGCGACGCGTTCGAGAAAGTCGAGCGGCTCACCGACTACTTCGGCGAGTTCCCGCGTATCGACGACCGTTACGCGACGCAGCCGCATCATCATGGCTGGTTGCTGGTCTCCGATCGCGACAAGCCCTTCGACGGACCCGGCGGACGTGCGTCCGGCCTCATCATGAACTGCATCGCGCACATCGACTTCACCACCGGCAAGCAGACCGTCTGGTGGGCCGGTCCGCAAACCATCGTCCAGGAACCGTGCTTCATACCGCGCACGCTGAATGCCGCCGAGGGCGACGGTTACCTGGCTGCCGTACTCGACAATGTGGTCACCAACAACTCGGATCTCGCGATATTCGACGCGCAGCACATTGCAGACGGCCCCATGGCGCGCGCCAAGTTACCGCTTCGGCTGCGGCCGGCGCTGCATGGCAACTGGGCGGATGCCAGTCATCTAGCCGCCTTGTCCGGACCCACACGACAGTCGAGGATTTCATGAGTTCAACGCCCCGCCGCTGCATCACCGTGCTGTACCACAACAAACCTGGAGTGACGTTCGACTTCGACTATTACCGCGACCATCACGCAACGCTGATCGAACGCTTGTACGGCGACGGAATCGCAAAGATCGAGTTGCGGCGCGGCGTGGCCACGCCGGACAATTCGCCGCCGCCCTACGTCGCCATCATCAATATCTGGGTCGGGTCGCAAAAGACATTCGATGAAGCCGGCGCCAAACACGGCGCGACGCTCATCGACGACGTCAAGAATTTCACCAATTCGATGCCGACGATCCAGATCGACGAAATCGTCGAGGCAGTGCACCGCGCCTGACGCGGCAGCTTGCGGGCCGTGAGCCGCGGCTCACGGCGTCATACCGTGCCGCTTGAACTCGTCGGCAATCGGCGGCGATAGAGCCGTGGCGGCGGCCATGTCTGCCTGTCCTTCGCTGGTTTTTCCGAGTCGAATCTTGTCGATGCCCCGGAGATAAAGAGCCCAGGGATCCTTCGGATGCATGCTGAGCGACCCGTCGAAATCAGCGATCGATTTATTGTAGTCGCCGACCCGCAGCCGAACCAACCCTCGGCTATTGAGAACGCGCGCGCCGGCCGTGTTCGACTTGTCGATTCGCTTGAGCGCCGCGTTACAGTCGTCCAACGCTTTGGCCAGATCCTGGCCGGATAGCGCTCTCACCCAACAGCGCTCGTTCAGAGCTTCGGCCAGCCGTGAGTCTTCGTGGTGCGCGGCAATCCACATATCCAGTTGGGTCACCGCTTGCGAAAAATGATCCGCACGTGCGTAGTCGATTGCCATTCTCAAGCGTGCGTCCGCTTCCTTGGCGGCAATGCGGTCAGCAGCATCGAGATCTTCGACGGCCAGAGAAGTCTCTTGCGCCGCCACGCGCAGTCCGGCACGAGTTACGAGCGCGGGGACATGATCGGGTTTCAATCTGATTGCCTGATCGAAATCCGCCAACGCCGGACCCCGCTGCTTGTTTTCCAGTTGCGCAACGCCGCGTTCGTAAAAATAGTCCGGCTGATCGGGTGCGAGCGCGCAGGCATGGGTGAGATCCGCGATGGCATGCTCGAAATCGCGGCGCGCCGCATAGGCGGTGCCGCGCCGCGCAAACTCAGCCGCATCTTTCGGGTCGTCAGGGGAACCTTGAGGCTGCGGAGCGTCCGATGCAGACGTGGGCTTCGCGTCCGGCGCCGGGGATGGGGATGGGGATGGGGATGGGGATGGGGCCAAGTTGAACACCGGTCCGCCGTTATAGGTAAAAAACAGTTTGTGCTGCTTGCTCGCGACATACACACGATGCGACAGGAAAAAATCGGCGCCGATGAGCATATCGGCCGTATCGACGACCGTGTCGCCGATGCGCAGCTTGGTATTACGAATTTCTTCGTCGCCCAGCCTGAAGCTTGTGAATGGAGCAATCCAAGTCTTGACCATGCCACGTCCGATTCCCCGGGAATATCCGGCTTCGATCACACCCGGGTCATCGACCTTGACTCCCGCTCGCTGGGCGGCGCGTACCGATAACACCGACCTATTCGCGCCCGTATCGAACATGACCCGAATTTTGACGCCGTTGATCATGGCTACGCCGGTGGTGTGCGGCGACTGCGGGCTCGTCCACTGAATATCCATAACCGAATAGGGTTGGCCGGTTGCCCAATACGCCAGATTGGCTTTACTGCAGCCGTCTTCATGCATCAGTCTGATGGCGCCATTGGCGAGATCATATTCGACGTCCCCGATGCTGAACACATTTTGGCCCAGTACGCCGACGCTTCCACCCCCAATGTTCCCGCCGCCGACGAGGAATTCGATGTTGTGGATGGGCACCCCGGCCAACGTGAACACCTTGACCAGCGCGGCCGACAGACCGCCCGCCTCGCCGCCGATACCGATCACTCTGAGGCCCCATGGCGCCGGATAGGTTTTCAATTTGAATTCGGCAGCGCTTGCCGGGCTCATCATGCTGAAGAAAGCCCCGCTGTCCGCGATGAACAGTGCATCGGTGCCATTGATTTTCGCCGTCACCATGGGATGCATATCGGTCATGGTCACCGGGAGCTCCACGATTCTGCCCAGCTTGCAGTCGGCGAAAGCAACGCCGGTTGGAAGCGCAATGACGAGCATGGCCACGGCCGCCAGCCGCCTCGAACTTGAGTTATTGGCAATCGCTTCCATCTGTGCGGGCTCCATCGTATCGAAGCGCGCGATGCATTGTACAGATAGCATTCTTCGGCTCACTGAGCCAGTATTTGCCGATGCCGAGCAAACCTCCCGCGTCGCCAGCGAAATCGCCTCGATACGGCGTCGCGCGAGTGATCTCAAAGCTGGGAATCGCCTCTCGAACGCAAGCCGCACGGTGGGTGAGCGAGGGCCGCGTTCGAGTCAACGGCGAATTGGTGCGCGATGCCGAATTCCCGATTATGCAGGGCCGGGATCGGATCGCCGTCGACGGCCTCGAGCAAACCTCGTCAGCACGACTCATCGTCATGCTGAACAAGCCCCGCGGCTTGGTCACGACCGCAGACGACGAACAAGGCCGGAACACCGTTTACCAATGCTTGGAGGGCGCGGGCTTACCGTGGCTCGCGCCGGTGGGACGATTGGATAAGGCCAGCGAGGGCCTTCTGTTGTTCAGCAACGACCCGATGTGGGCCGCTCGGATAACCGATCCAGCATCCGGACCCGACAAGACTTATCACGTTCAGATCGACCGTGTACCCGATGCAACGTTGCTCGGCCGTCTCGTGCAAGGCACCGTTGTCCACGGCGAGCGACTCTCGGCGAAGGTGGCCCGCTGCATTCGAACCGGCGAGCGCCATGCATGGCTCGAGATCGTGCTCGATGAAGGGCACAACCGGCAGATTCGCCGCTTGCTGGCGGCATTCGATGTGTCGGTGCTGCGGCTCGTGCGCGTGGCGCTCGGGCCGTTGGCCCGCGGCGATCTGCCCAAGGGTGGCTGGCGAACGCTGACGGAGCCAGAGATAGCGTCGTTGGCAGCCCGAGCCGCTATTTGAGGCGGTGCCGCTGTCGCAGCGCATCGCGCCGCGCCGCACTGCGGCCATTCAAATCCGCCCGGCGGAAATCTCCCGACTGATGTACTCGGCTTGCCGCAGCACGAGGGCCACGATGGTGAGAGTCGGGTTCGCAGCTCCGGCGGTCGTCTGGACGCTGCCATCCGAGATGAACAAGTTCGGCACATCGTGCGCCCGCCCATAGGGTGTCGTCACGCCATGCTCCGGATCCTTGCTCATCCGCGCAGTGCCCATTTGATGCGTCGCCGGCGGTGTGGCGCTCGTCAGCGTACGCTTCGCGCCCGCCGCCTCGTAGATTTTTTGTCCCTGCCGCTGCGCGTGACTGCGCAGCGCGATATCGTTCGCATGTTCCTCGCAGTTGATATGCGCTACGGCCAAGCCATTCGCGTCCTTGAGCGTGGTCGAGAGCGAGATCCGGTTGCCCGGCCGCGGCATGTCCTCGCCATTGATGAGCATGCCGGCCAGGTTGCGATAATTGTCTATGGTGGCGGCGAATTCCCGGCCCCAACCGTAGCGCAGACCGACCAACGGCAGCGTCGGAAGGTCCAGGGACACCAATTCCAGGTGATAGCCACCGACGAAGCCGCGCCGCGGATCGTGGATGTTTTCGTCCTCTACGACGCCCGCCAATACCGCACCGCGGTAGGCGTGCACCGGCTGGTCGAAAACGCCCCAAATGAATCCCGTCAAATGGTGACAGTAGTTACGGCCGACCTGGTCCGAACTGTTGGCGAGCCCATGCGGAAAGCGTGCCGATTCCGACAGCAGCAACAACCGCGCGGTCTCTATGGCGTTGCCCGCCACACAGATGAAGCGTGCCTTCTGCCGCTGCTCATGGCCATCGGCGTCGCGGTAGACCACTCCCGTCGCGCGGCCGGAGGCATCGTGTTCGATGCGGGTCACGAAGCACTCGGTGCGCAAATCCAGATTGCCGGTGGCCTCGGCGCGTGGGATTTCGGTATACAGCGTGCTCCACTTTGCCGCCGTCTTGCAGCCCTGCACACAGAAGCCTTGCTGGATACACAGGCCGCGGCCATCTTGGGCGCGCGAATTGATGGCCAAATAATTGGTGTGCACGCGCTTGTAGCCCAAGCGGCGCGCACCGTTGTACATGATCTTGAAGTTGTTGGATGCCGGCATGCCCGGATTGCCGTTGCGCCGTGTCACGCACATGCGCTTCTCGGCAACGAGGTACCAGCGCTTCAGTTCTTCGTACTCAATCGGCCAATCGGCGAGCGAAGTACCGGGGACATCGCCGTACGTCGTTCGCGCCTGCATCTCATAACGCTGCAATCGAGGTGTCGCGGCGGTCCAGTGCACCGTCGTTCCGCCGACGGTACGGCAATGCCACGCCGGCAGTGTCGGGGAGGTCTTAACGGGATCCCACGTCCCGCTTTGCGAGCGCGGTTCCAGCCACGTCAATTGGCCAAACGCCTCGCCGGGGTTCTGCGAGAAACTCGCGGGTGTTTGGCGACGGCCAGCCTCGAACATCACCACCTTAAGCGAGCGCCGGGTCAGTTCGTGCGCCATGGTACCGCCGCCGGCACCCGAGCCGATAATGACCGCTACGCCGTCGTCGTCGAAAGCAAACCGTGGCATGGTGTAATCCCGTTAAAGTGCAGGCGGGTTGTGCTCAGCCCGGCATCGGCCCAGAGGCCTCGAGGGGGACATCGGGCAGCCATTTCAAATCATTGAATCCGCGGAAAAGATAGCCGCCTTTTGAAAAGGCCTCGCCCTCGTACCCGAAGTGCGCGAAGGCGATCGGGTTGTTGTAGAGCACCAGCAACGTCTTCATGCGCACGCTCTGAAAGAACGCGGACGGTTCGATGCTGCGCAATTTTTCGACCCGGACTGCCTCGGCGGCGGCGGCGAACTCGGCACCGAGGCTGGCAACGCCGGCCGAAAGATCGGCCTTCGCGGCGGCGGAGCCCGCGACATCCTTGTCAAGAGCGGCGACTACGAGCGCATAAGCGGCCGGATCCAAACCGTCATGCGGCGCGATGGTCTGAATCATCGCCAGTAGCGTAGCGCCCTGAGTGTCGTTCAGCCCATGCAGCTCGATCGCCCAGGCGCGACTCGGTACGAGCGCCGCGAGCGGGCTCAGGCCGGCGATGACCCCGGTCAGCACACCGGTGGCTGCCTGCATGAAGCGCCGCCGGTCGAGCGGTATTTGCTTCTCGTTGATCATGACGGACTCCGCAGATCCCGTTAGGCGGGTTCGATCCTCGCGAGCACGTAGCTGCGGTCGATCACGGTCTCAGGCTGCGCGAGTATGGTCAGTCGACCCGAGGCGGGGGCGAGCACTTCGATCTGAGCCTTCTCGACCATCATTTCGGCGATCACCTGGCCCGCGGTCACATGAGCGCCGTTCTTGTAGATCCAGGTCAGCACGACGCCCTCGAGACTGTCACCCCATACATCCTGCGGCGCTACGACATCGATACTCATCTTTTGAAACCTTGCATTGTTGCGCGAACGGCGGTAAGGATCCGCTCGACATTGGGGAGGCAGAATTCTTCCATGGGCCGCGAGAACGGCACCGGCACGTCCGGATAAGCGACGCGCACCGCGGGCGCCTTGAGAACCGACGGGTCACGCTCCGCAACCACCGCCAATACCTCAGCGGTGACGCCAAAGCTCATGTAGTCCTCATCCGCCACGACCAGCCGGCCGGTCTTTGCGACCGAGCGGAACACACCGTCGCGATCCATCGGCACAACGCTACGCAGATCCAGCACTTCAGCCGAAATACCTTCCGCCGCCAACTGATCGGCGGCGGTCAGCGCGTTGTGCACGGTAAGCCCCAAGCCGACGATCGTCACGTCCTTGCCCTCGCGCCAGATGCGCGACTGACCGAATGGAATCGTGTAGTCGTGCTCGGGCACTTCGGACAGCGCCGCCGGCAGCGGGAAGCCGAGCCAGCCCAGGCCCCACAGCCGCTTGTGCACCATCCAAATAGTGACGTTGTCGTCCTGCAGGCAGGAATGCATCAGCCCCTTGGCGTCATACGCATCCGCCGGGGTCACAATCTTGATGCCCGGCACGTGACCGAGGGTGGCGAAAAGGGTCTGCGAGTGCTGTGCGGCGTCGCAATACCCGCCGCCGTAGCCGATCATGAAGGTCATCGGCGTCTTGAACTGTCCGCCCGACATGTAATGCGTCTTCGCGGCGAAGTTGAAGATGGCGTTGAAACAGACACCGATGAAGTCGACAAACGCGATCTCAATGACCGGACGCATGCCGGCCATCGCTGCACCCGTCGCGATGCCGATGAAGCCGGTTTCCGAGATCGGGGTGTCGATCACCCGTGCGGTACCGAACTCGGCCGCCATGCCGATCGCAGTGCCAAACACGCCGCCGAGCTTGGCGATGTCCTCACCAATCAGGAACATGTTCGGGTGCTTGCGCATCTCGCTGATGACGGCCTCGCGTCCTGCGCGGGCCATCGTGAAGGTGCGACCGGTGTCGTTGCCGTGATCGTGCGCCATGGTTCTTTTCCTTACGCGAAGAGCTTCTCGAGGGCTTCCGTCGGTTGCGGATATGCACTCGAACGCCCAAAGGCCATCGCCTCATCAACCTCGTGCTGCACCTTCGCCTCCAGGGCCGTCATTTCCCCGGCCGACAGTACGCCCGCCGCGAGCAGTCGCGCGCGATACATCGGGATCGGATCGATCATGGCCTTGCGCTCTTCTTCAGGCCGATAAGCGCCGCTGTCACCGATGAAGTGGCCGTGCAGACGCTCGGTCTCAAGCTCGAGAATCGTGCCGCCCTCGCCGTGCCGTGCCCGTTCGACGGCGCGTCCCGCGGCTTCAAAAATCAGATCCGGGTCGTTGCCGGCGACATACTCGCCGGCCAGGGCATACGCTGAGGCACGATCCGAGTTGCGCGCGACGGCGGTCGAGTCCTTTTTGGACACGGACACGCCGTACTTGTTGTCCTCAATCACGCAAATAAACGGCAGCTTCCACAGGCCCACCATGTTGAGCACTTCATGAAACGCACCCTGATTTGCCGCACCGTCACCGACGAAGGCCACGGCGATCCCCGGTTTGCCGGTCATTTTGCGAGCGAGCGCCATGCCGGCGCCCGGCCCCATGCCTTCGGCAATGATGCCGCTGCAGAAAAAATTCACATCTTTGTCGTAAAGATGCATGTGGCCGCCGCGGCCGCCCGACAAGCCGGTGACTTTGCCAAACAGTTCGGCCGCCATCCGATTGAGATTGACGCCGCGCGCCACCGCCACATGGTGCGGCCGGTGACCGGCACCCACCGCATCGTCGGCACCCAGATGGGCGCACACGCCGACGGCGCAGGGCTCCTGGCCGAAGGACTGGTGCATCTCGCCGGGTAGCGGGCCCTTACCCATGTTGAAGACCGGCGTTTTGCCTTCCGAGTAGGCAATGAGCACCGCGTCGTCCAAACGACGACTGCGATACATCGCTTCGTACATCCAGATGCGTTGCTTGGCGTTTGGCTTCATGGGAGGTCCCGTACTATTTGCGAAACTGGGCGCCCCGAGAATTCGGGGCGCCCATTAAGGCTCATCAAGGCTAGACCACCTGGCGTTATTTCATGTTCGGCTTGAAACGGAACGTCGCATACCACTCGCGCGGCGGGCTGTAGCTGGCATCGATCACGGGCAACCCACCCTGATTTTGGCCGCTGACGACGTAGCGACGGTCGCTGATATTGGTACCACCGATGACGAAGTCCCACTGCTTGCTGGGGGTCCGGTAGGTAAGCGAAGCGTTGACCATAGTCATGTCGGGACGCTCGAGCTGCCAGGTGTTGCCGATGTCGTTGAATTCATGCGTTGTATAGGTCACGTCGGCATTGAACTGCAACTGCGCAGTATTCGGCAGATTGACGATGTACTGCGGGCCGATGTATGCCTTGAACTTAGGCGTCTTCGGCAGTTCGCAGGGTCCGTTTTGGAAGGAATTGGCCACGGCCTGCTGCAGAGCTCGTGCCTGGGCCAGCGTCGCGCCCGTCGGAACGACCGCCGGTGCCGGCGCGTTGGTGCTGCTTTCCGGGCAGGAGTTCTTCGTCAGCAGATAGCCATTGTCGGTCACATCATTCAAGGTGTCATAGGCGGCATGGGTGTACCCCGCCGAGCCGGTGAGGGATAGGCCACGGCCGATCAGCCACTCCAATTCTTCCTCAGCACCGTAGATGGTCGCATCGCCCGCATTCACGATGGTCGGTGAGACGCCGATCTGCGAGTTCAACTGGATGTTGTCGTACTTCGTATGGAACAGGGCCGCATTCGAGCGCACGGTATGGTTCAGGAATTCGCTCTTGAAACCCAGCTCTTCGGAAGTCGCGAACTCCGGATTGAAGTGCAGGCTGCTGTCGTAGGTCGGGTGCGGAGAGGACAGGCGCGTCGTCCAGCTACCCGTCTTGTAGCCCTTCGAGTATGACGTATACAGCATCATGTCGTCGTCGATGTGGTACTGCAGCCCAGCCGTCGGCGAGAAGTTGGTGTAGTCCTGGGAGAAGGGCCCCGTCGGGTAGTAATCATACGGATGGCCGGCGACCGGGAAACCCAGCACCTGCTGGCAGGTCACCCCGGCGGGTACTGCGCCGAATCCCGGGAACGTGTTCGCGTTGGCGAGCGGGTTCAGGCAACCCGAGATCTTATAGCTGAAGCCGTTGTCATCGGTCTGGTAGCCCTGGAACGTCTTGTGCTCCCAGGTCTGGCGGCCGCCCAGGGTGACTCCCCAATGGTCGTCGAACTTGTAATCAAGATGCGCGTACAGCGCGTTCGCGGTGGTGTCCAGCGTGTTCGGGCCGTCCACTTGTAAAGTGCCCGGCGGGAAGGTCACGAAGTCATGCAGGTAACCGCCCTCCTTGAAGAAGTAGTAGCCGGCCGCGTAGTTCAGTTTGTCGAACAACGTGGTGCCGTTGAACTGCAGCTCTTCCGACACCTGATGTTGACCCATGGCGAAGGACGTCGCCAGATATGTCTCCGGTGAGCCGTCGAGATCCATGCCCGAAGTCCAGTCGAGATGGCGGTAGCCTTGGATCCACTTCACGGTCATGTCCTTGTTGACGGTCCACGACAGTATCGACGAGACGCCCTCGTTCTGCAGCTTCGAGAAGTTGTTGCCGTTGGCATAGCTGGTATCGATGTTGCCGGTATTATAGCGCCCATCGAACGGCAGGACTTCCGAGTACGGATTGGAACCCGCTTGGTTGAGACCAACGCCGCCCGGGGCCAGCGGAAAGGAGATTGCCATCGGCGTCGGCGTCGGGCTCAGGCCACCACGCGTTGAGGTACACACCGCTCCGAACGGCGCGGTCACCCCGAGAAGACAAAGGTTGGTGATGGGGGTGAGGCCCTGGCCAAGCAGCAGCGGATTGTAGATCGCGGTATTAGGCGATGCTTCCTGGTCGACGTCCAGGTAATCGGCCGAGACCGTCAGTTTCACATCATCGGTAAACTTGAACACGATCTTGCCGCGCGCCGACCACTTGTCGATGCCGCCCTGCGCATTGGCCGACTGATAGCCGGACGCCGGGAAGTTCTGCGCATTGTCGATCTGGTAGGGGCAGGTGGGCGATCCGGCCGCTGCGATGGATGCGCAGGACGGCATACCGCCGGGCGCCAGCGCGCCGGGAGGCGCGCCCGGAATCTGCGACAGCGCGGACGATTGCACGTACGGGATGTCTTTCTGATAGCCATCACGCTTCTCGCTCGTGACGGACAACGTGCTCAAGATATTTTCCGTGAAGGGAACGTCAAAGGACAGCTTGGCATCCATGCGATTCAGGGAACCGGTGGTGACCTCGCCCTTCACCGAGAATTCGTTACCCGGGTCGCGCGTCACGATCGAAATCGCGCCGCCGATGGAGTTACGACCAAACAGCGTGCCCTGCGGGCCCTTCAGGATTTCGACGCGATCGACGTCGAGCATCGTGGTATTGGCACCGACGCTGCGGGCGAGGTAGATGCCGTCGACGTACACGCCGACGCCCGGGTCGAGGTTGAACGCGAAGTCGTCCTGACCGATGCCGCGAATGTACGCGGAGAGTACCGTGTCGGAACCCGAGAAGGGGGTGCCGGCGTCGAGGTTGACGTTCGGGGCCAAATTGCTGAGTTGGGAGATATTGGTGATGCCCTTTTGCTCCAGGACATCGGCGCTGATGGCCGTAATTGCGATCGGTACCGACTGCACGTTTTCGGCGCGCTTTTCCGCGGTGACTACGATTTCTTCCAAGCCCCCCGTTTCGGACTGCGCAGCGGGGGCCCCCTGTTGCGCGATGGCGGCACCGGCGGCTAGAGCGAAACACGATACCGCGGTCCAACCGCAAGCCTGAATTCGGCCAAACAGATGATTATTCATGACAGCCATCCCCTCGCTTTAAATTCGTATTCACTGTTGCCCGCTCACAACATCCGGAGCAGTACATCAAATTTTTCTCAGCGTGTACTTTGCTTGTCTCGACTACTCAACCGTGAGTGAAATTCGGCTCAACGAGGAGCGATTATGTCCCCAGGTTGATGCCGCAGACGGCGGCGGCGCCGCTCAACCCAAAGCGAAATCCGTATCGTCGCCGAGCGCATGCGCCCTGACGGGGTGTCTAGTAGAGTCGGAGGACGCTCCTGCCGGATCTGGGGATATTGGTCAATGAAATACGAAACGCGCCTGATTTGGGTGCTAGGGATCACGTTTGGCTTCGTATTCTTCGACCGGAATGCGGCCAACTTCCTGATGCCGTTCATCACGACGGACCTGAACTTTTCCAACGCCCAAGTTGGTTTGATTGCCTCGGCGCTGTCTTTCACCTGGGCAATCGCCGGTTTTCTCGGCGGCCTCTATGCGGACCGCACCAGCCATCGCAAGCGAATTCTGCTGGTGGCGGTCGTGGCGTTTTCTCTGTGCTCCTTCATCTCGGGCATTGCCGGGTCTTTCCTGACGCTGTTTCTAGCGAGATTACTGATGGGCGTGGCCGAGGGGCCTATCCTGCCGGTGTCGCAATCACTGGTTGCGCTCGAATCAGCCGATGGGCGCCGCGGCTTCAACATGGGCGTCATGCAGAATTTCGGCAGCAATCTGCTCGGTTCGTTCGCGGCTCCCCTGGTTCTGGTCGCTATCGCGACGGCCTACACCTGGCGTACGGCGTTCTTCATCGCAGGGATCCCGGGCCTCGTCATGGCCGCGTTCATCGCAAGCTACGTGAAGGAACCGAAGCTGCATGACTTGGGAACGGCCGCACGGCCGGTGGAAGCCGGCATGCGAGCGACCGAGATGCTCAAGTACCGCAACATGTGGCTCTGCATGCTGATGAGCATCGTGATGGTGTCATGGATGGTGCTTGGCTGGGCGTTTCTACCGCTGTATTACATCAAGGTTAAACATTTTTCAGCGGGACAGATGAGCATCCTCATGAGCGTGCTCGGGCTGTCGGCGGCATTCTTCAGCTTCATAGTCCCCGGGCTGTCCGACCGTATCGGCCGCCGACCGGTGGTCGTCATCTTCAATCTCATCGGTGCCGGCGTTCCGGCGGCGGCGCTCTACTTCGACGGGTCGGCATACGCGCTTGCCGCCCTCGTGTTTCTCGCTTGGTCAGCAAGCGGTACTATGCCTCTTCTCATGGGCACTATTCCCTCCGAGACCATTCCGGCGCGCTACGTCGCAACGGCTCTCGGCATGGTCATGGGCTTGGGCGAGGTCTTGGGCGGCGTCAGCGCGCCCGCCGTCGCTGGGTGGGCCGCCGACAGATACAGCCTTCTAGTACCCTTATTCATGCAGGCGGGTTGCGCGGTGATCGCCGCAGCGTTGGCGCTGTTCTTGACGGAGACGGCACCTGCACGGCTGGCGCAGCGAGCGGCGCCGGCCATGGCGGGTTAGAGGAGGCAAGCC
>Ga0209517_10001098_pt1 | contig 42539 bp, 39 predicted proteins | sample PeaSoiMetSII2010_FD_187695 | JGI IMG/M metagenome (GOLD analysis project Ga0209517, IMG submission 187695) | Peat soil microbial communities from Weissenstadt, Germany - SII-2010 (SPAdes) (version 2) | ecosystem: Environmental > Terrestrial > Soil > Wetlands > Peat | place: Germany...
TTCTTCTTGCGTTCGTCATTTGCTCGCGAGGAAACGACCCCCGCTCCCCCGCGCTCCCCTCACGCCTACCCCGCGCTACGCGCCCCCCGTCCGGCCATCCCAACTTGATCGCTAGACATTCGGGGAGGGGAGGTGTAGGAATTTTCCACCCCCATATAGCTATCCCCGCCTCAGCGTTGACTCCCGCCTCAACCACCCCTAAGATGGCAGTCCAGATTCGGCAAACTCATCCCGAGGTTGCACTATTGGCTACCCCAACCGACCGCGCTCCCCGCACTGACCGCGTTCCCCGCAATTTGTTTCGCGCCATTGCGACCGACCTTCACTTCTGGATTCCGCTGTGCGTTCTCCTGGGCGGGCTTCTGCTCCTGGATAAGCTCCGTTGAACTCATCGCCAGCAAGTGGGCAGGCCACGGCCGTTCCCAACACCATGCACGCAGCCCGCTTGCGCAGCCTGCAGGCGCTCGGCATCTTCTGCGGGTTCGCCGCCGGAGCCTGGCTGGGCGGCGCCGAGGCTCCCATCAAGCTGGTCAACCCGGACATTTCACCGATTACCGTCTCGCTCATCATGGTCTGCGGAGTTTTTCTGGCCCGCTGGAGCGTGCCTGCGTTTGTCCGCGGCACCGCGCATGTTCGCAACGATGTGCGCCAGGCGCCGCATCTGGTGGTTTGGGCTGTGCTGGCCGGATGCATGTGGGCCGTTGCCAACACGCTGACCATTTACGCCATCCGCAACGTCGGCCTCAGCATCGCCTTTCCCCTGTGGAACACCAACAGCCTGCTCGGCATCTTCTGGGGCTTTCTCTTGTTCAACGAGCTGCACTATGCCGGATGGAAACGCTGGCTGGGTGTGCTGGGCGGCGCCGCCGGCATGTTTGCCGGAGCCACGCTGCTGGCCATCGCATCCTCGCACCAGGCTGCGCCGGGCAAAGCCGCCCTGGGCGTGTTTGCCGCGCTGGGCGCAGGCATTCTCTGGGGAACCATGTACATCCCCTACCGCAAGGCGTACCTGACGGGCATGAATCCGCTTTCGTTCATCACGTTTTTCACCATCGGAGAACTGGCCACCATGGCTGCCTTAGCCATCGGCTACCGTGGCGCGACCCCGCTCTGGCATGAACTCGCAACCGCGCGCCCGGTGTTGTTCTGGCTGATGCTGGGCGGCTTCGTCTGGGTGCTGGGGGATTTGTTTCAGCAGTACGCCACCAAGTACGTCGGCATCAGCCGGGGCATTCCGCTCTCCAACACCAACCAGCTGTGGGGGCTGCTATGGGGCGTTCTGGTCTTTCATGAACTCGCAGGCGGAAGCCCTATGGTATATGCCGAGGTTGCCGGCGGATCGCTCCTGATGGCGCTGGGAGCGGTCGCCATTGCGCTTTCTTCCGCAACCGAACGCGAGCATTCATCTTGGAAGGAGGTCGCCGAGCGCGAAGGCCAGCGCTATGGAATTGAAGATGAATACGTGCGAGCTGGGATAGAAGGCCGCGCCTACGAGACCGGCCCGACCCGCAGAACATTGCTCGATTGGCTGCTGATTTTGGGCACCACGGTTCTTTTCGCTGCGCTCGCTCTCGTGGCCCGGCTGCCTCACCTGAACATCAGCATCGGCTGGGCGGCTGTTCTCGTGCTGGCCATGTTTTCTCTGCTGGCTGCTGGCGGAGTCGCGCTTTGGCGCACGACGCGCTTCCGCTGATCGCACGCCTGATGCAGACATACCCATAGATCCCCGATTCCTGGCGGCGACCAGCCGAAACCGGTCAGCAGGAAATCGTGCCGGTGTGCTAAATTCGAGAATCGCTGTATGGCTTGACGGATACCGCCCGATGGACTCCGCTCCCACCATCTCGACTCAAGCTCTGACCCGGCGTTTCGGCGATCTCCTGGCCGTTGATGGCGTAAACCTGCGGGTTGCGCCCGGGCAATTCTTCGGTTTCCTCGGGCCCAACGGCGCGGGCAAATCCACCACCATCAAAATGCTCACCGGCCTGCTGGCGCCCAGCTCAGGCCGCATCGAAATTCTCGGCCTTGATCTCAATGCCCATCCCGTTGAAGTCAAGCGTCAGATCGGAGTGGTGCCGGAGGGCATGGCGCTTTTCGGACGGCTCACGGGCGCCGAGTTTCTCAGTTTTGCGGGACGTATGTACGGCCTCGACCGCGAGACGGCCGCGAAGCGCGCCGCCGAATTGCTCGACTTCATGCAACTCGCCGATCAGCCGAAGAAGCTCGTCACCGACTACTCCCACGGCATGCAGAAAAAGCTGGCACTGGCCGCGGCGGTAATTCATGGGCCAAAAGTACTGTTTCTCGATGAGCCGTTCGAGGGCGTGGATGCGATCGCAGCGGGCACGCTCAAATCCATGCTGCAGGGCATGATCGCCCGCGGCGCGACGATTTTCCTCACGTCGCACGTGCTCGAAATCGTGGAGCGGCTGTGCAGCCACGTCGCCATCATTCATCAGGGGAGGCTGGTGGCACAGGGATCGCTCGAGGAATTGCGTGCTGGGGTCGAGGCGCAGACAGCGGCGGCGGGATCGGGCAACGGCGCAGTACCTGCGGGCGAGAAGCTGGTTCTGGAGCAGATTTTCCTGCGCATCGTCGGCGGGGAACGCCACGCTGAGCAGGAGCTCTCGTGGCTGGGGTGACGATCGCGTGATCTGTAACCCACTGGTTACCCGTAACCTGTAACCGAACGGTTCAGTTACAGCCAGCAAGAACTATGTCTCTATCAGTTCACCGTCGCGGCCAACTTTCAGCCATCGCCAATCTCCGCTGGCGCATGTTTGTGAACTCGCTGCGCACCAAGCGCGGCAAGATGGAGTTGGCCTCCCGCATTATCGTCACCCTGGCCTTCTCCGTAGGCGGTCTGGGCGGCTTCGCCGCCGCGACCGGCTTTGCCTGGTATTTCACTTCGCAGGGCAAGGCCGAGTTCCTCGCCATCCTGTTGTGGCCGGTGCTTTTCTTCTGGCAAGTTTTTCCGGTGATGGCTACGGCTTTCACCAATAATCCCGATTCTTCCGAACTGCTGCGCTTCCCCCTTACCTACCGCTCCTATTTCGTGATCCGCCTGGCCTATGGCTTTTTTGATCCGGCCAGCGCTCTCGGCACCGTCTGCCTGTTGGGGATTCTGGCGGGAGTCAGTTTCGCACGGCCGCTGTTGTTCCCCTGGGCGCTGCTCGTGCTGGTGACCTTCGGCCTGTTCAACCTCGTCCTGATGCAGACCATATTTGCCTGGGTCGAGCGCTGGCTGGCGCAGCGCCGCACGCGCGAAATTCTGGGCGTGCTCTTCATTCTCTTCATGCTCAGTTTTCAGCTGATCGGCCCGGTCACGGAGCGCCTGGAGAAAAAGCCACACCCTGAGTGGAGCCGCGCCGCGGAAGTTGCCGCCCAGGTGCAGGCGGTGTTGCCCCCGGGCCTGGCTTCGGATGCGATCGCGCAAGCTTCGCACGCGCAATATCTGGCCGGCTTCTCTTCCCTGCTCTTCCTGGGCACGCTGACCATGGCCGTCGGATGTCTGCTGCACCTGCGATTGCGCCGGCAGTTCCACGGCGAGAATCTCAGTGAATCGGCAGCGCCGGTTGTCGTCCAGGCACAGGGTCTGCAGATCGGTTGGGACCTTCCCGGATTTTCGCAGTCGGTTGCCGCCGTTTTCGAAAAGGAAATGCGCTATCTGGCCCGCAGCGGACCCATGCTGCTGACCTTGATCATGCCGATTTTCATGCTGCTCATATTTCGCCTGGGGCCGATGAATCCCATGCGACAGTCCAGTTTCCTCAGCCATATGCCCGACATGGCTTTCCCCAGCGCAGCCGCCTACGCCCTGCTGGTGCTCACGAATCTGGTTTACAACAGCTTTGGCGGCGATGGCGGCGGGATTCAGTTTTTCTATGCCTCGCCAGCGAGCTTCCGCCAGATCGTGCTGGGCAAGAATCTGGCGCACGGCGCAATTCTCGTGGCCAACACAGCGCTGGTCTGGGTCGCGGTCACTTTTTTGTACGGCCCGCCCACTCCGGCAGTTTCGATCGCAACTCTGGCTGGACTTTTGTTCGCCGCCCCCTTGAACTTCACCGCCGGAAACCTGCTCTCCATTTATTCTCCGAAGAAGCGCGATTTTTCGACGTTCGGCCGGCAGAACGTTTCCCAGATGACCGTGCTGATCAGCCTGGGCGTGCAGCTGGTGATTGTGGGCGTAGGGGCAGCGGCTTTCATGGTCGCCCGGTTCTACAAGAATCAATGGATCGCGGCGCTGGCCTTTCTTGTGCTCTCCGCGATTTCGTTTCCGCTCTACGTCACGGTGCTCAAGCGGCTGGATCAAATCGCCGTTGACCGCCGGGAGACGCTGATCGGGGAGTTGTGCCGGGCCTAGACCTCCGCCTGGTTCCTACTGTCCTTCAGGGTTTGCTAGAAACCGGTACCCCACACCTCGTACCGTCAGTAAATGCCGCGGCTGGCCGGGATCATCTTCAATATAACGCCGCAGCCGCACGACGAAATTGTCGATGGCGCGCGTGTCGGTGTCCTCGTGCAATCCCCACACTTGTTCGAGAATTTGTTTGCGCGAGACAATGCGTCCGTCGTTGCGCACCAGATGCCGAAGCAGTTCCGATTCCATCAGGGTGAGATGAATCGTGCTGTCCTCGGAACGCAGTTCGAGCGCGCCGAAATCAATCGTTTTCCCAGCGAAGGAAAACGTTCCGAAATCGCCGACGCTGCTGGCATCGCCTTGCGCCTCGGTGCCTCCCTTTCCCGAAGCCTGGGCGCCCCGCATCCATTCACTGCGGCGCAGCAATCCCTGCAACCGGGCCAAAAGAATGGATAGCTCGAACGGCTTCGCCAGATAGTCGTCCGCCCCTGATGCGAATCCCTTGAGCACATCTTCCGGACGCCCCCGTGCCGTCAGCATGAGGACGGGAACATAATTGCGCGCAGCACGCAGCTCCGAGACGACTTGGAACCCATTTTTGCCCGGCAGCATGATGTCGAGCACGATCACATCAAATCTTTCTTTTTTCGCCAGCAGGCGATCTGTGGCCTCTTCGCCGTCCCCCACGACTTCGGCGGAATATCCCTCCTCTTGCAGATTGAAGCGCAGCCCCTGCGCCAGATGAGCCTCATCCTCGACCACCAGAACGCGGCTCAAGCGGTCCACCTCGGCAGTTCGAGAATGATGGTAGTGCCATGGCCTACGCCATCGCTTTCGGCAAACACTTTGCCCCCGTGTTTCTTCGCGATCGCTTTCACAATAAACAGTCCCAGGCCGGTCCCCTTCACGTGGGCCAGCGAACGGTGCGTAACCCGGTAAAAGCGACGGAAAATGCGCTTCACGTCGTCGGGAGGAATGCCCACCCCTTTGTCCTGCACGCGCAGCACAACGCGCTTGTCGTCAGGCGCTTCCAGTTGTACGCGCACATCGACCTTCTCCCCAGAGTATTTGATTGCGTTGTCGAGCACATTGAAGACTGCGGTGCGCAGATCGTCGGCGCTGCCCCGGACGCGCAGGTCGCTGCCGTTGCCCGCGCCCTCTTTATAACGCAAATTCTCCGGCGGCAGGCGATGGCGAGTGCGCGTCGCGTCCATGCACTCGCGCACCAGCTTGCTGAAGTCCACTTCCACTTTCTCCCGGCCTGCCCTCTTGTCGCCCGCGCGCCCTGCGCGGAGGACCTGCTCCACCGTTTCCGTGAGCCGGTCGGCATCGTTAAGCATCAGGTGATAGAACTCCTGCTTCTGCGGCTCCGGCAGCCGGCGGCGCTGCAGGGTTTCCAGGTGCAGGCGGATGGATGCCACCGGCGTCTTCAATTCGTGCGTGACCGCATTGATGAAGCTGTCATGTTGCTCGTTGCGCCGGATTTCCCGCACCAGGAAAATCGTGTTCACCACCAGGCCGGCGATGATCAGCGCGAAAAAAACGATGCCGAAAACCAGCAGCACTCCCTCCCGCCAGTTCAGTATGATCCAGCCGACATTGAGGGCGATCGCCAGCGCCACCAGGACGAGTCCCAGGGAAAGGAAGAAGGCGATAGCTCCGCGACGGCTGGCGATGCGCATAGATTTGTTCTGATTCTACCGCGCCGCGGGAGGCTATTGAAGCAATCAGCCAGTTGACCGGCAATGGCGCCAGCCGGCGAAGACCAGTGTCCACATCCTCGTCAGAACGGGAAACGTATCGACAGAATCGGAATGTGGTTGGTGGGATGGAATGAGGTCGTGGCGATTTCAAATCCGCCGCGAGGTTTTGATGAACCACAACCCAGGTGGGCTCTCGACTGAGCCGGCCGCGGATACGATCAGAAAGTGAAACGACCACCGACTGTCGGAGCAAAGTTGTTGTCGTAGTTATAGGGCACGCCGGGGCCATGAGGAATGGCAATGGCCAGACCACCGCTCACCCAGGAATACGCAATTCCCGCAAAACCGTCGAAACGCTTGGTGAAGTGATGATCCACAAAGAGCGACCCCTCGTTGAGGGTACCCGCGCAGGAAGCGCGGAAACTCTGGGGCGTGCAGGTCGGCGGAACGCGGAAGTCGTTCTGCCGCTGTTGATACCAGGCGAAAGTGATGTCGGTTTTGCTGCGGTAGGTGTACTTCACGCCCGTCCACCAGATGTTCACCAACTTTTCAGAATCAAGGTTATTGTCTTCGACCCCGCTCATGATGTAACCGCCCTGGTCCGAGGCGCCAACGCCCAACGGGTTCGACGGGTTATTCTGCCAGACGTATTCGTAGCCGGCAAAAAACTTGAACCGGTCCAACGCATACTTGGCAGCGAACATAACTGCGTTGTTGTCGGTCACGATGCCATATACGGTGTTGTTCGGGTCGATCAGATTGACTCCCCCGGTGATCGGGTTGGTATTGATGCTGTCCGTGGTCGACTGATATGACGCCGACAGACTCTGAGGCCCCAGCAAGGGGTTCAATACGCTGATCGCCTGGTTGAAATGTTGGAAGACGAAGTCGGCGGAGAACTTGCCGGAGCCTCCGCCGAAGTCGAATCCATAGGCGTTATTATGGGCCCCTTCCGGCGTACAGGTGGTGGCAGTCCAGGTTGCGGAGGCCGAGTAGCAGCCGCCAGAACCATTGGCGGTTTTATACATCGCGCCGAAATGGACCGGGCCATAGGTCAGGCGATACTTCAGGGCGTCGTCCCAACGGGTGTCCTCGGTGTCGCCGCCGCCGGCCATCGTGCCGTTATACCCGATGTACGAAAAGGCATAGGCGCCGCCGGCCGGGTCGTAAGCGAGCATCGCATCGGTGCCGAGAGCGCGCTGACGACCGAAGGTCAGCGTGCCGAAATGCGCGGACGATATACCGGCATAGAATTCGTCATTGAAGGGTTGGCCCGCGCGCCCGCCGTCGATGGCTTCCGAATAGCTGCTCCTGGGAACGCCGTTGTTGATGGTGTCGGTAGCTGACGCGTTGGCGAGCAGGCCGGACTGCGGATTGATGCCCGTGGAAGCGTTGAACACAACCGACCAGCCAGGCAGAAACTCTTCCTTGCCTCTGATGCCCAGACCCGTCTGCGAGAGGTTGTTCGGTGCGATGAGGAATCGATGTTGATAACCGTTTCGGTTCACCAGAGATTCGCCTTCATAGTTATAGCCGTTTACCGGTAAGCCGTGGCTGACCCAGCCGGCGCCGACGTCATACGCACCGTACAGCGTGATGCCGTGCCAGGTCAGCGCGCAATCGGTGGTCGCGAACTCGTGGCCGCTCGCGCAGGCGTCGGGGGTTTGTGCCGAGGACACAGTTGACCAGAAACAGACAACCAGCGCGGCAAACAACGGAGCGAACCTACGCATGAAACCCTCCAATTCAGAAGTCGAGCGCAAGAACTGGAAGTGTATATGACCTACATTTTGTATGTCCAGTACTACACGACTTAATGCGGTTCACTCAGTCACCTTATAGAGGCCGCACCAGGAGTTCAGGAGAATTGACCACGCCCAGCCTTGACTTGTAGGATTTCGTCCCGTGGCCAGAAAACCAGAATCCGCAAATACCGAAGACCTCCTGCATCTGCGCGATGCCGCGGTACAGCTAGGGATCAGCTATCCCACCATCAAGCAGTGGATTTACCGGAAGAAGATTCGCAGCGTCCAGACCGCGGGAGGACATCACCGCATCCCGCAGGCAGAAATCGACCGCCTCCTCTACCGCACGCGTGGCCACAATGAGGCTGAACGGCGGGTGAGCTATCGGCGCATCAGCGGGCGTAACCAACTGGTGGGGCGCATTGTGGATGTGCGAGTGAGCGGACTGGTGGCCCAGGTCACGTTGTCGGTGGGAGGACAACTGATCACTTCTCTGATCACCTCGGGAGCAGTCCGCGAGATGAAGCTGAAGAAAGGACAAACCGCGGCGGCGCTGATCAAAGCGACCGAAGTAATGATTATCCGCGTGTAGGACCCCGAGCGCCAGGCCGAGTTAGTCCTGTCAAAAAAAGAAGGCCCCGACCGGTAACGGCCGGGGCGGATCTGTTCTTGCAGCGGAGTGTCCGTCGCTCGCTTAGTCGCCCGCTGCCCAGAACTCGACCGCATTCGAGGGCGTGATCAACCGTCCATTGGGCGCGGCCACCATCCCGCGCTCCACATCAGCCAAGCGCACGCGCTTGACGTCCCAGATCAGGCCCAGTTTCTGCAGAGCCCAGATGGCGTACCAGTTGGTATCAATCTCATACCAGGTAAAGCCGTGGGCTGCCGAGGTGGGATGCGCGTGATGATTGTTATGCCAGCCTTCTCCAAACGTGAGCAAGGCCACCCACCAGCTGTTGGTCGAAAGATCGCGGGTTGCGAACCGCCGCGTCCCCCAGGAGTGCGTCGCCGAATTCACCAGCCAGGTTGCGTGCAACAAAAACACCGTGCGCAGGAACGCTCCCCACAAAAGCCACGGCAGGCCGCCGATGGCGAATAACACAATTCCGAGAATAATCTGCGGAACGTAATGGTATTTCGTGATCCAGACGTGAAATTTGTCTTTGGTAAGGTCGGGGACGTAGCGGGCCAGTGTCGTGGTGTCATGGTGCATGGACTTGCCCATGATGATCCAGCCCATGTGCGCCCACCACTTGCCGTCAATCGGCGAATGCGGGTCGCCTTCCTGATCCGAATACTGATGATGGATGCGGTGCGTCGCCACCCAGAAAATCGGCCCGCCCTCCATCGCCAACGTGGCGCAGACCGTCAGGAAGTATTCCATCCACTTGTAAGTCTTGAATCCGCGGTGCGTGAGCAGGCGATGGTAGGCCAAGCCGATACCCAGGCTGCCCGCCACCCACCACAGGAAAATGGCCACGAACAACGCTTTCCAGGTGAAAAAGAAGAGCGCAGCGACGGCGCCCACGTGAAATGCGAACATAAAGGCCGCGGTTACCCAGTTGACTTCGTTGTTCGCCGCCTGCGATTTTTGGAGATCTAGTAGTTCCATTTTGTGAAAAGAGTCCCCAGCTCCGGTGAGTTTTGGATGTGATCGAACCCCAAAACTAAGCTACCAGCAGGACTGAAGGCGAGACTGTAATACTTGTGTAATAGCGGGACTTGGCGCATTACGGGGGTAACGAGGCGACCGAAACCACAGTATTCGCGCGGTTCGCGACACGCTGCTAACCTTTTGAATCTTGAGCCGAGCGGGAAAGATCAGAAGAAGCGGTTCTGGAAAGGCGGTCCGAGGACGCATCATGCCGGGACAAATACTAGCCACAACGTCTCTACCCACATTGGAGGAAATTCGAGCGGCCCAGGAGCTCGTGTACTCGGTGATGCAACCCACGCCGCAGATTGTCTGGCCGCTGTTGTGCGAGCGGCTGGGGACCGAAGTGTGGGTCAAGCACGAGAACCATACTCCGGTCGGGGCCTTCAAGGCGCGGACGGCGGTGGTGTACGCGGCAGAACTGTTTCGTGAAAGCCCCGGCATCACCGGGCTGGTCACCGCCACGCGAGGAAATCACGGCCAGTCGGTCGCCCTCGCTGCGCGCAGGTTCAAGGTGTCAGCTCACATCGTGGTTCCGCGGGGCAACAGCGCAGAAAAAAATACTGCGATGCGCGCCCAGGGGGCGGATCTCATCGAGTTCGGCACCGATTATCAGGAGGCGAAAGAGCACGCGAAAAAGCTCGCCGCGGAACGCGGATGGCATTTTGTCCCGTCCTATCACCGCGACATCGTTAAAGGCGTAGCCACGTATTGGCTTGAGTTCTTCAGCGCCATGGCTGATCTGGATGTCGTCTATGTGCCAATTGGGCAAGGCTCAGGCATTTGCTCCTGCGCAGCGGTTCGCAACGGCATGAAACTCAAAACGAAGATTGTAGGCGTGGTCGCCGAAGGGGCTCCCGCCTACGCGCTCTCTTTCGAGGCGGGCCGCAAGATCGCCGCCCCGGTCACCACTTTACTGGCCGACGGAATGGCCTGCCGTGTCCCGGATGAGGACTCGCTGGCGGTCGTTCTCGAAAACGTAGACCACATCGTCCAAGTCTCCGAAGAGGAGATCCGCCAGGCGATGAAGATTTATTTTATTGATACCCACAACGTCGCCGAAGGGGCGGGAGCGGCTGGGCTGGCGGCTGCCCTGAAGGAGAGACTGGCGCTAAACAGCAAACGGGTAGGTCTGGTCATCAGCGGCGGAAATGTGGATCACGACGTGTTTGCCAGGGTTCTGCTGGATTGATTCGAACTGATTGGCCCATCCCTGCGGCGCTATCTACGCGGCTTTGCCTTTCACCTGCACGCCTGCCCATTTTTCCAGCAGGGTCAGCGTGGCCGCGTAATCGAGATCCCGGTTGCCATCTTCGGTGGCCATCTCATAGATTTCCTCGACTGTTTCGAGGCCGGGCAGCTTCACACGGGCTTCCTTCGCTGCCTCCAGCGCCAGGCGGATGTCTTTATGCATCAGCCGCAGCGGGAAATTGGGCGTGAAATCGCGCTGCAGGATGAAAGGTGCTTTGTAGTCCACCACTCCTGACCGCACCATCGTGGCATCGATCAGCCCGAGCAGTTGTTGCGTGTCTACCCCGAGTTTCGTGGCCAGGGTAAGCGCTTCGGCAAAGCCCTCGAAAATCATCGCGATTTGCAGATTCATGACGAGTTTGGTCGCCTCTCCCTTGCCGGTTTCGCCCATGCGGAAAATCTTCTTGCCCATGGCGGCGAAGAGTGGCTTGAGCCGCTCGACCGAGGCGTCGTCTCCGCCAACGATAAACACCAGAGTTCCATCTCTTGCGCCGATCTTTGATCCGGTCATGGGTGCGTCCACCCAGGCCGCTCCTTTGGCCCGTACACGTTCAGCGAATTTCACGGTAGCCGCGGGAGCAATCGTGCTCGAGTCTGCGATGATCATCCCTTCTGCCAGCGATCCTTCCGCGCCGTCTTTGCCAAAGACCACGTCTTCGACCGCGTTCGTGTCGGAAAGGCACAGCCAAACCACTTCCGCGCCCTGCGCCGCGGCCGCTGGCGTCGGAGCGACTCCTGCCCCCTCCACGATTTTTCCCGGCGTACGGTTCCACACCGTGACTTCGTGGCCCGCTTTGACCAGGTTTGTCGCCATCGCCTGGCCCATAATTCCCAACCCCAGAAACGCAACTCGCATGCGCCACTTCTCCTTCGTCCTCAGGAAAACGCAAAAAAGGAACGTGGTTGGATTAAATACGACCGCTGCGATCAAGGTCAAGCGCCCTGACCACTTTCGATGGATGGTTACCGCCGTACTTTCGGCTGAGGAAAATGCAGCCCTGGACTCCCAGCGTTCATCTAAGATTAATGATTGGTAAAAGCACCGGGCGCATCGCCCTGGTTACTCAGTCAAACCATGCGAGCTACGTATGATGGGGGCAGCCGCTTCCAAGTTGGGCCCGGGCCTTTGACAGGATGATCAAGCAAACACTTCGTAATCCAGCCCTTCGCAAGCGCGCCACGCAGTTTGGACGCCTGGTGCGGCACTCTGTCGTGACTCCTCGATGCGGCGAGACCCACACGCCACGCCTTGTCACCAACGGCGAACTCGGCGTCACCTTCATCGGCCATGCCAGTTTCTTTGTGCAGATCGGCGGGCAGAGCGTGGTCATCGATCCCAACTTTGCGCGCTGGCTGTTCGTGCTGAAACGGCTTCGCCGTCCCGGACTAAGGATTGCCGACCTCCCTGCCATTGACCTGGTTCTGGTCTCGCACGCGCACTTTGACCATCTGCACCGGCCGTCGTTGCGGGCGATTGTGCAGAACAATTTGCGCACGCGCGGGGTTGCGCCGGCGATCATTATTCCGACGCACGTGTCGGACCTGATTTCTGATCTGGGCTTCTCCGACATCATTGAGCTCGATTGGTGGAAGAGTGCGCGTCACCAGAATCTGCAGGTGACTCACGTCCCCTCGCGGCACTGGGGAGCTCGCATTCTGAAAGATTCGCATCGCGGCTATGGCGGCTTCGTGCTAAGGGCGGGCAAGCATTCTGTCTACCATGCGGGCGATACGGCATATTTCGCCGGCTTCCGCGAGATCGGACGCCGCCTCGCTCCCGAACTCGCCCTGCTTCCGATCGGCGCCTATAACCCGCCGCAATTCCGCAATGTGCACACCAGCCCGGCCGATGCCACCCGCGCCTTCCTCGATCTCAAGTCCCGCTGGATGGTGCCCATGCACTACGGCAGTTTCCGCCTGTCGCACGAACCAGTGGAGGAACCGCTGCAGTTGCTCGGCGAGGAAGCCCGCGCGGCCGGCATCGAAGACCGCATCGTAGTGATGGAAGAGGGTGTGACCCGATTTTTCTGAGGCCGAAGGCTGACGCGGCTCTCTAACTTGAGTTAGATGTTTTGTTTCGCCCCAGCCTTCGCATTCACTGCCCATCCTTCCAGCAACCTGATGTACACTCCATAACACGAATTTCCCAGCCTAGGAGGCCATTATGTCCGTGAAACCCATTCCCGATGGTTATCACAGCGTCACACCGTTTCTAACCGTCCGCGACGCCGCTCGTGCCGTTGAGTTCTACAAGCAGGCATTCGGCGCGATCGAAAAAGGCGTCATGAAAGACGCCGACGGCAAAGTCCTGCACGCCGAGTTGATAATCGGCAATTCGATCATCATGCTCAGCGATGAGTTTCCGAAGTACGGAGCCCTGTCGCCGCAGTCCATCGGCGGCACTCCCATGGGACTGCATATCTACGTCGATGGCGTGGATGCTGCCTTCGAGCGCGCGGTAAAGGCCGGCGCCCACGTGGAAATGCCGGTCATGGATCAGTTCTGGGGCGACCGCTACGGCAAGCTCAAGGATCCTTTCGGCCACAGCTGGTCGATCGCTACCCACACTAAGGACCTATCCATGGATCAAATGAAGCACGACATGGATGAGGCCATGGCCAAGATGCAGAAGACGGCGTAGAACGGCCTGATCGACTCCGTGCGCTGTCATTTCGACCAGCGGAATTGCCCGTCTGTCGGGTAATTCCGCGGGCTCGAGAAACCTGTGTTCAGGGGAGACTCTGGTCAATGGTTTCCCCCTTCTTTCCTCGCCGGAGAATCTGCTAATACGCCAGCAAAACCCGCAGATCACGCAGATTGTTGCCGGTGGGTCCGGTTTCGATGGCATCTCCCAGGGCGCGGAAGAATGGATGCGCGTCAAATTGTTCGAGCGCGGCGCCGGCGTCGAGGCCTTGCTTTCGTGCGCGTTCCACCGTGCTGCCGTCAACGACCGCTCCCGCCGCTGGACTGTTTCCATCCACTCCATCGGTCCCGGCGCTGAGCACAGTGATGTCCTCACCCGCCATTTTGGCGGCACAAGCCAGGGCGAACTGCTGGTTCCGGCCGCCCACGCCACCGTTCGCGACCTTTACCGTGACTTCCCCGCCGGAAATCAGACACACAGGCGAAAACTGCTTCCTCAACTCGCGCACTCGCTGCAATAAATAGTCCGCGGCGCGATCGTAATCCCAATCGTCGCAGGAGTTATCCACGTGGACGACGAAACCGGCGCGTTCCGAGGCCATAGTGGCTTCTTCAATCGCCGTATGGTTCGAAAGCACTGGCCACCAGCGCGCCTGATGAAAGGCAGGGTCGTCCGACTTCGGAGTTTCTTCAAGCGCGCGGCGCTCAAATAATTCGCGCACCGACTGAGGAAACTGTCCCGGGAGGTCGTATTTCTCGGCGATGCGGTAGCAGTCTTCAACCGTGGTCGAGTCGGGCATGGTCGGCCCGGAAGCCAAGGCGTCCGGCATGTTGTCAGGCACATCGGAGACGAGCAGCGAAACCTGCTGCGCGGGAAATGCCGCCTGAGCCAGCCGCCCGCCTTTCACCGCGGAGAGATGTTTGCGTACGGCGTTGATCTCGGCGATGGGCGCGCCAGAATGCACCAGAACGCGGTAGGTCGCGATGAGATCGTCCAGGGAGATTTCATCATCGATCGGCTTCTCGACGATCGAAGATCCTCCGCCGCTCAGCATGAAGATCACCAGCGCCGAAGCCGGCTGCGCCTCCAGCGCCTTCAGCATGGCGCTGGCCGCATGAATGGATTCGGCATTGGGCGTGGGATGGCCGCCGCGAAAATATCGAAACCCGCGCACCTGCGCCGAGGGCTGGGTCGGACTAGCCACGATGCCTTCGAGCGAAGCTCCGACTTGTCCGGCCAGCGCCTCGGCCATGGTGTGTCCCGCTTTGCCCAGCGACACAACCAGCACGCGCGAATAGGAGTGCAGGTCGAACAAGTCTTCGCGAAGCCGCAGAACTCCGCGGTCGCACTCCACATGTCGTGTGAAAGCCCTGGCAATCGAGGCCTCCGCCAGCACGCGCTGAAAAATGGCGCGGGCGGCCTCGCGCATTTCGCTGAACTTGGATTCGTCTGCTGCGTCAGACATTCCACGGATTATAGCGGCAGGACATCACACGCCGGGTGCGGGGGGGCAACAATCCGTTCGCTTTGCGTTCTTTGCGACCTTCGCGGTTAAAGATCTTCGAACGCAAAATGCGCCAAGGACACGCGAAGTGCGCGAAGAAGTGGTCAATATCCAGCGAGGGGTTTAGTGAGCGTTGATCACTTGCTCTCGTACCCACCCCTCAACTGCTTCCCGCAACTCGCGCAGGCGGCCGGCAAAGAAGTGATCGGCACCCTCGATTAAGACCAGTTTCTTCGGCTCCGGAACCGCCGCTACCAGCGCTTCCAGTCGGGCTCGCGGGCCGAAGCGATCTCTCGCCCCGCTGACGAATAACTTGGGCTTGGTGCAATCCCGCAGGAAATCAAAGTCATAAACCCGCGGTTCCTCACCGGTATCAGCAATCTCGGGAGCAACCGGCATTCCCGCGGCGATGGCTGCGCGAACTCGCCCGTCGGCGCACGCCGTCCGCAGGCCGACCGCCGCGCCGAAGGAAAAGCCCGCGAAGATCAACGGCAGGTGAAACTCCGCATCCAGCCAGTCGAGCGCTGCGCGCACGTCTTCGACTTCGCCGACGCCGTGATCATGTTCGCCCTGGCTCAATCCCGTTCCGCGGAAGTTGAAGCGCAACACGGGAAAGCCAAAGCCATTCAGCGCTTTCATGATGTGGAAGACGACCTTGTTGTGCAGCGTTCCGCCAAACAGAGGGTGCGGATGGCAAACCACCGCGGCATGAGTTGCGTTCTCAGCGCCCGCATTGAGCAACGCTTCCAGGCGACCGGCGGGGCCGTCGAGAAAGAACGAGCGGATGGAGAAGCCAGATGCAATCACATTTCCAGATTACCAAAGCTGCGCAGGGGCTGAAGTCTGAGGTCCGAAGTCCGGGGTCCGAAGTCCGAGGTCCGAGGTGTGAAGTCGAGTTTACTGTCTGCTATTCTCTCCCCATGGACGCTGTCACTCTGACGCGCCAACTGGTAAACATCGAGTCCATCACCGGCAACGAAGCTGCGGTTGGAAACTACCTGTACGGCGAACTGTGCCGCCTCGGCTATCAGACCACGAAGATGCCGGTGGAAGGCGACCGCTTCAACGTGTACGCCGCGCCAGACGCCGGAAGCCGAGCGCCCGAAGTGACCCTCTCCACGCACATGGATACCGTTCCTCCGTTCATTCCCTCGTCGGAGGATGCAGGACGGATCTACGGGCGCGGGTCGTGCGACGCCAAGGGGATCATCGCAGCTCAAATTGCCGCGGCACAACGGCTGCGGCAGCAAGGAATTTATGTCGGATTGCTGTTTGTCGTGGGCGAAGAGCGCGACAGCCTGGGCGCGAAAGTGGCGAACGAGCATGCGCCCTCAGAATGCCGCTTTCTCATCAACGGCGAGCCTACGGAGAACCGGATCGCGCTGGCTTCGAAGGGAACGCTGCGCGTGGAAGTGACAGCGACGGGGCGCATGGCCCACTCGGCATATCCGGAACTGGGCGATTCGGCGATTGACAAGCTGATTGCCGCGCTCGCCAGGCTGCGCACGACGCCGCTGCCTTCGGATCCAGAGGTTGGTCCGTGCACGCTGAATATCGGGCTGATCGAAGGCGGCCGCGCGCCCAACGTAATTCCTGACTACGCTCACGCGGATTTGCTCTACCGGCTGGTTGGCCCGACCGATGACCTGCGGCGGCAGATTCTCGCGACTGCGGGCGATCAGGTGCAAGTAACGTTTCCGCTGGAGATTCCGTTTCTGCGCTTGCGCACGATTGACGGACTGCCGACCATGACGGCCGCGTTTACGACGGATATACCGCAGCTAACGAACTGGGGCGAACCACTGCTGATTGGCCCGGGATCGATCCACGTCGCGCATACCGACGGGGAGTACATCGAGAAGCAACAGTTGGCGGAGGCGATTGATCTGTATTGCAGGGTTGCGAAGCAGTTGCTTGGGTAACAGTGACACCGCATCGAACCTCTTCTCAGCCTTGACATATATACGCCACTAGCGTACAGTACACAAAGATACTCCAATAGCGTATACATCTGTGTATGGAGTTCCTCGAAGCGCCAGCGTTCACCCGCCATTTGCAGGACTATCTGAACGATGGCGATTATAGAGAGCTACAGGCGCGCCTGGGGGCCAATCCGGAGCTTGGGGATTTGATGCCGGGAACTGGCGGCTTTCGCAAGCTGCGCTCGGCGGACGCACGGCGCGGCAAGGGCCGGAGAGGTGGGTTACGCATTATCTATTATCACTTCAAATCCGATCATCAGATATGGTTGATGACCGTCTATGACAAGGACGAGGCTTCAGACCTGACGGCAAAAGAGAAGAAGGGGCTCAAGGCTTCGATCGAGCGTGAACTAGCAGCGCGTGCGGGCAGACGGTTCGGTGGACGACGGAGGATACGGTGATGGCGAAGAGAGACATTCTTGGCGAACTCATGGAAGGGGTGGCGGCGATGAAGAGCCACCGGGAAGGCAAGCTCACCCTGCGCACCTACAAGCTGGACGTTGCGCCGCTCCCTAAAGTGGATTCAAAGGTCCTACGGGACACGCGAAAAAAGCTGCGCTGCTCGCGGGCCGTCTTTGCCCGCAGACTGCGCATCAACGAGAGAACGCTGGAAAAGTGGGAACAGGGGCGGGCGAAACCGAATCCCCAGGCGGCAGCGCTGGTGCTGCTGGTGCGGCGATATCCGGATACGCTGGCAAGGCTGGATGAGGTGGCGGGAGGCTAGCGTGGGGCTTCCGCCCTCATACTTAGTGATGAAGCATCTGCGTTAGAGCCGGGATGAATGGCAGGATGACAGTCATGTGGCTGGCAGCTGCATTGATAAATGCCTGATATTTTTGCAGGAACCCCTCGGAGTGAGCAGACTTCTCCAGTCCCGCTCTCGCGATAGACTCACTACATGACCACCCTCAACTCCCTCGCCCGCGCTTCTTCCGCCTACCTGCGGTCGGCGATGCATCAGCCGATTCGATGGCATGAATGGGGCGAGGAGGCGTTCGCCGCCGCGCAGCGTGAGAACAAGCCGATGCTGCTCGACATCGGCGCAGTGTGGTGCCACTGGTGCCACGTGATGGACCGGGAGTCTTATGACGATCCGGAGATTGCGGCGATTGTGAACCAGTACTTCATTGCGGTGAAGGTGGACCGGGACGAGCGTCCGGACATCGACAGCCGCTATCAGGCGGCGGTGCAGGCGGTTAGCGGGCAGGGCGGATGGCCCCTGACGGCGTTTCTCACTCCGGATGGCAAGCCATTTTACGGCGGAACGTATTTCCCGCCGACGGATGGATACGGGCGTCCGAGCTTCCGGCGCGTGCTCCTGAGTATTGCTAACGCCTACAGCGAGAAAAACGGAGATGTGGTGGAGCAGGCGAAGATGGTCGAGACCGCGATCGCGCAGGCGGAGTCGTTTGCCGGGCGGAGCGGGCGCGTTTCGGCGGGAGTGATCGCGGCGATACAGGAGTCGGCGGTCAAGATGTTCGATCCCCAGCACGGAGGGTTTGGGCGGGCGCCGAAGTTTCCACATCCCGCAGCGCTGGATTTGCTGATTGAGCGATATGCGCGGAACGTATCGGCACATGTGGGGACGGCCGCCTCCGAAAGCCTGCCCCGAGCGGAGTCGAGGGGTCCGGCGGAGCAAAGCTCCGCAGCCGGCACGAGCGACAACCTCCAGAACATAATCGTCACCACGCTCGAGCACATGGCCAAGGGCGGGGTTTACGACCAACTGGCGGGCGGTTTCCACCGCTACTCGGTGGACGAACGCTGGGTGGTGCCGCACTTCGAAAAGATGTGCTACGACAACTCCGAGCTGCTGAAGAACTACGCGCATGCGTACCAGGCGACGGGCGTGGAATTTTTCGCGGACGTGGCCCGCGACATCATTCGCTGGATGGACGAGTGGCTGAGCGATCGCGAGCGTGGCGGATTCTATGCCTCGCAGGATGCCGACTACTCCATGGAGGACGACGGCGATTATTTCACCTGGACGCTGGACGAGGCGCGCGCTGTCTTGACCGATGAAGAGGCACAGGTCGCGGCGCTCCATTATGACATCAACGAAATCGGAGAGATGCATCACAATCCGGCGAAGAATGTGCTGTACGTAAGGGCGACGATCGAGGAGATTTCGCAGCGGATGAACCTCAGCCCGGAGCGGGTCAAAGAGTTACTGGCGGAAGTGAAAAAGAAGATGTACGCGGCACGGCTCCAGCGGCCCACGCCTTATGTCGATAAGACGGTGTATGTCGCGTGGAACAGCCTGTGCGTCTCAGCCTATCTCGAGGCGGCGAAGGTGCTGGATCTCGACAGCGCGCGGCGCTTTGGTTTGCGAGCGCTGGATCGGGTGCTGGCCGAGGCATGGAGGCCGCTACAGGCGAAACTGCTGCACGTTATCGCCTACTCGGATGCCCAGGCGGAACACCGCGAGGTAGCAGGACTGCTTGATGATTACGCGTTCACCGCGCTGGCATGCCTCGATGCCTACGAAGCCACCGCCGATCTCAGTTACTTCAAATTCGCCCACGCGATTGCCGACGCGATGATCGCGCGCTTCTTCGACCCGACGGCAGGCGGGTTCTTCGATAGCGAACCGGCATCCGACGGCAAGAGCCTGGGTGTGCTGGCCACGCGGCGCAAACCCCTGCAGGATTCCCCCACGCCTGCCGGCAACCCGATGGCGGCGATAGCTCTCGTGCGGCTCTTTCATTACACCGGCGATGCCCGATACCGTGACCAGGCAGAGCAGACTCTGGAAACATTCGCCGGCGTGGCAGAACAGTATGGGATTTTCGCGGCGACTTATGGCATCGCCGCGGTCCACTGGCTGGAAGAGCGGGTGCAGGTTGTAGTGATAGCGGGCAACGGAGGCGACGGCGGCGATGAACTCGTTGCGGCAGCGGCGCCTTTCTCCTTCAGCAAGACCACGCTGCGGTTGAAGGCCAATCAGGCCGTTGCGGGAAATCTCCCGCCGGTGTTGGCGGCGACCATTCCAAGTCTTCCCCAGCTGGGATCGGGTAGATCCTTTGCCGTGCTCTGTTCCGGATCCTGTTGCCAGCCGCCGATCTTCGAAGCGAGCGAACTGAGGCGCGCCCTCGAAACCGCCCTCAAGAAATCCGCCTAGTCCCGGCAAAAATAGGGGCTGGCGGGTTGCTGATCCCGTCAGCCCGGAGATTGCGAGCCCTAAGTGGTTGGCCCAGGTTACCGCTGGTTACTTTAGTGACCTTGTGGACGCCCTCGGCCTCCGCTTTACTTACTTCGGTGGCTGTGGCTTCTTCACGACGCCACACTCTGGTGTTGGTTGAGGGCACGTAATAATCGGGCCTCCGTCTGCTACGGCGGGAACCGGTAGGACGGTAGCTCCGATAAAGGTGCCCACTATTCCTACGATCAGGATCGAAATCCTGATTGCACGTTTCATGGGTGTTCTCCTTGGTAACCGCGCTGAGTGCCCCAAGGAAGTGGCATTCGGCGCGGACCCGCATTATAAGTCACCCGTCAAGCCCTGTGTGCAATAATTTTCACCATTCCGCGTGCGGCTTGGTAGCAGGGTTTCGACCAGCGAAAACCAATAGTACATTAAGCTGTGTGTTATCAATAGCTTACTGTGTCCACTTAATCGTTTACACGATTTATCTGCGCCAAGGGCTGGCACAGCCTAGCGGGCCCGGAGTGTTTTACATTTTCCGGACAACGGGCAGGACAAGATAAGTTGAAGCCGGTCGCGGGTGCGACTAGCTTTTTGTGCTGGCCTCTGCTCCCGAGAGACTAAAGCTGCTCCCACCGACCGCAGCGCTCCTAGCCATCGGAGCCGTTCCCGGTTTGTCGCCCGATGGTGCATCCGGCCGGGTGCGCGACAAAGCGCGGTCCACCATCCCTTCAAACATCGGGATCAGGGAATCTGCGGGAAGCGGGTGTTGTATGTCAGAGAGGCTCTGTTCCCATCGCTGTGGCTGCAACAGCGTGTTGGAAGCGTTGCGCTCTGGGCTCTTGGCGACAAGGTAGCCCAGCCACAATCCGAGGCTGAGGTTGTAGGCGCTCATGTTGACGATACTCATCCACGGATTCTGAAGGTGGTTCCCAACCCAGGAAGCAATCAGGGTAAGTTCGACAATGGCGAAGGAGCCGAACCCTAAAGCAATACCGAAACTGTGGCGACGACGGCTAATGCCCAAGTATCGGGCAAAGAAGAGCAGGAACAGAACCATCCCGACCTGGATCATGCGCAAGCAGCGTTGCGTGGTAGTAATGGCTTGCATCCACGGTGCCATCGTAGTGGAGTTGCTGGAAACCGACACCACGCCAGCTACCAGGAGCATCACCAGACCAGCCCACTTGAAGAGCACCGTACCCAGGTCGCGCAAGGTGTGGAACGAGCGAAAGACATCCACGAACACTTCGTGAATCACTCCAAAGCCGAAGGCTACGCTGACGGCGCTGCACGTCCAGTAGAGATAGAAAGCGGCAGTGCCGCGCCCCTGCGTGGGGAAGGTGATGCCGAAGGTAACGAGCTGGGTGGCAATGTAGCCGAAAAAGAACTTGAACTGGCGGTGCAATCCTCGCCGCAGCATGAGCGCAGCAATCCCCAACTGGAGCGCGGGCTGCGCAAACCAGAGCGCGTAATACGCGTAGTAAAGGATCATCGCTTTATCGCGCATGGTGTGGCCATCGCCAGCCCCCGGCAACACCAGCCGAGGTCAGGTTCGTGGATCCGGGCTCAAGTAGTTGTCTTCGGCTCGGTAAGAGCTACGTTAGCCTCTCGTCAACCTCAGTTCAATGCACTTTGGTAACCTACGTAACGTTACCATCGCAGGGCGGGCAGAGCCCGCCCGGGGGAGTGAGGTCAACTCAGGGGCGTTTTGCGGCTGTCTGCGGCTCTCTTCGGAGCAGGCGCCAGCCTACGCGTCAGGCATGGAGTGAATGTAGGCCCGCATCATGCGTACCTCATCATCCTTCGCATCCAGGTCGTGCAGCAGGATATCCCGCAGCGAGACCATGCCGATGAGGTGTCCGTCGTGGCAGACTGGGAGATGTCGGAAATTGTGGCGCCGCATCAGGGTCATGCAGCTTTCCAGATCCTCATTCATGCTGACGGTTAAGGGATCGTCCGTCATGACCTCGGCCAGGCAGGTGCTGACAGGATCGCGGCCTTCAGCAACGACCCGTTTCATGAGATCGCGCTCGGAAAAAATGCCGACCAGTTTGCCCTTGTGCAGAACCGGTACGGCGCCGATGTTGCGCTCGACCATGGCTTGCACCGTTTCGAACACGGTGTGGCCCAGTTCCGCCTGATAGGTATCCTGATTCTTGATCAGGTCGCAGATGCGCATCGGACACCTCCCGACTTCAGAAGTTTCGAGCTGTCCACGAACACTACAGAGGCGGGAGTATATGCTGAAACGCCGGCGGAAGAAAAGAAGAAAAAACGAAAAAGTACAAGAAATTCGCCAGACCGGGACGGTATGCGGCGGGGAGGGGTACCGGATGGCCCCGGCGCTGCCCGGAACAAAGGGCTAAGCACTTAGTGCTTCGATCTCGTTCTAGCCGATGCGTCGTTCCCGATGAACACAAAGTAGGAACAGTTCCACAGATCCGTGGGCAGGGTCCCGCGGGAACGGGCTGTGACGACGATGTTGTAATCACCTGTACTGCCCAGGTTCATTGCGGCCAATGCATCTCTTGAGGCACGGTGCGCCTGGAGCTCGGGGTTGGTCGAGGCCCGCGACCCCGGTTCGATCACCGCCAGCCAGCGCAGAAACTCGTGGAGATCGCGGGTACGAGAATATCCCGGAACGGCAAACGAAACCTCACCGTTCTGCTCGGCAAAACGCCAGGCGAGCGAGGCAGCCAGATCGACCGCTTTCTCGTAGGCCGTCTCACCAATCATCCCGGCTTCCGGATTATCGAAAACGATGCACAGCTTGCGCTCGTCTTCGCGCGTGAATTCGCGGACTTTCAGCGAACCGGACTTGGCCGTCGCCTTCCAGTCCACGTGGCGGGCGGAATCTTCGGACACATACTCCCGAATGCGGTAAAGATCGGCTCCGCGGCCACGCACCAGGCTGGCCCACTCGCCGCGCACCAGCGGCAGAATTTCGAAAAACTCCTCGGTGAGCTCGACCCGGGGATACACCAGCACTTCCCGCGACAATGACACGTGCCGCGTCTTGGTCAGGAATGCGAAGGGGAAGCGAGTTGCCAGGCCAAAGCCGTCTTCGCGGTAACGTCCGCGGCGCTCGAACTTGAGATCCAAGTCGGCCGACAATTCGGCTTTCGGTGGGACATACGGGAAATAGGCCATACCTTCGAAGATGCCGGCCGGCGGCGGATCGGCCGTCACCCGGCGCAACTTGCGGTCGGGAAGGCGCAGCCATTGCCGCTCTGGCGGACGGTGAAAGGGAAAGGCAAACGTGGACGCCTCCCATTTCCACTGCTTGGCCGCCTTGGTTTTCTTGCGGGTAGAAACCACCCGTACGGAAAACGAGGGCAAAAGATTACGCGGATTATAGAGTACGATACGGCCGCGCACAGCGCGTCCGGCGAATACGTGCTCGGGCAGGCGGACGTCAAGCTCAAGCCAGCGCAGCACCCAGGCGGAGACGAAGCCGGAGACCAGAATCGCCGCCAGCATGGCTGCGACCACAATGTAGAGGAGATTATTGCCGGTGTTGAGCGCGGCGATGCCGATCACCAAGGTCACCAGCACGTAAATAACGCCGATCCGGGTTACGTCGTAATCAAACGATTCGCGCAGCCGCTCGACGGCTACACGCCGCGCCAGATAGGGCACGGTGACCAGTCCAACCCAGGTAGCGAGGATCAGCGAGACCGACGCCAGAATCACCGTCGCCCAGACGTAGCCAGCGTCGCGCGAAACGGTGGAAAAAAGCGCCGCAGCGAAAGCCAGCCCCAGGCCCACCAGCGACAACAAAAATTTGATCCAGACCTCTGCCCCGCCGGAATGCAGCCATTGCGCCATCCGGCCCGGCGTGGCAGGGTTCGATTTCAACGGATTGGCATAGGTGGAGCCCACTATTTTGGAGCCTAGCATTGCCCGGCAGAACGGACAATCAGGATCGGCTTGCGGGGAAAGCGTTCGTAACCTGGTAAAAACACAGCCACGGATGGTACGGATCGCCACCGATACACCAGGAGGCGTCGGGAGTGATCCGTGAAGATCGGCGCGGATCCGGGGCCAACAATCGCGGCACAAGTTGGATATTTTGATGCGGCTAATTCTTGCTTCTGATTCCGATTCTGGTGTGCTACGCTTCTGGCCGCACAGACTTCGCCCACATCACAATATTCCTATACGCAACGTTAAGGAGATCCCCCATGCCTATCGGTAAACGCGCGCTCGCGGAATTCTTTGGAACCTTCTGGCTGGTCTTTGGCGGATGCGGCGCCGCCGTGCTGGCCGCAGGAGTTCCTAACGTCGGCGTCGGATACGCCGGCGTCGCTTTGGCCTTCGGCCTCACCGTCCTGACCATGGTTTATGCGGTCGGGCATATCTCAGGCGGCCACTTCAATCCGGCGGTGAGCGTGGGACTGGTGGTCGGCAAGCGCTTCCCTGCCTCGGAACTGCTGCACTACGTCATTGCGCAGGTGGCGGGGGCAATCGCCGCCGCAGGCGTGCTCTACATTATTGCCAGCGGAATGACCAACTTCGATGTGCACGCCGGGTTCGCCTGTAACGGCTACGGGGCCAATTCGCCCCAGGGATATTCCCTGCTGGCATGCTTCATCGCCGAGGTTGTGTTGACCGCCTTCTTCCTGATTGTGATCATGGGCGCAACCGACAACCGCGCGCCGAAAGGATTTGCGCCCCTGGCCATCGGCCTTTGCCTGACGCTGATTCACCTCGTCGGCATCCCGGTGACGAATACTTCCGTGAACCCGGCCCGCAGCACCGGCCCCGCGATCTTCGCCGGCGGCTGGGCGCTGCAACAGTTGTGGATGTTCTGGGTCGCACCGCTGATCGGCGGCGCGCTCGGCGGCGGAATCTACAAGACACTGTTCGGGGAATAGAAAGCCGAGTCACGGATTGGCTGGAGCGGCGGACGCCCTCGTCCGCCGGGATCTTCCCCGGACGAGGGCGTCCGGGGCTCCACTCTTAATATTCCGCCAGTTCCTTCATCGCCAGGAAAAGATCGTTCGGCTGGGGCAGGATGGCGTCCTCCAGGATGGGCTGATAGGCGACGAAAGTGTCTTTGGCGGCGACGCGGCGGACGGGGGCGTCGAGCTTGTCGAAGAGTTGGTCGGCAATGCGGGCGGCGATCTCGGCTCCATAGCCCCAACTCAGCGTGTCTTCGTAGGCGACGAGCACGCGGTTCGTCTTCGTGACCGAGGCCGCGATCGCGTCCCAGTCAAACGGATTCAGGCAGCGCAGGTCAATCAGTTCGACCTTTACTCCCCGCTCGCGCTCCAGCTTCTGCGCGGCCTGCAGCGCGCGCGGCACGACCGCGCCATAGGTGATCACGGTCAGGTTATCGCCGGGGTGGACGATTTGCGCCTTGCCGAACGGAATCATGTACTCCGGTCCGGGATAAGGCGCGCGGCCGAACGGTTCGCGATAAAGACGCTTGTGCTCGAGGAAGAGCACCGGGTCGTCGCAGCGGATTGCGGTGCGCAGCAGGCCGGCGGCATCGAGCGCATTCGAGGGAAAGACCACGCGCAGGCCCGGCATGTGGGTGAAGATACTCTCGCCGCACTGCGAGTGATAGATGGCTCCGCCGGTGAGGTATCCGCCAATGGCGACGCGAATCACCACCGGGCACGAAAATCCGTTGTTTGAGCGCCAGCGGATGACGCTGAGCTCGTCCCGAATCTGCATCATCGCGGGCCAGATGTAGTCGAAGAATTGAATCTCGACCACCGGTTTCAAGCCGCGCGTGGCCATGCCGGTGGCGCGGCCGACGATGGCGGCCTCGGCCAGCGGCGAGTTGAACACGCGATCGCTGCCGAATTCGTTCTGCAGGCCGAACGTGAGCTTGAAGACTCCACCCTTGCCCTTGACCAGCTTGCGTTTCAGATATTCCTCGCGGCTGACGTCGGCGACGTCCTCGCCGAAGACGATGATGCGCTCGTCGCGCTTCATTTCGTCGCGCAGCGTGGCGTTGATCAGATCCGCCATGGTTTTGGTCGTCGGCTTCTTCCCATCGGACGTCGCAGTTTCTGGCTGCGCCGGCCGGGTATCGAACTCCGGCGAGGCCGGATCAATCTTGGGTGAATAGAGGTATTCCATGATCGATTCGGGCGCGGGCGGGAGCGCTTCGAGCGCCAGATCCACCGCGGCCTGCAGTTCGGCCTCGACTTCCTTTTCCAGCTGGTTGATCCCTTTGTCGTCGAGAATGCCTTCGCGCAGCAGGAACATCTGGGTGCGGGTCACGGGATCGCGCTGTGCGTCGCGCTCGCGCTCAGCATCAGGACGGTAGAGGCGCTCATCGTCGGACAGCGAGTGCGAATACGGACGGATCACATGAGCGTGCACGAAGGCGGGGCCGTGTCCTTCGCGGCAGTATTCGACCGCGCGCGAAAAAGCTCCGTAGCTGGCCACGGGGTCGGTGCCGTCGACTTCTTCGAAGTGGAAGTTGGGAAAGCCTGAGACGAGGCGCGAAATGCTTCCGCCGGCAGTCTGCACTTCCACCGGCACAGAGATCGCGTAGCCGTTGTCTTCGACGCAGAAGATGACGGGTAGCTTGCCCAGCGCTGCCGCGTTCATGGCTTCCCAGAATTCGCCTTCGCTGGAACTACCATCCCCCAGCGAGACGTAAGTGACCTCATCGTCGCGGAAGGTTACTTCCTTAAACTGCCGATAGTCCACCCCTGCGTTGGGTGCCCCATTTCTCCCTTCTTTTGCGAGAAGTGGGTTCGCAGGGAGCTCTGCTGCCTTGGGATGACGCGCAAAATAGCGTCCGCCCTCGGCGCAGCCCACCGCCTGCAGAATCTGCGATCCCGTGGGCGACGACTGGGTGACGATGTGGAGCGCGGGATAGCTCCAGTGGGAAGGCATCTGGCGTCCGCCGGAACTGGGGTCGTTGGCCGCGCCTACACCTTGCAGAAACATGTCGTAGGGCTTGACCCCGAGCGCCAGGCACAGCGCGCGATCACGATAGTAGGGATAGAACCAGTCGTATCCCGGCTTGAGCGCCAGCCCCGCGGCCACGCCGATGCCCTCATGCCCGGCGCCCGACATCTGGAAGAATATTTTTTGCTGGCGCTTGAGCAGGATTTCCCGGTCGTCAATGCGCCGGGAAGTGTACATCAGGCGGTAGGCCTGGATGAGCCGGTCGGCCGTGAGGCCCTCATAAAGCTTGGCCTTTCTGCCATTCGTCAGCTTGGGATCGGTCTTTGTGGTCGCCATCCGGTTCTATGTTTCCTGCCTGCGCTGGATTCGGGGCAGCCTTGCGGTAATCTCACGAACCCCAGCAACCCCTGCGGTAAGCAAAACCCACCGCGATCATGAAGCTGGTTGCATTGTAAACGCTGATCAGGAGTTGGCAAAGTGCGGAAGTGCAATCTCGGGAACGGCGGTTTGTAACTGGATCGCTGGTGCCTGGCTGTTGCCGGGAACGGTCGTTGCGACTCCCTGTGACCTCACGGCTCTGGCGGAAAGGCACGCAAGTATGCGCGAATCTCGTCGCGTATTTTGCGGAACCGTGCCAGCCGTTCTTCTTCGGATCCCGGAAAAGTTCCGGGGTCAACAAAGCTGTGGTGGATCGTGCGGGTCTGTGCGGGAAAGACAGGACAAGTTTCCCGCGCGTGGTCGCAGACGGTCAGCACGTAGTCGAAGCGCTGGCCGGCAAATTCGTCGACATGCTTCGGGCGATGCTGGCTCAGGTCAATACCCAGTTCCTGCAAGACCGCAATCGCTTCGGGTCGGACTTTGCACGGTTGGACTCCCGCGCTGAGAACTTCAAAGCGATCGCCGGCGTCGTGGCGCAGCAGGCCCTCCGCCATCGGACTGCGCGCGGCATTGCCGGTACAGAGAATCAAGACTCGCTGCTTCTTCCCCTCAGACAACGGTTGCACTCCGACTACAGCAGGATTTTAGATTGCAGATTTCAGATTGCAGATTTCAACGCGGCTCTAGTAGCTGTCAAAATCTGCAATCTAGAATCTTCCATCTAGAATCTCTGAACCCGATTCGGCTTCGTGGCCCGGATGAAGGCGCTCAGGAACTTTCCATCCACCTGCGGGGCGATGGCATCCACACCAATTCCCTGCCCGGCTAGAGTTTCGCGGGCGTCTTCGGCACGATAGACGCGCGTGGGCTCGATCTCAATCTGCTCGAATCCGGCTGCCGCGAGCTTGCTGCGGTATTCGTTTTCGTCGAGCGCACCCGCCAAGCAACCTACCCAAGCCAGCACGCTCTGCCGAATCTCGGGGAGAATCTCGCCGCGAGTGACCACGTCAGAGACGGCAAAGCGGCCGCCCGGCTTCAGCACGCGGAACGCTTCGCGCAAAACTTTGTCCTTGTCGGCCGAGAGATTGATGACGCAGTTGGAGATGATCACGTCAACGGAATTGTCGGGCAGCGGGATGTTCTCGATCTCGCCTTTCAGGAACTCGACATTCTCGACTTCCGCTTTGCGTTTGTTCTGGTTGGCCAGCGCCAGCATTTCGTCGGTCATGTCGAGGCCATAAGCTTTGCCCGTGGGGCCGACCCGGCGCGCGGAGAGCAGAACGTCAATGCCGCCGCCGGAACCGAGGTCGAGGACGATTTCGCCGGGCTTCAGTTGAGCCAGTGCCGTGGGATTGCCGCAGCCGAGCGAAGCCAGCAGGGCTTCCTCGGGAATCTGTCCGATTTGCGAAGCTTCGTAGAGGTTCGAAGTGATCGGATCGGCACAGCCGGTGCCTGGAGCCGCGCCGCAGCAGGAACTTCCGCCGGATTTAACGCGCAGGGCGGCTTCTCCATATTTCTGTTTCACAACTTCCTTGATATCGGTAGTTTCAGCGATGCTCATGAATGACTCCTATTTGCAGATTTGCACGATGTCTTGCGGCCGGAGCGCCTTATTGCGGGTGCAGCACTCGGCGTAGAGAAATTGCAGCAACTCCTGCAGGGCTTCGGTATTGGCGGTGTAGCGCAGGAACGTGCCTTCCCGTTTCACTTCGACCAGATCTTCGGTTCGCAGCTTGTCCAGGTGATGAGAGAGGGTTGAGTTGGGAATCTCCAACTCGGATTGAATATCGCTGACGACGAGGCCCTCGGGGTGCGCCGACAGCAAGAGCTGCATGATGCGCAGGCGCGGCTCGGTGCCCATGGCGGAGAACATGTCGGCGTACTTGGCCACGCGTTCGGCGGACTTGGTGAGGAGAGGGACTTTGGTCGAGGTTGCCCACATATTTCGATGTTACCAGAAATATGGCATCGTCGCAACTGGGCGGAAGCCGCCAAGCTTCGCTCGGCCTGTCCGGGTTCCCTCGACTTCGCTCCGGACAGGCGCCGACCCGGACCCACACGCCTTCGCCGAAAGCTGACGCCTGCCTGCCGCGTGCTTTATCCTGAGAGAGCATGATCCGCACGCGCCGCGCATTCGACCCGCACTCCATCAAACTGGTGATCTTCGACCTCGACGGCACGCTGGTTGACTCGCGTCTCGACCTGGTGCATTCCGTCAACGCTGCGCTGCGCCATATCGAACGGCCCGAGTTGCCGGACGACTTGATCGCCAGCTACGTGGGCGATGGGGCGCCGATTCTGATTCAGCGCGCGCTGGGTGGCGAGACGGTTGACGAGGCCCTGGTGCGCAAGGGGTTGGAGTTCTTCCTGTCTTATTATCGCGAGCACAAACTCGATCACACCACGGTCTATCCGGGGATTGCCGAGGCCCTGGTGGCGATTCAGCACTCCGCAAACGGCGGGCCGCGCAAAATGGCCGTGCTCTCGAATAAACCGGTGAATCCGTCGCGGGCGATCGTTGAGGCACTTGGCCTGGGGCCGTTTTTTTCGCACGTTTATGGCGGCAATAGCTTCCCCAGCAAGAAACCCGACCCTGAGGGCGCGCGCAAGCTGCTGGCGGAGAACGGGATCGGCCCGGAGCAGGGTGCGATGGTGGGCGACTCTCACGTGGACGTGCGCACCGGGCGCAATGCCGGACTGTGGACGATCGGAGTAACCTACGGCTTCGCTCCGGACACGTTTGAGGATGACCCTCCGGACGTGCTGGTGGATAGCCCGAGTGAACTGGCAACAGTTTTTTCCAGTGCACGTGATAAGTAGTCAGGCCGCCGAGCTTTTGGGTCTTAGGTCTAAGGTCGGGTTGGTCGGGTCTTGGGTCTTGGGACCCGGGACCCTCGGAGGCATAATGGCCTGAGACCCAAGACCTAGGACCTCCAAGTCAAACGAATACTCGAAGCAGAACGCTAATGACCACTAACCACCCTGGCCCCGCCTTCGACTTCACTCCCGCCGAACTGCGTAAGCTGCGCAGCATGAAGAATCCCTACGGCATCCAGAAGTTTCTCGACGACATGCCGTATCACCTGGAAGACACCGCGTGGTCGCCGCGCAAGGTGCTGGCCGGCGAAACGGCGCACTGCCTCGAAGGGGCCATCTTCGGCGCGGCGGCGCTGCGGGCGAACGGATATCCTCCGCTGCTGCTCGATTTCGAAGCCGATCACGACACCGACCACGTGATTGCCATCTTCCGCCAGAACGGATGCTGGGGCGCCGTGGCCAAGTCGAACTACACCGGATGCCGCTGGCGCGAGCCCATCTACCGCAACTTGCGCGAGTTGGCCCTCAGCTATTTCAACTCCTACTTCAATCTGCGGCGGGAGCGCACCTTGCGGCGCTACTCGCTGCCCGTGAACCTGAAGCGCTTCGACCGGCAGAACTGGATGACCACCGAGAAGCCGGTGTGGTTCATCGTCTTTCACCTGTTCGATATCAAGCACTTCCCCCTGCTGACGAAGACCCAGGAAAAGCGGCTGCATCGCGTGGATGAACGCCTGTTCCAGGCGGAGTGCCTGGGAAAGGCCTACAAGACCAGGGACTAACCTGATCCGCGGCTAAAGTCCCGACTGTGTCGTGCCGATTCTTACCCAGGGACACTTTGGGCTTGCTTTCGCCCGGCCCTTGGCCGCACTCTGGGGAGTGAGTCCACGCCGGCAGTCCAGCCCGGAATGTTCTAGTCCGGGAGAGTATCGCATTGGGAGCTCACAGTCAGTTCGGAACCGGTCCGGCTCACGAATTTGTGGAAACTCGCCGCCATCCCCGGTTCAAGCTGGAAGTTAACATCCGCGTCTATCCGCGCAACAGCGCTGTGGTTCGGGGTCACACCGTGGACATCAGCGAGTCGGGAATTTCGGCCATCTTGAAGACAGAAGTCCCCATCGGTGAAGTGGTTCGCCTGGAATTCGCCCTGCCCCTGGGCGACGTTGAGGTTCACGCCCTGGTTCGGCAAAGAAACGCTTTCCGCTACGGCTTCCAGTTCGTCGAGTCCAGCTCCGCACAGGATATTATTGGACGCACCTGCCGTCACCTCGCCGTCGAGCAGAGTGTGCACGATCCCAGGACCGCCTAGCACAACCTTGCGGCTGCACTCACCACTGAACCCGCGGCCATTCGCTTGTTATCCTCGAACGCACACTCCGGGCTCCGGGCTTCACGGCTTATAATGCGAAGTCCTGAGTGGGCAAGTCCCGGGTGTGGTCGTTGATCTTGAACCACTGCTCGGATGGCATTCATTTCCATTTTCCCGTGAGGCTCGAATGTCTTCTCTTACCCGCCGTGATCTGCTTCGCTCTGGCTTGGCAATTTCTGCATCAACCCTGGTCGCAGGGCCCGTAGGCCGCGCGCATGCCTTGCTGGCCGCCTATCCTGGGGCAGCGTCGGCCGAAGCTCTGGCCGCAGTGGCTCCGCGCGAGCACTTGCTCTTCGATTTTGGCTGGAAGTTTTTCCAGGGCCACGCCACCGACCCGGCGCGCGATCTGGGTTTTGGCAAGGATCAGGGAGATTTCTCCAAGAGCGGCGAGTTTGAGTTCGCGCGGGAGAAATTCGACGACTCCAAATGGCGGACGCTGAATCTGCCTCACGACTGGGCGGTCGAACTGCCGTTTGTGCACGATGACGAATTGCAATCCCACGGCTACAAGCCGCTCGGCCGCAGCTATCCCGAGACCAGCGTGGGATGGTACCGCCGCGTCTTTGACATACCTAAAGAGGACGCGGGCCGTCGCATCGCGGTCCAGTTCGATGGCGCGTTCCGCGATGCGCTGGTTTTCCTGAATGGCTATTTCATCGGCCGCAACGACAACGGCTACGCGCCCTTCCGCTTCGACCTCACCGACTTTCTTAACTACGGCGGCAAGAACTATCTCGTGGTGCGGATGGACGCCAGCTTCGGCGATGGCTGGTTTTATGAAGGCGCGGGGATTTACCGCCATGTGTGGCTGATCAAGACCGACGCGCTGCACTTGGGGCAGTGGGAGAGCGTTGTACAGGCCACGGTCAACGGCGATTCGGCCACCTTGATGCTCGGGACGCTTGTGCGAAGTGAGGGCCCTGCCGCCGACACTTGCCGTGTGCAGTGGCAGATTGCCGATCCAGCCGGCAAAGTTGTGGCGACCGCGGAATCGGCGCTACACCCGCTAGTACCCGATGGATTGGCCATACTCACAGCGGGGGCGAAAGTAGCGAGTCCTGCGCTGTGGTCGCCGGAAACACCGAATCTCTACTCCGCGGTGATCACAGTCGAATCCGGCGGCAAGGTTCGCGATGCCGAGCGCATCAGCTTCGGCATTCGCGACATCAAGTGGGATGCCGACAAAGGATTCTTTCTCAATGGCAAACCGCTGAAGATCAAAGGAACCTGCAATCATCACGACCACGCCGGCGTCGGCGCTGCACTGCCTGATCGCCTGCAGTGGTATCGCGTGGCGGTGCTGAAAGAAATGGGATCGAACGCCGTTCGCACCTCTCACAATATGCCCACCCCCGAGTGGGTCGAGGCGTGCGATCGCCTGGGCATGATGATGATGTGCGAGACGCGTCAGATGAGCTCGAGCGCCGAGGGCCTGGCCCAACTCGAGCTCATGGTAAAGCGCTACCGCAACTCGCCTTCCATCATTCTATGGTCCATGGGGAACGAGGAGGGGACGTTGATGCGGGAGCCGCAGGGCGAAAAAATCATCGCCGATATGGTCGCACGAACCCACGAACTGGATCCCACGCGCCTGTGCACCGCTGCGGTGAACGAAGCTTATGGAAGCCATTTTTCCGATGGCCTGGATGTGATGGGCTTCAATTACAACCTGGGCGTGCCGGACGAGTGGCACAAGGCGCATCCGAAAAAGCCCTGCGTGGGGTCGGAAACGGCCAGCACCGTTTCCACGCGCGGCATCTATTCGACCGACAAGCTGCGCAACTGGCTGAGCGGCTACGATATGAACTATCCGCCGTGGGCGGAAACCGCCGAACAGTGGTGGACATTCTACGGCACCCGCGAATGGCTGGCGGGAGGCTTCGCCTGGACCGGCTTCGACTACCGCGGCGAACCCACACCGTACGGCTGGCCCTCAATCAACTCGCAATTCGGCATCGTCGACATGTGCGGCTTCCCGAAAGACAACTTTTATTATTACAAAGCATGGTGGGGATCGGAACCGGTGCTCCATCTGCTTCCCCATTGGAATTGGAACCAGCGCGAAGGCGAGCCAATTGCGGTGTGGGTGCATTCGAATCTCGATTCAGTAGAACTTTTCCTGAACGGCAAGAGCCAGGGTTCGCAGAAAGTGAAGCCGCTGACGCATCTGGAATGGAAAGTGAAATACGAACCGGGCGTGCTCGAAGCGCGCGGCACGAAGGACGGTAAGATCGTGCTCACCGAGAGGCGCGAGACCACCGGCGAGCCGGCATCGATCCGCTTGACTGCCGACCGCATCGAAATCGACGCCGACGGTGAAGATGTCGCGGTTCTGCGCGTTGAAGTGCTCGACAAAGAAGGCCGCGCGGTTCCCACCGCCGATAACCTGATCAACTTCAAGGTTACCGGCGAAGGCCGTCTGATCGGCGTGGGCAACGGCGATCCCAATTGTCAGGAGTCCGACAAAGAGCCCCGGCGCAGCCTGTTCAACGGCTTGGCGCAAGTGATTGTGCAGGCAAGCCGCACTCCGGGAACGATCAACATCGAGGCCTATACCGAAGACTGGCCGCCGCCGAAGCTCACCGCACATGTGACGATCAGCACGAAGAAGGCGGAGCTGCGACCGGCGGTGGGGTGACCCTGGACTTCACTCGCCACGAATTTACGCGGATGTTCACGAATTTGTTTTGTGTGCTTTCCTGCCGCTGAGCTCTCGCGGAGCACCGTCGTCTTCGCAAATAGTCCTCTTCATTGCAGGACGTTATAATAGAAAGATTCTCTGTCGGCGAAATTGGGATCTGTGGCGCTCCGGGCAGAAATCCCGCCGAGCTTTGCTCGGCCGGACAGCCGAGGACAGCTGTCCCCAGAGGGTGAACAGCAGATTCCTCCCCTTCGACTTCGCTCAGGGTCGGAATGACAAGGAAGGGTTAGCTAGAGGCTAAGAGCTAACAGCTAAAAGCTTCTTCTATGGACTTCAAACTCGTTTCCAACTACAAGCCGCAAGGCGATCAGGCCGCCGCGATCCAGGCGCTGACCCGCGGCGTGTTCGACCGCGAGCAGCATCAGGTTCTGCTCGGCGTGACCGGCTCGGGCAAGACGTTCACCATGGCCAAGGTAATCGAGGCGGTGAACCGTCCCACGCTGGTCATGGCGCATAACAAGACGCTGGCGGCGCAGCTTTATCACGAGTTCAAGAGTTTCTTCCCGCAGAATGCGGTCGAATACTTTGTATCGTATTACGACTATTACCAGCCCGAAGCGTATGTTCCCGCTGCCGATCTCTACATCGAAAAAGAAGCGACCATCAACGATGAACTCGATAAGCTGCGGCTTTCGGCGACGCGTTCGCTGTTTGAGCGCCGCGATGCGCTGATCGTCGCGTCGGTGAGCTGCATCTACGGCCTGGGCTCTCCGGAAGCCTATTACGGCATGATGTTGTTTCTCGAAAAAGGTCAGAAGATGAAGCGCGAGGACATCACTCGCAAGCTGGTGGACATTCTCTACGAGCGCACCAACGCCGACTTTCGCCGCGGCACGTTTCGCGTGCGCGGCGACGTGATCGAAGTCTTCCCCACCTATGACGACATGGCGTACCGCATCGAGTTGTGGGGAGATCAAGTCGAAGCGCTCTCGCAGATTGACCCGCTCTTTGGCACCGTCAAGCAGAAATACGTACGGCTGCCGATTTATCCCAAGACGCATTATGTCATGAAGGATGAAACTCGCGCCACGGCGGTCGAGTCCATTAAGAAAGAGCTGGCCTGGTGGGAAGTCGAACTCGAAAAGCAGGGGCGGCTGGTCGAGTCGCAGCGCATTCATCAGCGGACCATGTTCGATCTGGAAATGATCAAGACCATGGGCTACTGCCACGGCATTGAGAATTATTCACGCCATTTCACGGGACGGCTGCCGGGTGAGCCCCCGCCAACCCTGCTCGACTATTTTCCGCGCGACTTTCTTCTGTTCCTCGACGAGTCGCACCAGACCGTGCCGCAGTTGCACGGTATGTATCACGGCGACCGCTCGCGCAAGGAAACGCTGGTCGAATACGGATTTCGCATGCCCTCGGCGCTCGACAACCGGCCGCTGACGTTTGAAGAGTTTGACCATCGCACCAACCAGATCGTTTATGTTTCGGCGACGCCCGGCCCGTACGAGCTGACCAAGTCGGCAGGCGTGGTGGTGGAGCAGATTATCCGGCCAACCGGGCTGATCGATCCCGAGGTCGAGGTGCGGCCGGTCAAGGGGCAGATTGACGATCTTCTGCACGAGATTCGCTCGCGCGCGGAGCGCGGCGAGCGCGTGCTGGTGACGACTCTAACCAAGCGCATGGCTGAAGACCTGGCTGAGTACTACGCCGAAGTGGGCGTGAAGTGCCGCTACATGCATTCCGAGATCGAAACGCTCGAGCGGGTGAAGATTCTGCGCGATTTGCGCAAGGGCGAGTTCGATGTATTGATCGGCATCAATCTGCTGCGGGAAGGGCTGGATTTGCCGGAAGTGTCGCTGGTGGCGATCCTCGACGCCGACAAAGAAGGCTTCCTGCGTTCGTCGGGATCGCTGATTCAGACGATCGGCCGCTGCGCGCGGCATCTGAACGGACGCGCGATTCTTTACGCCGATCGACAAACCGATTCGATGAAGCGAGCGATGGATGAAACCCTGCGGCGCCGCGCGATCCAGAGTGCATACAACGAAGCCAATGGCATCACTCCCGAGTCGATTGTGCGTCCGCTGGATATGACCCTGGCCGCGATCGTGGCCGCCGACTATACCGATCTGACCGCCGGGGAGGCAGACGGCATGCCGGAGTTCAAGTCGCAGGAAGAAGTCGACACTTACATTGGCAAGCTCGAAAGCGACATGCGCGAAGCGGCGAAGAAGTTCGAGTTCGAAAAGGCGGCCAAGCTCAGGGACACGATCAAGGAGTTGAGGACGAAGGAGTTTCTGTTCGCGTGAACGAACCGTGTCGGCAGGTCGAATTTTTCACGGGATCTCGTAACCATGCGCTGCTATCTGTGCAGCTAATTGTTCACCGGTCGTGTTCTGAATGACCCGCCCCGCGACGTTCTGTGTTTTGCCCTCCCAGTCCTTGCTTGACATCACGGGAGCATCCTCAAACTTCGTGATGAGGGCTTCTCGACCCCGGATCGTTTCAAACTTGCAGAACGCGGCTCGAAGCTGCTTGTCTTTTTGCCGCTGGTGGTAATCCGAATACTGCTGCAGCCATTCTTCCGGCTTGGATCGAGAAGGCGTCAACGAGACATTTCTTGAAGGGTGGACAATGCACGACTCACGAGACACGGCGGCGGCGGGCTTCGCGTTGTGAGCCAGGCCCGGTGGGTAAGGGGTCATTTCGGGAACCGCAACATACCGGCGCCGAGAGAAGCGTCGCGCGGCCTGTTCGTGCGAACTTTCCACGCTCATCACGATCATTGATGCAACGCCCAAATACCAAGGACCGCATTTCGGATCTAATCCACGTTCCCGCACTGCTTCGCGGCAAAGGCGCGTCACATAAACATATCTATCGCCCTCATTGAAATTCTTGAAGCCACGGCAAAGGCCCGTGATCATGGGTTGCCTTTCGCGAGCACTTGCTGCGAAGAGGTCGAAAAAGGGATCCTGGCACTGTGAACGGTCGGAAAGCAGGTACGGTATTTCGACGGAGTGTGACTTGGCATATCGGAACCATTCGGATTCCGTGGCCCAACTCTCGAACGTCAGTACCTTGCTTTTTCTCATCGAGAAATCAACCCTTGCCTTCGAGGTATGTCGCCGGGGTTGCAATCGCCACGTCCCGCCATGGGCTCATCGCCAGCAAGTCCGCATCGCCCGTGATGATCACGTCTGCCCTTCCGTTCAGCGCTACCTCCAGGAACTTGTCGTCGTTCTGGTCGCGGCATTCGCGCACGACTTGGATGATGTGAACGAATTCGGCGGCGACGCCAATCTGCGCCAAGAAGAGGGCGCGCTCCTCCCGGCTGACATAACGATCAAACTTCGAGCGGAATAAAACTTCCTTCAGCTCATCCAGTGTGAAGTCGGAAAAAAGCAGGACGCCGTCGCTCAGCGCTTTGTCCACGGCCTGACGCGGAACGGAAAGCGGGAACACAATTGCGCTCACCAACACGTTGGTGTCGACGACGCAGCGCATCAGTCCTTTAGAATGTCAGCAAGAATCTCCTCGGTCATTCCGTTCGCTGCCGCCTGAGCGCCGGTGCGGTCCATCGTTCGCTTGAGTTCGGCGATGTTCGTCTTGCGAATGCGCTCATACTCCTCCGCCGACATGATCACGGCCACGTCGCGGTTTTGCCGCCGGATGAGTACCGGCTCGCGTTGCGCGGCATCAAGGAGGGCGGCGAGGCGCTGTTTAGCATCAGTCGCGGAGACGGTCTTCATTTGTCCATTATAGACAAAATAGACAATTTAGGCAATCAGCGTCCGTAGGCCGCGCTCGCCGCCAGCGGTTTGCGGTGGAAGGTATATCCGTCGAAGGTCTCGGAACGGAAGTTCAGATTCGACGAGCAAAGCTTCTCGGTCTGGCTCAGGAAGAGGTACCCGCCGGGTTCGAGGTAGAGATGCAGGCGCTCCAGCAATGCGGTGCGCTGGGCGCGGGAAAGGTGGGGCAGCAAGTCCATGCAGAAGATGCAGTCGAAGCGCCCGATGTAAACCGGCTTGATCAGGTTCATGGTATTGAAGGTGACCAGGCTGCGCAGGCGCGGTTTCACCAGCAGGTGGGCGCTGCCGTTGGACCCGTTGTTCGATCCCGCCACTGATCCGTTGGACGAGCCATTCGAGTTCCCGCCGCTCCAGTTCCCGTCTTTCGAGCCGTTCTGTCCGGCGCCGATGTTTCCGATTTTTGTGAAGCAGGCGCGGATGGTCGCCGGAGGCAGGCCCGCCAGGGCCGACTGCGGGTAAAGTCCGCGCTCCGCGATCTCAATGGCGGAACGCAGCAAGTCGCTGCCGACAATGTGGACTGACCAATCCTTTGTGGCTTGCGTGGTTGCAGGCGGTCCAGAACTCTCAGCCGAACTGCCATTGCGCCCAGATGCCTTTTCCTTCGAGCCATTGCCGTTAGTGGAGTTGCCGTTGCCATTGACACTCCCGTTTCCCACCGGCAACACATCACACAGGGCCATGGCGATCGAGTACGCTTCTTCACCCGTGGAGCAGCCTGCGCTCCAGATGCGCAGCGTGCAGGGGCCGTCCTCCGACTTGCGGGCGTAAAGCTGCGGGATCACGCACCTGGCCAGGGCATTCATCGCTCCCGGATGGCGGAAGAAACCCGTATTGATGTTGAGAACCCCGTCCAGAAATACCGGCAGCACGGAGGGATCCTGATCTGCCGCGCCCAGCCGTTCCAGCAAGGCGGCGCAGGAACTCAATTCGTGTGCCTCAAGATATTCGGCTACGTGTGCGGACAGGGCGCTGTTCGGGCAGTCGAGCAGAATCCCCGCCTGGCGCTCGACCAGCAGGCGGAGCTCGGAGAGTTCGTGCTCGAGAATGGTGACGCCTGCCATCATCTTACGCATGAATCCTTTCCCCGAAGGGGGCGCAAACACACGCGCCGAACTATGTAAAATCAGCGCTCTTCCGGGGAGGGTCAGTTGTTAGCTGCTAATTGCTGATTGCTAAATTGGCTAGTCGCCGGCGGCCGCGGCCGCAAACGACTTGCCGGAATCCCTTTCTGCCTGTTGCGCCACCACATTCATCTCTTTTTCCAGCGACGAAAACCGCTGCATGATTTCGTGAATGCGGAGCGTCATATTGCGAATGGTTTCGATCTGGGCGCGGGTCTGCGCCGAGAGGCTGCCCGGTTCGAGCAGCAGCAGGTCCGAGTTTCCCAGAACCGAGGTTAAAGCGTTGTTGAGGCTGTGGCGCATCTCCACCATGTAGCGGCCCAGCGTGGCTTGGCGCTGGAGAGCGGCGCAGTTGAACTCGGCCATACGAGCCCGGCTTTCCGCGCGTGAACGATGCACCGCTTCGCTGGCCGCCAGGACCAGGGTCTCGAGCCAGTGCTCGCTCGGCCGCAGGATGGAAACACGCAGCCAGCGCTCGCGCACCAGTTGCGCCGTGGCGGCACTCTGACAGACACAAAAAATCGGCTGCCCGGTAGAATGCAGTGCCTCCAGGACCACCGACAGCAGGTCCCTCCGCAGCTCGCCAATGATCGCGACGTCGAACCCATCCACGGCAAACCGGGGCCACAACTCCCCGCTCAGCAGCGTGAACATGGGCACATTGCGCTCCATTTGCCAGCGAGCAGTGATGCGCCGGGAGAAGTCGGCTTCGTCGGAGATGATCAGTACGGTCGGAGTGTCCACGAACTTTCTTTCTTCTTAGCCTTTCTTTTTCCCGGGCTGCTCACCGGAGTCGGCGTCCCAGTCTCCCTCGACGGAAATCTCGAACTCGGGCACATCGGAACTGTCGACCGGTTTGGCCTTGGGCTTCGCCGCGGCTGCGGGCGCAGCTGCAGGCCGGGCAACGGGCTTGGATACGGCTGGGGCCTTCGCGCCCGCCACCGAAGCAGCCGCCTTTGCCATCGCAGGCGCCGGCTTCGCCCCCGCTGCCGGTTGGACCGCTGGTTTTGCGACTGGTTTAAGAGTGGGGGCCGGTTTCGCCGGAGCTGTCGCTGCCGGTTTTGCAACTGGCTTGGCCGCAGGAACGGCCGGCTTAGCGGTGGGTTTAGCGCCGGGCGCGGCCTTGGTCTTGGCATCCGCCTTTGTCTCTGCCTCTTGCGTCTTCCCGCGGCCGAGAGCGTAATCCACCGAAGCCCGCAGGTCCACCAGCATGCGCAATGGCGAGCCCGAGGAATATTCGGCCTGGAACATCACCTTCCACGACTGGCAGATCATGCGCAGGCGGAGGATGGGTTCCTCAGCCGAAAACTGGGCCCGACGGCAATCGATCGTTTTGATTCCCTTCTCTTCCAGTTCGCTGAGGCCGTCGAGAATGAGGTTGAGATCCCCCAGCATCAGCCGGAAAAACACCCGCCGCATGAGATATCCGAAGCGAGTAAAGGCCACCAGGGCCACCGGCAGATAGAACAGATCGCCCGCCAGACTCTTGGCTTTCCGTCCCTGCTCAAGAACCCCGCCATGGAGCAATTCATCCAGCGAGCGGCAGCGGCGCGCCGCTTCCAGCACGCGGTCCAGCGCGTTGAGCCATACCGGCGGCTTCAGTTCCACTTTCCCCAGAACCGGCTCCATAGCCTGAGCCACGTAGGCCAGATCCACCTCAGCATCCACCAGGCCGGTGGGCGCCAGCTGGCTGAAATACTGCACCAGCAGAAAATCAACCTTGTCGCGTATGGCGTCCGTTCTTTCCTTTTTCGCCAGAAAATGCTGGGCCAGACCCAGCAAGCCGTCCGGACTCACCACCGAACTGGTTTGCAGGAACTGACGCAACTGATGGACCTGGACGCGCTGGTCCATCTCTTCGATCCAGTGGTTGGCTTGTTCGACTGCCTCTTTGCCGGGCGTCTCAGTTCCGGCTTCAAGATCAGCGCAGGCGGCGACGTCGATGACGAACTCACGCGCCAGTTCGAAGTAAATCGGATACAGACGGCGGGCGACACTCCACTGAGCAGCGAGATCTTTATCGGGCGTTGAAGGGTTCATGATTTTACGATCCAGTTGGGCACTTCCTTCAGAAACCGGGCCGCGACCACGGTCTTGCCGGGGTGATACTGCACGGCAACGACCGAGGCTTCGACATCGAGCGAACCGTCAGAGGTTCGCAGACGCACCGCGTCGGCGAACTCCAACGGCGTGCTGCTCGAAAAAAGAACTTCCCGAGGAGTGCCAAATTCGATTACCGTGCTTTCGCTGAAGCGGGCGGCGGAGGCATCGTCGCCTTCGAGCACGCGCGCCAGTTGGACCGGGATCCGCACCGGTGTAGCTTCCGGAAAAAAGCAGGCCAGTCCTGCCACCAGACTGGCTTTCTGCGCGCTGCGCGCCGTTGCTGTGGCTTCCTGCGCCAAGCGATGACAACCTTTCCCCAGACTCGCTCTGCCCGACCTCAAATGCGGGTTGGGCTCCCCCTCTTCCCGGTTAGAAAGAGCTTCGGGGAGCCAGAATCCGCGGTTCGGCAAGAACGGAGCAACGCGGCAGCCACATTTGGGAACGGAAGGTCTAGCACTGAGGTGAGTGCATTTTCAGCGGGTTAGAGCCCGCTTCGCGTGAGTTGGTTAAGCTTCAGCGACGTCTGGCGTCTCAGGCTGAGACACTCGTCTCACATCCGCGGTCGCTGGTCGGCACCCGCGCCGACCAGCCCGTCCACAGCGGAAAGAGAAAAGCTATTTGCAGGAGTCGCTTATCATCTTCAAGCTGCTGACTTCAAAATCGGCCACCGGCTTCCCGTTGGCCTCCTGCTTTTCATTGTCGGCGTATTTCGCTTCTTCGGCCGGGGCGCGGTGCAGAACATGGCCTTGAACCGTAACCTTATGCCCGACATGAGTGGCGTCTACTTTGCCGCTCAATTCCCAAAACTTCCCGTCTGCGCCGGCAATGTAATAGCCTCCACTTTCGACGCCCTTCGCCAGGCATCCCGTAACCGAGGTGGTCTTATTCGCGCTGTCCTGCGCCTGGACCGCAAGCGGACAGAGACACAAAACCAGAACCGGAATCAACCAGAAGAAAAACTTCACATGCGCTGAGCTCACAGATTGCCTCCTTCACTACTATGGCGAATAGTATATGAAGCTTCACGATGATGTCGAGCGATCCGGCGGGCACTTGTCCGCTTGCATTCTAAGCAGATTGCTGAGGGAAGTTCAGGACCGAGCTCACAACGCCAGAACCACCAGGCTATTGCAGGGTGTGGCTCGACGGTCCCGATCCAGATGATCCGATGCCGATGTTGTAGCGCTTCAGCTTGCGGTACAGGGTCGCTCGGCTGATGCCCAGCATGCGTCCGGCCAGAGCCTTGTCGCCTTTCACCTGCTCAAAGACGCGCTGGATCGTAGCTCTCTCGATATCCTCGAGATCGGTGGTCCCAGTTGGAGTCTGGGGCGATTCCGGTACCGCCGGGGTTCCAGCCAGATCCGGATCGAAGGCCACCGGGCCCTCCGCCGCGGAGCGCGTGGGCACGGCGGGACCGGTCGA
>Ga0209517_10001100_pt1 | contig 42487 bp, 25 predicted proteins | sample PeaSoiMetSII2010_FD_187695 | JGI IMG/M metagenome (GOLD analysis project Ga0209517, IMG submission 187695) | Peat soil microbial communities from Weissenstadt, Germany - SII-2010 (SPAdes) (version 2) | ecosystem: Environmental > Terrestrial > Soil > Wetlands > Peat | place: Germany...
TGGCAGGGTCCTGGCAATTCGTGACCCAGCCCGAATACGCTCCCTGGCTCAAGGCGTTGGTGGGGCACAAAACGCGTCCGCCGAGGCTTTCCCAGCCCGCGCTGGAGACCCTGGCCATCGTGGCCTACCGCCAGCCTATCACGCGCGCCGAGATCGAGCAGGTGCGCGGTGTGGCGGCTGATGGGGTCATGCAAACTCTGCTCGAACGCGGGTTGGTCGAACAGGTCGGCCGGGCTGACGTGGTAGGCCGCCCGATGACTTACGGCACCACGGCGGCTTTCCTCGAGTATTTCGGCTTGCGCAGCTTGGAAGACCTGCCCGCCGCGGACGAACTGCGGCGCATCCCGGTGGAAAAGCCGGCCACGCTGGCCACGGTGGAACCGGGTTTGGCGACTGCCCCGCCCGAACAATTGAACCTCCCCGCCGAAGGGCAGAGCGTCGAACAGGCTCTCGCGCCCGGCCAGGCGCAAACAGAGGGCGCGGTGCAGGCGGACGACGCGTCACCTCCGAGCCCGTCACCCGAACCGGTCGCTCCCGACGTTTCAATTAAGACTGCGCCGCCAAGCGACGCTCCGGCCAATAATCCATGACTATCCCAGAACACCGCAAAGCCATTGACAAGTTCGACGCCCAAATCGTGCGGCTGTTGAATGAGCGCATCCGGCACGTTCTGGCCATTGGCGAAATTAAAATCAAGGCCGGCCAAGAAATCTACGCACCGCATCGCGAGAGCTCGGTGCTGCAGCGGATTTGCCGTCGCAACGAGGGGCCGATCACCAACGCTTCGCTGCGCGCCATTTATCGGGAAATCATGTCCTGCGCGTTGGCGCTCGAAAAATCGATGGCGGTGGCGTACCTGGGACCGGAGGCCACGTTCACCCACCAGGCGGCCATTCAGCGTTTCGGATCGAGCCTGAGATACGCCCCGCAAAAAACCATCACCGATGTGTTCACCGAAGTCGGCAAACGCCGGGCCGACTACGGGGTCGTGCCGGTGGAGAACTCCACGGAAGGGGTGGTGACGCACACATTGGACATGTTCGTGGACAGCGAGCTGAAGATCGTGGCGCAGATTGTTTTGCCGGTCCAGCATTGCCTGCTGAGCCGGGGCCGGCGCTCGGAAATCAAAAAGCTCTACGCCCACCCGCAGTCGTTTGGCCAATGCCGCGACTGGGTCCGGACCAACCTGCCCAAGGTCGAAGTTGTCGAGACCTCTTCGAACGCGCGCTCGGCCGATCTTGCGGCCAAGGAGAAGGGCGCGGCCGCCATTGCGGGCGTGCTTGCCGCCGAAAAGTACCGCGTGCCGGTGCTGGAATACGACATCCAGGACAACGCCGCCAACGCCACCCGCTTTCTCGTCCTGGGCCGCCAGTGCAGCCCCCCCACTGGCAACGACCGCACCAGCATCATGTTCAGCATCGCCGACCGCGTGGGCGCGTTGTATCGGGCCGTGGCGGCTTTCCCGCGCAACCGCATTAACATGACCAAGATCGAATCGCGTCCCAGCAAGCGCAAGGCCTGGGAATATTTCTTTTTCGTGGATTGCGACGGACACGTCGAGGATCGCCGTGTGGCCAAGGCACTGGCCATGCTGGGCGAACATTGCAGCTATGTCAAAGTCCTCGGCTCCTACCCCAACACGGAGTAGGCCAACTGTGCTATCGCCGGAAACTGGCCAGCAGCTCCTCAGGCGCGACGGTGGCGGTCCCGACCTTGCCCACCACGATGCCCGCCGCGTGATTGGAGACAATGGCCGCTTCCACCGCCGAAGCCCCGGCGGCAATGGCGAGCGTGAAGGTGGCAATGACGGTATCCCCGGCGCCGGACACGTCGAAAACTTCCTGGGCAACGGTTGGGATGTGGAAGGGCGGTCGGCCATGTTCGCACAGGAGCATGCCCAATTCTCCCAAGGTGATCAGCAGCACGGCTGGACGCAGGCCCTCCAACAACGAACGCGTTGCCTGCATGAGGTTGGGGTCTTCGACCGGATTGAGGTGTCGCGTCTCATCCGGAAGGCCCACCAACTCAAAGGCCTCCTTGCGATTAGGCGTGATGAGCGAGAGCCCGCTCAGATCGAGACGGTGCACAGGCTTCGGGTCCACGCTCAGCCAAATCCCGCGGCCTCGGCAAAGTTCTTTGAGCTGTTCGAGCAACGGCTGGGTGATCACACCTTTGCCGTAATCGCCCACGATCACCGCGGCCGCGCTCCCGAGGCCCTTCTGCACGGCGGCCATCAAACGGTTCGTCAGCCGCCCGTCCAGGCCGTCGCGCGACTCGCGGTCAATGCGCAACAATTGTTGCTTATGCGCAACGATGCGGGTTTTGACACTGGTGGGCCGCAGGGCGCTGGTGAGCAAGCCACCGCAGCCGATGCGCTGCTCGGTGAGCAGCCGCTTGAGTTGCCGCGCCGGACCGTCCCGGCCGATAATGCCAAACAACTCCGTGGGCGCGGCCAGCGCGGTCAGGTTGCGGGCGACGTTGGCCGCGCCGCCAGGCATAAAATTCTCGCGCTCAAATTCCACGACCGGCACAGGAGCTTCGGGCGAGATGCGAGCGACGCTCCCCCAAATAAATCGGTCGAGCATGAGATCCCCAATGACCAGGACCGACGTCTTTCTGGCGGCGGACAAAAGTTGGGCTACTCGTTGGGTTGAGAGGGTGGTCCGTTTCATTTCGTGCCGAGGCAAGGTAGCCGCCCCGGTTTTCTAAAGGGCAGTTCCGATTGGTTTCGTTGCCATTGAATTGCTTAAGCGTTCAGGAACGCCGTTAAAGGGCTGGTGGGACTGGCGGTATCCTGCGCCACTGGCAGGCCCGATTCGTAGGCCGCCCGTCCGGCTTGGACGGCGAGCTTGAAAGCAACCGCCATGCGGTTGGGATCGTTGGACACGGCGATGGCGGTATTGACCAACACCGCGTCGGCCCCCATCTCCATTGCCTCGGCGGCATGGCTGGGTGCGCCCAAGCCGGCATCGACGACCACGGGGACGATGGCCTGTTCGATGATAATGCGGATTTGGTCGCGAGTTTGCAGGCCCCGGTTGGAGCCAATGGGAGACCCCAAAGGCATGACGGTTGCCACGCCGGCATCCTGCAAGCGTTTGGCCAAAACTGGATCGGCGTTGATGTACGGCAGGACGGTGAATCCTTCCTTAACCAGGATTTCCGCCGCCTTGAGGGTTTCGATCGGGTCCGGTAGAAGGTAGCGAGGATCCGGATGGATCTCGAGTTTAATCCATTTGGGCAGGCCGGCGGCGACGGCCAGCCGAGCCAAGCGAAGAGCTTCCTCGGCATTCATGGCGCCGCTCGTGTTGGGCAGCAGGAGGAACTTGTCCGGGTCGATGAACTCCAGGATGTTCGCGAAGGGGTCTTTCTTGCCGCTCAAGTCCGCCCGGCGCAAGGCCACGGTCACCAATTCGCTGCCGCTGGCTTCCAGCGCGTCACGCATGGCCTCGGGCGAGGAGAACTTCCCGGTGCCCAAAATGAGCCGTGAACGAAGACCCCGTCCGGCAATTAAAAGCGGTTGATCTCGCACAAACATCCCGGCCAAGCTAGCCGTTCCGGCCGCCATTTGTCGAGTCCATCGTCTTGGCGGTCCGGCGCGGGTTCGTAATTTTATGCCTCATTTTGTCCTTGCGCAGCTCGCGCGCTCCGGTTAGTCTGGAGGCCTCAAACAGCACAAACACTTATGGAAACCGACCTGATGTTTTATACGACAGGTGAAGAGGTCCACCTCAACGATCGCATCCGGTATCGCGGGAGTTTTGGCACAGTGGTGGTGGTGTGCGGCGGGGGTACTTCCGAATACGCGCCGGGCTTCTCCGACTATTCGGGGTACGATCGCGGGATCATCATCACTGACGACGATGGCGTGGTCTCTTCCTTGACTGACACCGACCCCGAGTTGGAGTTCGTCGATCGGGCTTAAGGGGAGCCGAGGCGATCAGACTTTGGCGGTAACGCTCTCGAGCAGGACCTCCTCCTCGACCGGCGGCCTCAGGGGCTCGTCCACTTTGCCATAGTCGAGCTTGATGAGCCGATCGGCGAGGTAGAAGTATTTGTCATCGTGGGTGATGACCAGGACGGTTTTGCCCCGCTTCTTAAGTTCCGGGAGCAACTGGGTGTAGAAGACATTTTTGAATTGGGGATCCTGGTCAGCAGCCCACTCGTCAAAGAGGTAAAACGGGCGGTCTTCGAGGTATGCGGTCAGCAACGCCAGGCGCTTGCGCTGACCCTGCGAAACCGCGGTGGTCGAGAGCAAACCATTCTGAATTTTGACCTTCCGGCTCAGATGAAGTTGTTCGAGGTACCCCTGGGCTCGGGCGTCCAGCCCGCTGCCGTTCAACCCAAGCATATTATCGAAGAGATGGAAGTCGGCGAACACCGCCGAGAAAAGCTGGCGGTAGGTGTCGCGGTTTTGGTCGGTGATGACCCGGCCGTCGAGCCGAATGTCGCCCGCCTCGGGCAGATAGAGTCCGGTCAGGAGTTTTGCCAGGGTTGATTTGCCGCTGCCATTGGCGCCGACCAGGAAGACGAGTTCGCCCGGGCGAAAGCTCAGATTGATGGGGCCTAGAACGAAGTTGCTGTCCTCTTGTTCGCGATGGTAGGAGTGAACGATGTTGCGCAGTTCGAGGTGATCGAACACGAGCGGTTGTTCCGGCTCGTCCACCAGGCAATGTTCGGTGGAGGTTTCGCTCAGCGAAACGCCTAATTGCTCGACTTTTAGCAAGGCGGCGTGGGAGCGGCCAAAGAGAGAAAGGCTTGTGAGCACGCCGGCCAGGGGCCCCATCAGGTAGAGGGTGGTGATCACATAACCGGTGAGCGTTTGCTTGCTAAATGCGCCCATCGTGGGAGCCAGGAACAGAATCAAACCAATGAGCGCGAAATACAGAAGATGGCTCCAGCTTTGCGCGGCGGCGAAGCGCGTCTCGGCCGCGACGTTGTGGCGCTGGTAGATTTCGGTCGTAGTTTGGACGTTCTTGCCGAGGAACTCGCCCCGGCGGTTGCGGTGGAGCTTGAGTTCCTTGATGCCTTCCGTCAGCCCGCGGAAGTAGCCGAACAGTTTATCTTCTTCCTCGCGTGCTAGACTGCAGCAGTGAAAGGCGCTGGCGATGACCAGCCGGTAACCGACCGCACCCAGGAGAATGACGACAAAGAGAGCAGCCAACATCTGCCAGGAGAGAAAACCCAGGTAAACTGCGCCGCCGAGCAGGATGGCCAAGTTGACCGAAACCACGGGAATGGCCAGGAGCGCCTGGGTAATGTTGAAAACATCGTCCGTCAGGGCGACCAGGATCCGCGCGGTCCCTAACTCCTCGAGGTGCCGTAAGGGAACGGCCAGAATCTTGCGGATCAGATCGCGGCGCAGTTCCGCAATCGCGCGCTGGGAAAAACGGGCGAGCACCACTTGCGAGACAAACAAGGTGGCAACCTTGCCCAGACCCAAGCCGATGAAACCCCAAATCAAAGCGCGGCTGCTCCACTGCGCCTTAGCGAGAGCGGCGTTGACCGACGCGATGAGACCGGCATTGCAAGCCCCGCTTAGCAAGGCCATCACCGTGGTGACCACGATGAGGCCCCGGCAGGTTCGCACGATGAATTTCAGTAGGATCATAGTTAGGCTTATTGAATGGCCGAGGCCGCGCGAGCCTCAACCAGGGAAGCGTTTAAGGCCGCGGCCAGGGCCTGCACGTTAGGCTCCATAAAAATGCTCTCGTGCGAGCCGGGGATACGCCTGACGTGCGCGCCGCCTTGAGCCAGCTTGCCCCAGCAGAAATCCTCGGCGAAGGAACAAAAGACCGGTTCTCCGCTTGTGCGAAAGAGGATGATCGAGCCGGGATAGGGTTGTTGGACATGATCGAGCAGGGCACGCAAGTGGATCTCCCACAGCTTAAGCTCGTTGGCGGGGAAATAAATAGGATCGATGACTTCCTCGACGTTCACGGGGCGCGGGCCAGCTTGAGGATGGAACAGGCGTGCTAATTTGCGGCCCAGGGCGCGGGCTTTGCGCGCCACGAAGCGGCGACGCTCCGGGGCCCGCCAGTGCAGGAAATCCTGGCCCCAGTAAAAGAGATTGCGGGTAAAGCGCGCTGCGAAGGCTGGCTGCCACCAAGGGATGGACTCATAGCCGGCATTGGCGGGCGCGCTGTCCAGCAAGACCAGCAGTGCGACGCGCTGACCCTGCGTATGGAGTTGGCGGGCCATTTCATACGCGACATTCCCGCCGAAGCAATAACCACCCAGATAGTAGGGCCCCTCGGGCTGAAACGCTCGCAGCTCCTGCAAGTAATAGGCCGCCATATCCTCCAAGCGAGTGAACTCCTCCTGCCCAATCTGGCCGCGGGATTTAATGCCATACAACGGCTGGTCGGCCGGGAGGTGGGCGGCCAGATTGGCATAGCCCCATAAAACATCTCCTCCAGCCCCGTGAACCAAAAAGAGCGGCGGACGCGAGCCTTTGGCTTGAATCGGCACGAGAATCGAATGAGCGGCTGCGCCGTCGCTCCCGCAAAGGACGCGTGCCAGTTGGGCGATGGTTGGCGCCTGGAACAAGGTGACGAGAGGGAATTTGCGGCCAGTAATCTTCTCGATTTGGGCGAAGAGGCGCACGGCCAAGAGTGAATGGCCGCCGAGTTCGAAAAAGTTATCGCGTACGCCGACGCGTTCAATGCGCATGAGCTTCTGCCACAGCTCACAAAGCTGGCGCTCCAATCGCGTGCGGGGCGCGACATAGCCGTTGCGCGTGCCCGAGCGCAAGATGGATTTGGCTTCCATGCTCTGGTGGATTTGCGCCGCGTTGCTCGCCTCGAGCGCGATGGCGCGGCAGCGGGCGAATTTCTGAGTGGGAGCGGAGACGGTTTGCGCTAGCGCGCGCTCTGGGTTGGTCGGCGGAGTAGAGGCGGCCTCGTTATCTTGCGGAGTGAAGCTCACCTCGGCGGCAAACCCCGCCGGCAGGCGAAAGAGCAACGCGCCGTCGAGGCCCTGCTTAAAGGCGCCGCACACGTTTTCGAGGAAATCCAGCGCCGGTTTGTTGCGAGCGGTTTTCGAGAAATACACATCCACCCACGGCAAGCGCCGTTGGCGGGCCAATTCACCCAACCGGCTGAGCATGCGGTGCTCGACCCCCCGGCCCAGGACCCGGCAACTCAACAGGAACGAATCCACCTCGAGGCCTTCGTCTTTGGCCTGATGGATGACCACGCCAACCAGGCCGTAATCCCCGAAACGGTCCCTGACGGAAACCGTGAGCACCTCCTGGTGCGCGAGCAATTGGCGAAGCTCTTTCTCCGTGCGGCGGCGCGTGGTAAAATTGAACTGGTTGGTGCGCTGCGTTAGTTGGGCGACGCGCGGCAACTGGGCGGCGGACATGGGTTCAATCTGGATCCGGAGCTCCAGGCCAGCCAGGAAATCAGCCAGGCTCATAGATTCGGAGCGCCATTGCTCCCGGCGGCGGTCCAGGCGATACATCTCTGAACGTTGCCGGTCCTCGGCAGTGAGCTTGAGATGATCGAAAACCCAGCAATGGTCCAGGAAAGCGGCAATTCGCTCGGGGTCCTCTGGCAACTGCAGGGTCAAGGCCTCGGGACAATGTGCTTCGACCTCCGCACATTCCAGCGGGTTGTCGTCGATGAACACGAAGCTGTCCAAGCCTAAGCGGAGTTCTTCGGCGAGGGACCTGAGATTTTCGGATTTGGGGCGCCAGTTAAGGCGGCAGGCCGCAAAATGCTCGCGCTGCAATGGCATCTCGGGGCGCTGCTTGAAGACCTCGTTGACGTCGTCCTCGTTGTTTTTGCTGCACAGGCACAACAACCGGCCCGCGGCGTGCTGGGCTCGCATGAAGGCCTGCAGCGCCTGATACCCCGGAGCCAAGCGGATGCCTTTGGGACCATCCTCGCCGCACACGCCAGACCATAGGGTTTGGTCACAATCCAACACGATGACCTTCGGTGCGGTGCGTTGCAGAACATGGAACTTGCGGGCGAGAGCGGTGGCAAGGGCGGTGAAAAACACCGGGGTGTAAGGAACATGGCCGAGTTCCTCGCCGCTGGGATCGTAGTAGTCTCCGACCGGATACCACTTGGCGAGTTGGGAAGCAGACAGCACATAGACGCCGGGGAGCCTTTCAAGTTCCATTTCCAAGGACTTTTCCATTTCCACAAACAGGGCGGCGCGCGAGGGATCGGCGGCCGTGGGGCTGGAGGGAGGACAGAAACAAACCAGGAAAGGGGCGGTGCGGCGGGCAGCGACTGCTTTCATGGCGACGAGGAATTCAGCGACATTGCGTTCGAGATTCTGGCGGGAGGCGGCGGAGTCCGCAGAGGGGGTGGGAGCGCTCGACCGTTGCCAATCTTCCAGGCGAAGGAGCAGCACGTTGAGGCCCGATTGATTTTTGGCTAACACGCTTGCCGGATCAAGGAGTTGCTGGAAGATCTGGTTATAAGGAGCGAACTGGATCGAGGCAGACGAATCAAGCTCCTTGAGCCAATAGCGGAGCGGGTCTTCCAGCGGTTCGACAGTAAAGGTGCCTGCAATAGCAATCGTCTGGCTGACGTTGCGCGTGCGGCCCACGCCAGCCTGCGCTTCCAATACTCCGGCTAATTTGAAATCGGCCACAGGCGTTTGCGGCGCCCGGACCAGTGTCTCCAAGGATTGGCCCAGCGACTCGAGCAGTTGCATGATGGTGGAGTCGTTGAACAAATCGGTTTTGTATTCGCATTGCACCGCCAGATTGTCCGCGAAGTGTTCGGCCTCGAAACGCAGATCCAGCAGGGCAGCCTCCATCGTGACGGGCAGGGGCGTCGCTTCCAGACCCTGCGCTTGGAATTTGTCATCGGGGAAGTTCTGCAGCAGCAGCGCCACGTTATACAGAGGATTCTGGTTTAGTTTCCGTTCGGGATTAATCGCTTCGACCATTTTCTCGAACGGACATTCCTGATGGGCTTGGGCCTCCAGGACCGTCTGACGCACGCGTGCCAGCAGTCGCTGGGCGCTTTCCTGTGGCAACACCTTAGTGCGAATGGGCAGGAAATTCATGAAACAACCGATCACGTTCTCAATTTCGCGCCGATTGCGGCCCGCTACGACGGTGCCAATAACGAGATCCGCCTGGTTAGTCCATTTATGCAGCGTGATGGCCAAAGCTGCCATCAAGACCATGAACGGCGTCGCGCCTTCGCGCCGGCTCAGGGCGTTCAGTTCGCCTGCAAGCTGCGAGGGAAACTGTAGGCGGCGGTGGCTGCCCTTGCGACTTGGCTCACCCGCTTCAGTGCGATCGACCGGCAGCTCGAGGGCCGCCGGGGCACCCTCGAGCGTTTCCTTCCAGTAGGCCAGTTCTGCGTCCAAAGCACGCCCGGACATCCAGCGCCGCTGCCAAGCGGCAAAATCGGGGAGCTGGACTTTTAAGACTGGCAGTTGCGGCTGCGGTTGCCGCAAGGCGAAGGCGTTGTAAAGGGCTCCCAGTTCCCGGAAAAAGATCCCTAACGACCAGCCATCCGCCACGGTGTGGTGCATCACCACCCACAGCGTGTGGTTAGTGTCATCCAAGCGCACCAAGCCTGCGCGGAGAAGCGGGCCGCGAGCCAGGTCAAATGGGCGTTGTGCCTCGGCGCTGACCAAGGCCTGTGCGCGCAGGTCGGCGGCTTCGCCCTGCTGGCAAGCCTCAGCGCCAGGGGCAGCATTATCCCCGCCCTCCAGGCGTTCGCCGTCATCCGTGGACGAGACGTTCGTCACCTTAAGTTCCACCCGGAGTTCCGGGACAATGTTTTGGGTTAGACTCCCATCGGCAGAGTTGAACGTGAAGGTAGTGCGAAGAGCTTCATGGCGGCGAACGATTTCATCCAAAGCGTGCTGTAGCGCCTGAAGGTCCAGCTTGCCTTTAAGCCGGAGGGCAGCCGGCACCTGGTAAGCAGGAGTGCCCGGCTCTAATTGCTCAAGGAACCAAAGGCGTTCCTGAACGAATGAGGCCGGTAGAGGTTCCTCGCGTGACGCCGATTCGAGGGCCATCACTGGTGCCGGGCTTCGGTTCCAGCGTCCCGCCGACAGTCCCGCAGCCAAGGCCGCGATCGTCGGCGCGTCGAACAACCCGACCAGCGGCAATTCCACTCCGAAGACCTCGCGGATTCGAGAGATCACCTGGATGGCCAACAACGAATGGCCACCCACATCAAAAAAGCTGTCCTCGACACCAACCTCTGGCATTTGAAGGACCTCGCGCCAAATGGCAGCCAGTTGAACCTCGACGGGAGTGCGAGGGGCGAGCCATCGGGCCGCGGTGCCACTCCGATCCCGTTCCGGAGCCGGCAAGGCCTTGCGGTCCACTTTTCCGTTGGGGGTCAGGGGGAGTTGGCCCAGCACGACGAACACCGAAGGCACCATGTGCTCGGGCAGCTTTTCTCGGGCGGTGTGTCGCAGTTCCTCGGGACTTGGCGACCGTTGCGGGTCGGCGGTGAGGTAGGCCACTAAACGCAGACCGCCAGGCTGATCGTCCCGGGCCACCACCACGACCTCGCGCACCCCTGGATGCTTTTTGAGCACTGATTCGATCTCGCCTAACTCGATGCGGAAGCCGCGAATCTTGACCTGGTGATCCAGCCGGCCAAGGAACTCCAGGTTTCCATCCGGACGCCAACGGGCCAGGTCTCCGGTCCGGTAGGCTCTGGCGCCTGGACGCAAAGGATGAGCCACGAACTTTTGGGCTGTCAATTCGGGGCGGTTCAAATAACCACGCGCCAAGCCGTCACCAGCGATGAAAATCTCTCCCGGCCCTCCAATGGGCACCGGCAGTCTATGCTCGTCCAGCAAAAACACTTGCTCGTTGGCCAAGGGCTTGCCAATCGAAGCCGCGGCGCCTGCTTGGCGTAGTGTGAAGGTCGAATAGGTGGTCGTCTCAGTGGGGCCGTAAAGATCATAAACCTTGTGCACGTCGCTTTCGCGATAAATCTGATCGACCAGGGAGGTGGGAAGGGGTTCCCCGGCCAGGTTCACCACTCGCACACCAGAAGGCAGACCTTTGACGCGGAGCAATTCACGAATTGCCGAAGGCACGGTGTTAACGAGTGTCACCTCGGAAGCCGCAGCCAGCGCTGGCAACGCCAGGGCGTTGTCCGCCAATATTATTCTTCCACCCCAACACAGCGGAACAAACATTTCGAACACCGATAAATCAAAGCAGATCGAGGTCGAGGCCAGGACACCCGATAGTTCATCGGCTGTGAAAACGTCCCTGGCCCAGCAGGCCAGCGCTACCGCGCCGCGATGTTCCAAAGCCACGCCTTTGGGTTGGCCGGTCGAACCGGAGGTGTAAATGACGTAGGCCAGGGCCGAGGAGTCGTGTGCCGGATCTGCGGTGCGAGGCGCGGACACCGGCTCGTACCTTGTTTCGCCGGTGCGCGGCAGAGAGCCTTCCCAGTTTACCTGTTCGACACAGAGGATTTTGGCCGCGGTTTTGGGAAGGGCCTGAACAAGGGCTTCCTGGGTCAGGAGGACGCGAACCTTGGCATCATCGAGCATGAAGGCCAGACGGTCTTTCGGGTAAGCCGGATCAAGCGGCACATAGGCGCCTCCGGCCTTCAACGTCCCCAAAATCGCCACGATCAGTTCCCAGGACCGCCGCAGGCAGATACCGACGAGAGTTTCGTTCCCGACCCCGAGGGTACGGAGGTGTTCGGCCAGACTGCTGGCGCGCGCATGCAGCTCGTGGTAGGTCAAGCGCAGGGAACCGCACACCAAGGCTTCAGCCTGGGGCGTGCGCGCTACCTGTTCCTCGAACAGGTCAATTAGGGTCTTGTTCCTGGGAAATTCCTTGCTCGTATCGTTCCATCGCACCAGCACCAAGTGCTGCTCGTCCGGGGTTAACATGGGCAGTTGCGAAAGGGGCCGCTCCGGCTCTTCCACCGCCCCTTCGAGTAGTCTTTGAAGGTGCTGGAGCAGCCTCCCAACCGTCTGCGCGTCGAAGAGATCAGATGCATAATCGATCCGCACAGCCAACTCTTGAGCGCTTTCTTGCAAATGAAGGCTTAAGTCGAATTTGGTGGCTTGCGGCAGGAGTGCCATGGGTTCGAAGCTCAAAACACTCTGTTGGTCGGGCCTCGTTTGAGGCTGCAACGCCGGGGCCGCCTGACCCTCTTCAGCAAAGAGAATCTGGACCAACGGATGGTAGCTGCGATCCGGTGCCGGATGCAGTTCGGCGACCAGCTTCTCGAAGGGCAACCGAGCGTGGACGGCGGCGGCTGAGCTGACCCGCCGCACCTGTTCGACCAGCTCCCGGAAAGGCGGGTCCCCCGCCAGGCTAAGACGCAGGACCAGCAGGTTTGAAAAATTGCCGATGGAGTCGGAGAACCCTTCTGCCTTGCGAGCGCAGGCTGGCGTCCCTATAAGAATGTCATCTCGACGGGTATAACGTTTGAGCAAGACCGCCAGAACGGACAAAACAACCGAGGCTACATCTGTGAAAAGCCGGTGGCTCAAGGCTTTGATTTTGGCGGAGAGGGTGCCGGGCAGCACCTTGAGATGCGAGCCAGCGGCATAGCTTTGGACGGCTGGTCGTGGACGGTCCGCAGGCAATTCCAGCATGGCGGGGGCGCCATCCAGTTGCTTTCTCCAGTACGCCAAGTGGTCGGTCCAAATCCCGTCCTGGGACTGCTCGCGCTGACGCTCAGCGAACTGCGCGTATTGTGGCGGCAGACTGGGCACCGCCGCGGGTTCCCCCGCTTGCAGAGAGGTGTAGAACGCCGGCAATTCCTGAAGAATGATCTGACTGGAACGAGAGTCGGCGATTAGTTCGTGCCAGACCAGAAGCAAAACGTGCCGCTCCGGCGCCAGAGCGATCAAGTTTGCCCTCAGAAGGAGTTCGGTTGCGAGTTGGAAGGGGCGCTCCCTTTCCTGGCGAGCGATTTCCAAAAGACTTGCTTCTTGCTGCGCCGCTGCGACGGAAGCCAGATCAAGGTGATGCAAGCGCAGAGCCGCTGCGGGAAGCACCCGCGGGACGGGCTTCCCGTTCTCGGCCGGGAAGACTGTCCGTAGAACGGAGTGGCGGCGCAGGATTTCGTTGAGTGCGCCTTCGAGGGCTTGGTGGACCAACGGACCACCCAGGTTGATGGCCATCGCCAGATTATAGACTGGATGGGCCGGCTCGAGTTGGTTGAGGAACCAAAGGCGTTGCTGGGAAAACGAAAGCAGCCCCTCACCGGAGCGCGGTGCTTCCGCCACCTCAGTTCTTTTCGAAGGAACACCGAGGACGGGTTCGGGAGAAGGCACAACGCCTGCGCCGCCGGACAATCGTCGGGACGCTTCGCCGGCATCCGGGAAATCTTCCCCTTCGAGTTGGGCGCTTGGTTCCGATTCCTCTTTGCCCCGCCGGGATTTATCGGAGTTCTGCGGTCGGCTTTCCTGCTCAGCCGAATGGCTTTCTGCGTCTTGGCGCAGGTGCCTCTCGAGCTCAGCGGCGACAACTTTGACACAGGGCTCCTCCAAGATTTTCTCATGGGCACCCGGGACCATGACAGTAGTGACCCCGCCCTTGGCCAGCTCGCCCCAACCATAATCCGCGTCAAAGGAACACCATAGTGGGTGGCCCGGGCTGCGGAAGAGATGCACTCGCCCGGGGTAAGGCTGCGGATGAAACTTCACCAACGCCCTGATGTGGGCCTCCCAAAGCCGGCGCTGCTCGGGTGAAAAGGAGGAGAGATCGACCAGATCGTCGATTTCGGCCCGCCACTGTTCTGCGGGCGAGGGATGGCGCCAAGGCTCCAGCCGATGCTTGAGCCGGTTCCATTTCCAGTTGAAAAACTCCCGGCGCTGGATGGTCGTCCAGGACAAGGCGCACTTAGCCCAGTAAAGCAGGTTGCCCAGGAAGTGGGCACCCCAGGTGAGCGTCCAAGGAATGCGAGTATAGCCGGAATTGGGCGGCGAGCAGTTGAGCAGCGCTAGCAACGCGACCAACTCCCCGCGCGCTCGGAGTTGGCGTGCCATTTCATAGGCCACGATTCCGCCAAAACAATAGCCGCCCAGGTGGTAGGGACCGCGCGCCTGGATCTTCCTCAGATCGGCCAGATATTGCGCCGCCATTTCCTCGACCGATTCCAACTCCTCGCGGCCGTCCAATCCTCGTGACTTGAATCCATAGACCGGCTGTCCGGGCAGGTGCCGGGTCAGATTCGCATAGCCCCAAAACATTCCGCCCCCTGCACCGTGAACCAGGAACAGCGGCGAGCCAGCTCCAGCGCCCGGGGCTTGCAGTTCGACAATGGACGTGCCCTCAATCGCGCTACTTTCCGTGCTATCCTCCCGAATAATGGCGGCCAGCCGTTGGATTGTGGGTGCCTGAAAGATCGTCGCCACACGCAACTTTTTGCCAAAAACCTTTTCGATCTCGGCAACCACACGCACGGCCAGCAAGGAGTGGCCGCCTAGGTCAAAAAACCCGTCTTCGACCCCCACCGGTTGGACGCCCAGCACCTGTTCCCAGATCCCCGTTAGTTCCGCCTCGACCCGGTCGTGCGGCGCCGCGTAGGTCTCCTCCAAACACGGACGCACTTGACCCGGGTCGGGCAATGCGCTGCGGTCCACTTTCCCATTAGCGGTGAGGGGCAGGGCTTCGAGTAGAACGAACGTCGAGGGAACCATGTAATCGGGGAGTTTCTGGTCGAGAAAGCGGCGCAATTCGCTCTCGTTAGGGCACCGGCGATTGCTTGCCACGAAATAAGCTGCCAATCGCTTGTCCTGAGTGCTCTGGCCCAGCACGGCCACCACGCAGGCCTGCACGTCCGGGTGCTGGCTCAGATGGCTCTCGACTTCCCCCAACTCGATGCGAAAGCCCCGGAGCTTCACCTGCTGATCCAGTCGGCCTAAAAACTCAATGTTCCCATCGGGTAAATAGCGGACCAGGTCGCCGGTCTGATAAAGCCTCGGTGCGGGGTCCGCCGAGACGCGAGCCGCCGCGAAGGGATTGGGAATAAACTTCTGAGCGGTCAAATCCGGGCGGTTCCAATAGCCGCGCGCCAAACCGTCGCCCGCCGTACATAATTGGCCAGGAACACCGATGGGGACAGGCTGGAAATGAGCATCGAGGATATAGACTTGAGTATTGGCCAGCGGCCGGCCGATCGGCACGTTGGTGGCCGCCTCCGTCAGGGCGGCCACTTCATAACAACAAGTAAAGGTGGTGTTCTCGGTCGGACCGTAGCCATTAAGCAAACGCCGCGGGGGGCGATCGTTCAGGACCGCGCGCACCCACTTGGGATCCAAAGCCTCCCCGCCGGCTATCACGGTGCGCAGGCTTTCGAAGGCTCCCGGCGCTTCGCTGGCGATCTGGTTGAACAGGGCAGCCGTGAGAAAAGTTACCGTAATCCGTTTTTCGCGAAGTTCTCGGGCAAATTCCCTCGGGGACAATACAGCGTCCCGGGAAATGCCAATCAATTGCGCTCCATTCAGCAAGGCGCCCCAGATCTCAAAGGTCGCGGCATCGAAGGAAAAATTGGACACCTGTGCAATGCGATCGCTCGCTTTGAATTGGATGTAGTTGGTGTTGAGCACCAAGCGGTTGACTGCCCGGTGAGGCACGGCCACGCCACGGGGCTCGCCGGTTGAGCCGGAGGTGTACATTATGTAGGCGAGCTGCTCAGGGGTGGTGGCGTTGGAGAGGTTAAGACGGCTCTCTTGGGCGACGATCTCCCATTCCGCATCCAGGCACAACACCTTAGGCCGGCTGCGTGGCAGGTGGGGCGCCAGGTGTTGTTGCGTGAGCAACAAGGGGGCGTTGGTGTCGGCGAGCATGAAGCTGAGGCGCTCCTTGGGATAGGTCCCATCCAGCGGCACGTAAGCGCCTCCCGCCTTCAGGACAGCTAGGCACCCAACCACCATCTCGATGGATCGTTCTACGCATATCGCTACGGGCACATCCGGGCCAATCTCGAGTTGCCTTAGGTAATGGGCCAATTGGTTGGCGCGGGCGTTGAGTTCCCTGTAAGTCAACGATTTCGCCCCGAAAACTACCGCTGCGGCCTGTGGCGTCCGTTCCGCTTGGTCCTCGAACAATTGGTGGATGCATTTATCTCGCGGATATTCCGTCGCCGTGCGGTTCCATTCCACGAGCATCTGCCGGCGCTCGTTCTCCGTGAGCAGCGGCAAGGTGGAGACGCTTTGTTTTGGGTCCTCCACGATGCCTTGTAGCAAGACTTCGAAATGCTCGAGCAGACGTTTTATTGTGCCAGCTTCGAACAAATCGGAATTGTATTCCACCCGCGCAGCCAATCCTTCGCGGTTTTCCTGGATCACGAAGCTGGCGTCGAATTTTGCCGTGCCAGTCTCGACTTCGATGAATTGCAACTCCAGTCCAGGAAGGCGGAAGGTTTCCGCCGTGTTCGATTGGACTGCGAACATAACCCGCGCGAAGGGGTTATGGCTGAGCGAACGCTCCGGACGCAGCTCGGCCACCAAACGCTCGAAAGGTAGATCCTGATGGGCATAAGCGCCCAGCGTGGTCTCGCGCACGCGATGCAGTAGTTCCTCGAAGGGCAAGCCGGCCCCCAAGCGCGTGCGCAAGGCTAACGTGTTGACAAAGAAGCCGATGAGTTCTTCGGTTTCCAACCGGTTACGTCCCGCAATGGGCGAGCCCACCAGGATGTCCTCTGCTTGGGTATAACGGTGCAGCAATGCCTTGAAGGCGGCTAATAAGACCATGAACAGTGTGGCACGGTGTGCCCGAGCCAGTTGCTTGAGTTCGGCTGCAAATCCCGGCGCCAGCGGCCGGGACAGGACGTGGCCGCTGAAGCTCGGCGCGGCTCGGCGGGGGTGGTCGCTTGGCAGTTCCGTAATCGGACTGCTGCTCAATTGCTTTTCCCAGAATTTCAATTGCCGAGCATATATTTCTCCCTGAAGCCATTCGCGTTGCCAAAGTGCGAAATCTGGATACTGCATGGGCAATGGGGGCAGCGAGGCGGACCGCCCTCCGGTAAATTCCTCGTAAAAGGCCGCTAGTTCACGGAAGAAGAGCTGCAACGACCATTCATCCGAAACGATATGATGGACCACCAGGATGAGAAGGTGATCCCGGGGTCCGAGCCGCGCGAGTGTCCCGCGCAACAAACGGTCGGTACTCAAATTAAAGGGACGGCGCACTTCTCGGGCGGCCAAATCCATAGCGGCCCGTTCCCGCTCCGCTTCCGGACCCGAAGCTAAGTCGAACTGGGCCAGCCGGAAGCCGTCCGGTTCATCGATGATCTGGGTGGGAATGCCATCCAAGCCAACAAAGCGCGTGCGCAGAGCCTCATGGCGCGCCAGGATCGCGGCGATGGATTGCTCGAGCGCTCCTCCGTCGAGTTCCCCCTTAACCCGCGCCACCGTCGGAATGTTGTAAAGGGGACTATCGGGCTCCAGTTGATCCAGGAACCAAAGCCGCTCCTGCGCAAAAGACAAAGGAATGGTCGCAGGGCGCTCCTGTGTTCCCTGCGCGCGGCCAGCGGGCGCGCATGGTGGAGCATCGGATTGCACGGCGCTGTTCATGCCCTCACCTCGGAGCGCCCTCCGGCGCCTGCGCCAGAATGTCCTTTCGATTGCAGAGCGTTGTTCATGATCAAACCGTTAAAAGCGTTCGCCATTACAAAAGTGCGGCCGGGCTGACAAAGGCAGAGGCGTTGGCAACCGACCCCGCCTTAAAGGCGAAGCAGTCCTGCCGTTTGTAAGCCCGGCGCAAAAATCAAAACCACTGTGATCGTTTTCAGCACTCTCAAGCCGGTTGCCATGTGACCGCGCTTAGCTTAGGGCGGCATGACGCTGGAAGTAAGTGGGTGAAGACCCAACCTAAACGGCTCGCCAAGGAAAACCCTACCGAACAACTCCTCTCGCGAAGCCAAAAAAAGGCGGTCCGGCACAAGGCCGGACCGCCCCAACAACCAACCAAGCAAACCCACGAAAGCGGGGTCGCGCGTTTGCTTGACTCGCGCCACCCCGCTCAGGAGGACGCGGCAGCTTATGCCGCATACTCCGTGCCACACAGATTTGAGAACTAAGCGCGTGTTCTGCCGCTTCTCCGGCGCAATGACGTGCCCGCGCAAAAGCGGGTTAATGCGCTGGCCCGGGCCGTTGGGACGGCGTCCTCTTGAGGAGAAACACGCCTCCGAGGCAGACGATCGACACCAGCGCCAGCCAACGGAAATCATCAATGTACGCGAGCAGGGTGGATTGCTGAATCAGGGTGCTGTAGGTCAAGCCCAAGGCTTGGTGGCCGGCCTGCACTGAGCCCGAGTGGGAAACGAGTGCGCCCTGAAACGTGTGCAAGCCGGTAACGTAGGTGTGGTCGTAGGGGGTCAGGTGCGCCGCGAGCGTGACTTGGTGCGCTTGAGCACGGCGCACGAGCAGCGTGGTAACCATCGATATGCCGATGCTGCCGCCGAGGTTGCGCATCAGATTGTAAATACCCGTGCCGCTGCCGATTTGCTCGACCGGTAACGCGCCGCTGCTAATCGTCGATAGGGGCACGAAGATCATGCTCATTCCAAGTCCCTGAAGGAAATTGGCCAGAGCAATGTTAGGGACACCGACATCCAACGTGAGATTGCTGAACATATAGATCGAGACGCCGGCGATCATAAACCCAAGGGCAATCAGCCGACGGGCGTCCATCCGGCTGGTCAGAAAGCCGACGAGGGGAGTCATGAGCAACGCGCCAAGCCCGCGCGGGCTTTGCGCCAGTCCGCTGTCCACCGCGGGATAGCCAAGGATTGTTTGCAGAAACTCGGGCAGCAGGGTCAGGGGGCTGTAAATGAGCGCGCCCATGAGGGTAATGAGCAGAGTGCCGACGGCGAAGTTGCGGTTCTTGAGAATGCGCAAATCGACGACAGGATTGGGTGTGCGCAGTTCCCAGATTACAAACCAAACGAGGGCTAAGGCTGAGGTAAGCGCGAACCAGCGAATCCACACCGCGCCAAACCAATCGGCTTCCTGGCCTTTGTCCAGGATGACCTGCAGGGCGGCGATGCCGATGGTCAACAGGCCCAAGCCGATCAGGTCCATGGGGCCCGGCCGGGCATCTCGAATGTAAGGTGGGTCTTCGACAAAACGCTGGATCAGCAGCAGGGCAGCGATTCCGACCGGGATATTGATATAAAAGAGCCACCGCCAGGAATAATTGTCCGTTATCCAGCCTCCTAGCGTCGGCCCAATGACGGGCGCCACGATGACGCCCACAGAAAAGGCAGCCATCCCTGCGCCTCGGCGGTAGGGGGGGAAGCTCTCCAGCAGAATCGCCTGCGAGATCGGTTGAAGGGCGCCCCCACCTGCCCCCTGGACCACTCGCGTCAGGATGAGGAAACCCAGGCTTGTGGCCGTCCCGCATAGGAACGAGGAAATGGTAAAGAGAATGATGCAGGCCATCAAAAACCGCTTGCGACCAAAGCGGCGCGCAAACCAAGCCGTTGCTGGCAGGACGATCGCGTTGGAGACAAGGTAACTGGTTACGACCCAGGTGGCCTCATCCGTCGAGGCAGCCATGCTGCCCGCGATGTGAGGCAGCGCTACCGTGACAATCGTGGTGTCGAGAACCTCCATGAACGTGGCCAGCATTACCGAGACGGCGATGAGCCACGGGCTGGCGTGCGGACGCCAGGGAAGAGGGGCCGGATTATTTTCTGGGTTCATCGAGCACCCTCACCTTGGGCTCGACGGAGATGCCGGGGCCCAGCGGCAGGTTCGGATCAGGCGGATCGTCGAAGAGGATTTTCACGGGAACGCGCTGGACGACTTTGACATAATTGCCGGTGGCGTTTTCAGGCGGCAACAGGCTAAAGCGCGCTCCCGACCCGCGCTGAATACTATCCACGTGGGCGTGGAATGCGTGATTCGGATAGGCATCAACATGCACCGTTACTGGCTGGCCCGGATGCATCTGCGTCAGTTGCGTTTCTTTGAAGTTGGCAATGACCCACGGGTTGGAGGGAACCAGGGCCAGGAGGGCTTGGCCCGTTTGCACATAGTCCCCCGCCTGGACGGTGCGGTGGGTGACAAAGCCGTCAATCGGGGCGGCTACTTTCGTATAGGAGAGTTCGATCTCGGCCTCGCGCACGGCCGCCTTGTTTCGCTCGACGTCAGCGGCCGCGGTCTGGATGGCCGCTTGGCTCAGGGTCACCTGGGCTTGGGCCGCCGCGATCGCGCTGCGGGCGGCCTCAACCGCCGCGTCGTTGGATCGGGCCTGGGCCGTGGCCAAGTCAAATTGAGTGCGTGAAACCGCGGGCTTGGGAATCGACTGGTAGCGCTTCAAATCGGCCTGGGCCCGTTCGGCCTCAGTCTGGGCCGCTGTGCGATTGGCTTGCGCCTGCTCGACTTTGGCCTGGTCGGCGTTGACTTGAGCGCGCGCCTGTTCCAGCCGAGTCTGTGCGGCCAGGAGGCTGGCTTGGGCCTGCGCCAATCCTGCGTCGTAATCGCGCGGATCGATTTCCAGTAGGAGTTCTCCCTGCTTCACGCCTTGGTTGTCGCGCACGAGCAACGTGGCCACGTGCCCTGGCACCTGCGGCGCAATCTGGACCACGTCCGCGTCGATGAAGGCGTCGTCCGTGGATTCGTACGGCCGCATGAAGAACCAGTAATATAGGGCGGCGCCGATAATGGCTAAGAGAATGACCAGCAGCGCCACAAGCCGCCAAGGACGGCGACGGTTTCTGGGCTGGGGCGGCGCGGCTCGCACCGTTGGCGGCGCGGGGAGTGCTTCAGTTTTTGTTTCCATCTGGGTATGCCTAGTCCAGCTCCACCTGCGTTCCCTCGTTGGGGCCAACCGTTTGCACGGCGTTCACAATCAGGTCCACCGTCTCGGGAATGCCGATGACCGTGTTAATCATAAGATGATAGAGGTGACGATTGGGCCAGTCCCGGCCGAAGTAATGCTTGATGAACGCGGCGCGTCCCTGGTCCACCGACTCCACCAGGCTTTCGGCTTTGGCGCGGCTGCCCACTAATTTTTCCATGCGCGCAATCTTGAAGGCCCGCGGCGCAAAAAGGAACACACAAAAAGTATCGGAACGGTTGCGCAGAAAATAAGGCGCACCCCGCCCGACGAGGACGCATTGGCCCGATTGGGCCACGCGCCGGACGACTTCCTCGACCAACTGAACCATCCGATCGGCATCCATAATTTCCGGTCCGGGGACAGGCAGGGCTTGCTCATAGCTGCCGCGCCAGAAGATTTTGCCGAGGCGATAGAGCCATGAGTCCAGGCGCTCCTCGCGCCGTTCGCATTCGCGCGGATCGACTTTGGCCAGCTTCGCGATTTCCCCCGTCAGCTCGCGGTCGAACAAACGCCAGCCGAGGCGCTCCGCGGCCTGCTCGGCAATCTCGCCCGCACCGCATCCGTATTCGCGTTCGATAATGAGAATTCGTTTCACTTGAGCTGACCGCAGAGAGTAATGCCCGCACGGCATTTGGCAATAGGGTGCGAACCGACCGGCAGGGGGGATGCCCAGTTTTCCAGGGCGCAGTTAAGGGTCCACCGGGCGCCAAGGTGCGCGGGTTGGAGGCCCCCTGTTACACGAGTGGAGAATTTCGACTATTTGCTGCCCCAATCTATTTTAAACTATTACCTTGACAGTTACGATACCGAGGTTCGCTGACTCGGCCTGGGCTGATCTGAGACGGGCCGTTGGCCCGGGGCGGCTGGCGCCTGAAGGGGGCTGAGGGGAGCGTTCCGGGGCCTTCGGGGGCGCCGCAGTCCGGGGGGTCGCGACCGGCCGGCCAGGCAGCAGAAGCTGCTGTGAGCTAACTCGCGGCGAAAATTCCGTGCTCTGGGCTTTCCAGGCCGCGGCGCACCACCATCAGGACAGTTTTCATATCGCCGCGCAGGAGGGCGATTGGGTCCAGCCATAAGCCAGGGAATACCCGGCTCTTGAGCAAGCTATCCCCGCTTGGCGGCATTTCCCGATATTCCTCTTCCCACAGCTCCCACCAGACCAAGCGCTTCTCGCCCGTGATCCAAGCCAGGTATTCGCGGACCCCATTGCGGCGATAGGCGCCCTTTTTTTGGTGCAGATCGTATTGCCACCATCAGCGCAAGAGAAAAGCGCTGCCAAGTCCCCCTTCAGAAGCCGCTATAATTATGTGGAGTTGCAGGCCTACGAAAGGTGCGATTTACGGGCGTCTCTCGTTCCAACTCCACATAATCTCAATGTCAACATAAAGCCCAGGCTTTCACATTACGGGCTTTCAGCCCTCGGAGGTGCGTTCGTGTTCGGGACACGAGACCTGTCGTTGGCGGGGGTTGTTGCCGCCTGAAGGCGCCTGAAGGCGGCGTTCCGGGGGAGGTGCAGAGGACGCTTAGACGCGGCGAGCGGCGCGCACGGAGTGACCTGCATTCGCTGAGCTACGGCAAGGCGGGCGCGCTCTACCGGTGCAGGAATGAAAAATGGGGCACAGAAAGGTTGTTGAAGATGTTCGTTATGTTCGTTAAGAATATCAGAATTACTCTTGACTCCGTTCCCGCTTCTTTGATAAGTTTGTTTTCGGTTTCAGAACGACGTTGGCGATGAAAACAAACTGGCCCCCCCACGATATTGGAACCCTCTACGCCCACGCCTTCCATCCGCTGCAATTTCAGCCTTGGACATTTTTGCATCAGACCCTCCATGAAGATGGTCCGTCTTTGAATTCTTGGGTGCAAAGGTTCTATGAAACTTAGAGTCGCACCATTCCACATCGTCCTGATTTGTGCCTTGGCGCTGGGCATTGGCTCCGCCTCCAGTCTGGCCTTGGCGGCGCAGGATTCGTCCAACATGGTCCGCGCAAGAAGTGCCATCCCGTGGGCGCAAATCGGGACGAAAGCCGCCCCAGGTTACCGGGGCGATGGGCTGGCCGTCAGTCCCTCCGCCGAGGGGGCGCGTTTGCACTGCCTTTTCCAACGCCTCGAAGCCCATGCCGCTCGCGAAGGCTTGTGGCTCACCTCGACCGCCAGCAACTCAGTGAACGATCGCTTCCACGTTGTGGCCCGGGCGGTAGGACGCGGGCACCCAACCATGCCGTTGCCCAGTCATGGCCACGTCTCCATTGATGGCCGGAGCGCCCGCCTCAACCGGCCAGGGTTGGTGGAGGAATACAGCGTGAGCCTGGACGGCGTACGACAGGATTTTGTGGTGTTGGAGCGCCCCGCGGGGGCCGGCGAACTTACGGTGTGCTGGCCGTCAGCGGCGCACGGGCCGAGCCGGCGCGTTTCGGAGCGCTGCTGGTGTTGGAAAAATCCGAGCGCAAGATTGCCTATAGCCGCCTGCGCGTCACCGATGCGACGGGCAAAGAATTGGCCGCGCGGTTGGAGGTGGCGCCTCATGCTGAACCCCGACCAGGTTCCAACGGAGGCGGTGCAGGTCCGGGGGCCGCCACAGGCTCGGAGACTTTGGACGTAGTAGTGAATGATGCCGAAGCGCGCTATCCCGTAAGGATTGACCCGACCTTCAGCGATGCCAATTGGATGAGCATGGGTGGCATCCCCGGCGCGGACAACCAGGTCTATGCCGCGGTGGTGGATGCCTCGGGCAATCTATATATCGGTGGCGCGTTTAATGGGGTCGGTGAGACGATTGTCCATTACATCGCCGAATGGAACGGGAGCAGTTGGTCGGCGCTCGGGTCCGGATTCAACAACCAGGTTAATGCGCTGTTAGTTTCGGGCAGCTACCTCTACGCGGGGGGCTATTTCACGACGGCGGGCGGCAGCGCGGCCAATTATATCGCGAGGTGGGACGGAAACACTTGGGCGCCGCTCGGGTCGGGGATGAATGCTCCTGTGAATGCACTGGCGGTGTCGGGCAGCGACCTCTACGCCGGAGGCTTATTCACGACGGCGGGCGCCAGCCCGGCCAATTACATCGCGCAATGGGACGGGAACAGTTGGTCGGCGATGGGTTCCGGGATGAACAGCAATGTTTTAGCTTTAGCAGCATCGGGCAGCGACGTGTATGCGGGAGGACAATTCACAACCGCGGGGGGCAGTCTGGCCAATTACATCGCCCAATGGGACGGCGACGGTTGGTCGGCGATGGGTCAGGGGATGGACGGTTCTGTGTCAACGCTGGCCGCGCCTGGCAGCGACGTGTACGCGGGAGGCGCATTCACCAATGCCGGCGGTATTACCGTCAATTACATCGCCCAATGGGACGGCAGCAGTTGGTGGGCTATGGGCTCAGGAATGAACAGCAATGTTTTAACGCTGGCGGCGTCGGGAAGCAACCTGTATGCGGGAGGCCAGTTCACGACGGCGGGCGGCACTGCCGCCAAATATATCGCCGAATGGAACGGGAGCAGTTGGTCTCCGCTGGGGGTCGGGGTTGGTGCTGGCAACTCCGCGCTGTATGTGACTGCGCTGGCCGTGTCCGGTAGCCAAGTTTATGCGGGTGGCGGCTTCACGACGGCAGGTGGCGCCACGGCCAACTGCGTCGCTCAGTGGGACGGGAGCAGTTGGTCGGCACTGGCGTCGGGGATGAATGGCGGCTCTGGTGTGAATGCCCTGACGGTAGCTGGTGGCGACGCTTACGCGGGAGGTTATTTCACGACCGCAGGCGCCAGCCCGCCCACAAACGTTGCCAAATGGAGCGGGAGCGGTTGGTCGGCGCTGGGGGCAGGGGTGAACGCCAATGTGTTAGCGCTGGCAGCATCGGGTACCAACCTGTATGCGGGGGGCTTTTTCACGACGGCGGGCGCCAAGCCGGCCAATTACATCGCCAAATGGGACGGAAACGGTTGGTCGCCGCTCGGGTCGGGGATGAACGGTGTTGTGAATGCGCTGGCGGTGTCGGGGGGGAACCTGTATGCGGGCGGACGGTTCACCACTGCGGGTGGCGTCTCGGCCGAATCCATTGCCAAATGGAACGGAAGCAACTGGACGGCGCTAGGCTGGGGGGTGGGCTACGTTGTGTCCGCACTGGCTGTATCGGGGAGCAACGTATATGCGGGGGGTAACTTCACTTCGGCGGGCCACAGCCCGGCTAATTGCGTCGCCCAATGGAACGGAAGCAGTTGGTCGTCGCTCGGGTCGGGGATGAACTCATTGGTGAATGCGCTGGTGGTGTCGGGCAACGACCTATACGCCGGGGGCTATTTCTACATAGCGGGGCGGAATGTTTCTGCATTCGTTGCCCGCGCCTACCTGCCGACTCTTCCCGAGCTTTCGATGCTCCCCTCCGGCGGCAATGTAACGGTTTCCTGGCCATCCCCTGAAACCGCCGGTTTCGTGTTAGAGCAGGCCGGCACGCTGGGTCCGTCGGCAAGCTGGGTTCCCAGTGCGGCCAACGTCACGGACGACGGCACCAACAAGTCCGTGACGCTTCCGGCAACCAACGGGCCGCAGTTCTTCCGCCTCCGAGGGCAGTAACGGGTTCCTTAGTTTGGGTTCTCGTACCACACGAGGTTCGCCGTCGCCGAACCGATGCACACAATGTCCAACTTGCCGTCGCCGTTGAGATCCGCGACGGCACAGGAGGCGGCAGTGATACCCCCGATGTTGATATCGTAGCGTTTCCACCGCGAACCTTGGTCATCTTCGGCGGCGTAATAAACCAAGCCGCCGCCTCGGCCGCGATAACCGGCGACGATTTCGTCCCGGCCATCCCGGTTTAAATCTGCCGTTACCAGGGCATGCCCGTCCTGGAACGAATCGTCAATGACCTGGCGCACCCATTCACCCTTCTGCTCGTGATAAACGGCGATCTGGTTACCATGCCAGGGCTCGATGCTGCAAAGAAAACGGCGGCCGCCCAGATGGCCGACGGCGACATCGCTTGTCCCGCATTTGGGCCAGGGCGATGGATTGCCTTGGGCCAATTCTGTGCGCTCCCAGCGTCCTCCGGTTTGAAGTTGGTATCGGTGAATCCCGCCGAAACAGGCCGTCAGGATCTGGTCCCGGTGGTCGCCACCCCAATCCGTCACACAGATTCCGTGCATGACGCCTTCGTTTTGGTCGCTAATGAGCGTGCGCTGCCATTCACCCGGCCGGTAGTACACAAGCGGCGTTCGGCTGCGGTAGTCGGGCGGCATAGCGCGCGCGTCAGTCAGCGGCGCGTTAATCACCACCGGGTTCCCGGTACCATCAATGTCCGCCAGGCGCAGGCGGTGCGAAGTGGGAAGTCGGTCGATCTCCCGGACTTTCCATGGGCCGTGCGCATCCCCGTCCGGCTCCAGCAACCAGACGTTCCCCGCGCTCTTGCTGGCCTCGTTCGAGAAGCCGCTGGCCAAGACGATCGCCGGGCGCGTTCCTGAATTCAGCACGACGCAATTGATCATTTGGGTGAAATTCGAGGCAATGACGTGGCGTTGCCAGCCCGGGCTCTCGAACCAGACCAATTCCGACATGCCGCTGGCCACGGCGATGAGGTCGGGCTTTCCGTCCCGGTTGAGGTCCGACACGACGACTTGGTAGCCGCCCGCCAGATGCGTGGCGATCGTGTGTTCGACGAAGTGGGGCTGCTGACCGGCACGGAGTAAAACCACACCGAGCGCCAATAGAAGCAGCAGCAACCACGCTCGCCCACTCGCCATAGATGATGCACCTGGATACACCCCGGAAATATACCTGTGGCTGCCCCCATTGCCTCCTCAAAAATCAATCCCCCCCCCACCCGCCCGGAACGCGCCACCTTCAGCCGCGCTATCCCCGGGCCGAGGGCCCGTCTCATACCAGCCCAGGGCGGAGCCCGCATCCGTGCGTAGCATCCTGACCCTGGACGTTCCCAACGAACGGCACCGAATTGACTTGCAAAACCGATACCAAGGGACTAAAAGTAGGGCGGCTATGGAACGACGGCTGCGACAGGAAACGACGCTCAGTCTCAAATGTGAACAATGCTCTAGGGTCACGTCTCCACATTCGGATTCGTGTAATAACCCTCGCCAGTGGCAGACTTAGTTCCTTTGCCGGAAGGCAGGGTGAGCGGCTGGCCCGCCGCCACAGGCTCGCCAAAAACCTGAAAGCCCTCGGCGTCCCATGTGAAAGGCTGGGCGAAAACCAAGCGCCGCCAGCCGTCCCAGCGGTCGTATTTGACGTGTTACACCAGCCAGTCCTCGGTGCCATCAGGACGATTCTTGCATTGGGTAATCGTCGAAAGATCATGCGCTGTCAAGTAGCCGCGCAAAGGGGGCGCCTGGGCCAGTGCTGGGATACTCCGAAAGCCCGCGAGTGCGAGCGCGAAAATCACCTGCGCGGCGATTGAACGGAAACAAAGCTTGAGTATCACGTGGTCTGTGTTTTTGATCGCGGGCGGTCTCACATTACGATGAGGCTTCGAACCAGCACCAGGGCGCGCAGGATTTTGGCGTCTGGCGAGGCGCATAAGCGCAGTGGAGTGCGGCACGAAACCGGAAACCCAGAAGGACAAGCACGCTGGCGCCACCATGAACGCGATTTGGAACCCACCCACGAAAGCCCGTATTAAAACATGAAGCCAAGAGCGCCGCCTGAGGGGTTTACCACATTGGTCATCTGCGGAAAGTTCCTCCACTCGATGTGGCCGTCCAGGAAGGTGATGTTCCCACCGGAGGGAGAATTTCGGTTCAAATGCGCCGTGCGAACGGTCGTGCCACCGGCGGCGCCAATATCCACATACCGGCGTCCCGCTATGCCGTTGAGAAAGATGGTGGCATCGGTAATGAGTTCCGTCGTTGCTACATTGTAGCCAGGCCTGGGGGTAGTCGTCTTGGTCACCGCGCTGAAATTAGTGATTGCGGCATCCGCCCGCGAGTTGGGAAAAAGCCAAATATAGCCCGTTACAATATAGGGGAAGGGCGGGGTAGAACTCACCGTGAAGGCCTGCCAGGCATCCGGGGTTGAGCTGTTATAGAGATAATACTCGTTGGGACAATAGAACATATCCTGCCGGGAGGCATTTTGCTGGAGGTTCGTGATCACGTACGCGGACATGTCCCAGACCCACACGCCCAGATTTTGGCAATCAGGCAGTTTGTCCTGGTTATCGTTTGCGTACATGAGAGTGGCGAGACTCAATTGGTGTTCGTTGCTTTTGCACTGGCTGATTTTTGCTTTCTCCTTCGACCTCGCCAACGCGGGCAACAACATCGCCGCCAAGATAGCGATAATCGCAATCACCACCAGCAACTCGATCAAAGTAAAAGCGGATTCTCTTCCTGGAAATGCCTCACCGAGACGCGCGCCCTCCCCCTTGATCTTGATGCTACCCTTCATTCACAACCCTAACATAAGCTGCCGCAGCCGGCTCGGCAACCGGCTGCGGCGCTGAACACCTCTTTATCTCCACAATCGGAAGAACCGCGTGCCGCCCGTGGCCGGGACGACGACCTGCCAATTGGTGTTGCCAACCAGCACGGGCGCGTTGGTTACCGTGGCCCAATTCGGGGCGGTAAGACTGGGACTGGCCTGCACCCAGAAGGAGGCATCGGCAACCGGCCAGCTCAGGGTCACATTTCCGGAGCTAACCGTCGCCGTAAGACTCGTTGGCGCGCTGCTCAAGATCTGGTCCGGCCCCAGCGCATCGGAAGCCACGATCTCGTCCGGCGAGAGGCGGCCCTGGTAAATCCGGTATTCATCCACCGAACCCGTGATGCCTGGATCCCCGTAGGGCGAATACCCAATCCAACTGCCCACAATGCCCGCCTGCCCAGCGGGGGCGGTGATGCTGGCCGACAGGTAGGGCACGCCGTTTGTGTAAAGGTCCACCGAGCCATCACCCAAAACGCAAGTCAGATGGACGGTTTGATTGACTGTAGGCGGCGCTTGTGGCCCAAGGTTGGCGCCCCCGAAAGGAGCGTTAAAGCTAAAGAATGTCGCGTTGGCGGCGCCATTCCACGCGGGGGCGAAATAGAGCTCGTTGGCATTGGCTGGGCCAACATCGGCAAATTCCCACAGCCTGGACCAATGTTGCTGGGACGAGCTAATGGTTGCCCAGACGTCCATGGTCGCGGACTCATAGGTGCTCAGCAACCCACCCGGCAAGCTGACATAGTCGCCGCTGCCGCCATCCAGTTGCACTTGGCCGCCGGAAACAACGGCCGTTCCGACCAAGGTGCCGTTGGCCCCGCCTACCGAATCACTGGCATCGCTGGTGAAACTGTAGCGATGGGTGAGGACGGCCTGGTTCTGCACTTGCACGGTCGCGCTCGAGGATTTGCCGAGGTAAGTGGCCGACAATGTCACGGTGCCAGGGAAGTGAGTGGCCAGCATGTTTTGCGCGTTGACGCTGAGGATAGTGGGATCGCTGGAAGTTATGGTTAAACCATTGGCGCTGGCATACACATTTGGCAGCAAGTTGAAGTTCGTCAGATGGGCATAATTTGCCAGGATCACCGGCGCAAGGAGTTGGCTAAAAGCCGGGTAACTGGCCGGCACCACCGTAATTGAGGAAAGGGCGCCCGGATCGAAGTTCGTCGAATTAGGGCCGCTCAGGTCCGACATGGCAATCTGCGCTGGAGCCAACGCTCCGCTATAGATACGGAACTCATCGATCGAGAGAATGGCGTCAGGGTCGCCATAGCTGGATTGGCCCAGCGCGGCATTGTTAGTCCCGATCATGGTCAGCGGAGCGCTCGCCGTATAGGAGGCGACCTGCAGCACACCGTTGGTATAGACGGCCAGAGTCGAGGTTGTGGGATCGACTACGCCGGTAATGTGAAGAGTGATATTGCTCCATCCATGGGCCCAGGACAAGGTTTGGCCGCCCCCAAAACCTTCGCTGAGGCCAAACTCGTGGAATCCGCCGGCATCGGCTCTCGGAGCGCAATAAATGTTATTGGCTGCGATATTGCCGAACTCAAACAAATGAGACCATTCTGGAGTATCACCAATGGTCGCCCACGCTTCGAAAGTAACCGCCGGATTGGTCGGGATATTGATAGCATCGCCCGGGAGGCTCAGGTAGCCTCCTCCATCTAAGACTAGCTGGCCGCCGGAGACCGCGGCGTCACCCATGAAGGTTCCATTCGCGCCGCCGATGGAGTCGCTAGCGTCTGTGGTAAAGCTATAGCGATGCGCCAGGATGGTCGGGAGACTGAGGACGGTCAGGGAGTTGGTGACCGAGAGGGATCCGTAGGTGGCAATGACCGTGGTGGTACCGACGCTGACACCTTTGACGACGCCGTTGGTGCTGATCGTGAGGACGTTGGTGTTGCCGGAGGAATAGGTTACCCCACCGTACAGGACCAAGTTAACATTGGAAACCGAGGCGAAATCGCCGGTAACGATCTGTTGGAGGGATTGTTTGACGAAGATCGGGTTTGCCGGGCTGCTGAAATGCAGGGCAAGAATGCTGCCGGGGTTGGTGAGATAGGTGCCCGGCCCTGCCGCATCGTTAAGGGCCACCGAAGCTGCCGGCAATACGCCTTGGTAAACGCGAAATTCGTGAATCGTCCCGTTCAGTGTGGGATCGAGATCATAAAGCGATCTTCCAATCAGGTTGAGCGTGTCGTTGATCGCCGTAAGCGAAGGGACCGTGTTATGCTCGGTCGAAACGACGGATACACCGTTGTAGTAGTACATCGTGTGATTCACGGGATCGACCACCACGGTAACGTGATTGTTCGTGGAATTGTCAAGGCCGGGAGTGCTGTTGGCATAGGCATCGTTGCCGTTGGTATCCAGCATGTCTAAGTTCTGGTAATTCCCGGGTGCAAGATGGCAGTAATCAACGCCGGAATTCTTGTTACCGCCGGCATTTTGGTCCCCAAAGGCAAAAACGCGCGTCCAGTTTGGATTGACCGAGAAGTCGGCCCAGAATTCGACGGTAAGCTGGCTGTAGTTGCTGATTACCCCGGCGGCCAAAGTAGCGTAACCGCCGGTGCCGTCCAGGAGGAGTTCCATACCATCCAGCGATGCTGAATTGGGGTTGCCGGCGGTGGCGTTATTCAGGCTGCCTGTTGCGCCTCCTACTGAATCGGCAAAGTTGGTGCTCCCTGCCGGATCATTGAAGCTATACCTGTGGGTGAGGGTCTGGGCCGAGGCCCAGTAAGCCGCGCCAGCGCAAAGGGCGGCGACCAGGGCGGCGATCTTAATTGGGGAATGTATGGGGTGTCTCATATATGATTAACTTTCATTGGGTTTGGTTTCGGTATCAAGCGTAAAGCAGCCCAATCAACCTGCCATAGCGGAACGGGCTGATGCTCCAAGCGGGCACTGCCCGTTCGCGGAGCTTCGGCGGGAGGTACATTGGACAACATATTGAATATTATACCTAGGCGCCCGCGTTTGTCACGTGGCATAAACTGGCGACAGGGGCTGGAAGGGGGCTCGAGCCGGGGGTGCAAACGGAAGGGCCGGGTGGCTAGCGCCATGGCCTTATTCTGAAAGTTCTGAGGAACCTTGGACCAGCTTCCGTTAAATCCGAGACCAAGGCACAGCCTCCCCAAGGAAGAGATTACCCCAGTTGAGTGCTGTGCCGGCAGAACCGATTCTACCGTATGAGAACAACGAAGCGCAGATGGGTTGCGAAGGTTCAGTCCACCAGTGATGCCATGGATTTGGAGCCGGGGGTCTTCAAGAAGGGATCAGCCAAGACGATGGCGAAGTCTATTCTCCGCTCGGTTAAAAGCTCGAGGCGCAAGAAAGGGACAACGCTCTCATCGGGCATCTCGATGCTGACCTTCTACAGCAACCGGGCCGGGGCCAAACTTCCCGCGCAGCAGAAACGGAGGATCCAGAAGGCGAAAGACGAATACCGGAAACTGGTGCCTGGAAAAACCTGGGAAAAGTGACTCAATGAGCTAGGACTGTGCCGGTTATTCCGCGGCAACTGCCACCGTCGGTTTTGGCCGGCGGACCAATCGCCGCCAAGCCCAACGTCCGAGGGTCTTGAAGTTCGGCAGGCCGAGGTCGTCACAGATCGCAGCCGAATACAGCAGCCAAAAGTTGAACTTGAACTGGTTCTCACCATACCACGAAAGCAGGCTTTGGCCATTTTGAACGGCGCGCGGCCAGGGAATCAGGCCAGCCAGGGTGTGAAGCAGGGGCCGGAAGCAGTCGAGCGCAAAATCCCAGAGCATTTGTGTCCAAGAAAACCGCGCCCCCCATTGAAGCGCCAGGGTGGTGAAATATGCAATGAAAGCATTGGCCACGAGGAGTTTGAACCATTTGCCAGAGAGCCGGTGGGTGACGCTAAGCATCGCTGCCGCTGCTTTGCGGTAGCGCGGACTGCCCGAATAACGTGCCAGGCGGGGTGCGCTCTTCATGGCAAGGACCAGGCCGAAAATGAGCGCGAACCGGTTCCGGGAAAACGAGTTACTCAGCGCATCCCGCAGCGGGTGCGGTTGCGCTTCCAACTCCTGATTGCCCCAACCCGGCGGCGCCGAAGGCACCATTTCCTGCAACAACCCGCTAATCATGCCAAAAGCAATACTGCCTATGATTTGGACCAGGAACGCCGTCACCACAGCGTCGCGGCCACACTCCCAAAGGATTTCGGTTGCGTTGGCAAACGTTAGCCCTGGCCTCCGTCTCGGCCCAATGCAGCGGCTTGAAGTCAGGCTCGTGCCCATACTGAATGCAATCTCAGCTTATATTCATTCGAGCTCACGGGCGAGTACAATAGCGGCCGATGAGTATAATCGGAGCAGGTTTTCTGACTCACCTCTTTTTCGGCAAGGCGCGGGTAGCTCCGGTGGAAATGCCGCCGTCCACCAGCAGCGTTTGGCCGGTGATGTAGGCGCTAGCGTCCGAGGCCAGGAAAACGACTGCGCCCTCAAGGTCCTGCGGTTGGCCCGGCCGCTTGAGCGGGATGCGTTCGCAGAGATATTCCACCCACTCTCGATCCTCGTAAAGCACGGCATTCTGCTGCGTTTTGAACCAACCGGGTGCCAGGCAATTGACCGTAATGCCATGCCTGCCCCAATCGTCCGCCAAGCTCATGGTGAGTTGCTTCACCCCGCCCCGGCTGGCTCCGTAAGGCCCCAGGCCGGCATAGCCAGCGACGCAGGTGACGGAGCCGATGTTGATGATGCGACCGTAGTTGCGCTCGACCATGTGCCGGGCAACGGCTTGGGCCACGAAAAAGGTGCCGCGTAAATTGGTATCGAGCACGAGGTTCCAGTCGTCCCACGTCACTTCCAGGGCGGGCTTGCGCACATTGCAGCCGGCATTGTTGACCAGCACATCGATTTTTCCATAGTGAGCTATGGCAGCTTGTACTGCCTGCCCGATGCTCGGGTGGCTGCGCACATCCAGCGCGAGCGGAAGAGCCTGGCGCCCAAGTTCAGCGAGCTCGGCCCCAAAAGGTTCGAGGGTCTTGGGATCGCGGCTGGTCAGCACGAGGTCCGCCCCGGCCCGGGCCAGCGCGCGCGCCAGAGCTTGGCCCAAGCCGCGGCTTGTGCCGGTCACCATGGCAACCTTGCCTGTCAAATCAAAGGGATTGGTTATCATCCCATGATAATCGGGGGAAGTCGCCGGCCGGTGCTCCCGTCCATCCCATGGACGTCGCTGCCGCAGATGCTGCAGGCCTTAACGGCAACCACCACCTCGCCGGTCCCGGGTTGCGGGTCGGGCACACCTTCATAAGCCAGGCAATTGTATGCTTTGAGAACCAGGGCTTTCATTAAAACATTCGTTGACGGTTTGCGTTCAATTGAGTATTTCCTCTGCTTATGCAAATTGAAAGCCTCAAAGTTTTCTGCGACCTGGTCGAAACCGAGAGTTTCACCAAGGCGGCCCATGTCAATGAGGTGACCCAATCCGCCGTTAGCCAGCAGATCGGGTCGCTGGAGCGCCAGTTCAAATCGGTGCTTATCGAGCGCAGTAAAAAGCTGTTCCGGCCGACCCGTGAGGGGCAGGTGCTCTATGAGCACAGCAAGAAGCTCCTCGCTACCTACGACGCCCTTCACAATAAGATCCAGGAGATCAAGGATGTGATCTCGGGCACGATCCGCGTGGCCACCATTTACAGCATTGGCCTGCACGAACTGCCACCCTACTTGAAGAAGTTTTTGCGCGCTTACCCAGCGGTCCGTGTGCATGTCGAGTATCGGCGCGCGAGCCAGGTGTATGAAGACGTCCTGGGCAACGCAGTGGACCTGGGCCTGGTGGCCTATCCGAATCGCGACAGCCGCTTGGAAGTCTTCCCTCTGCGCAAAGAACCGCTGGTGCTGATCTGCCATCCCGACCATCCCCTCGCCAAAAGCCAGGGCATTCGTCTCAAAGCCCTCTCCGGCCAGAAGTTCATCGGATTTCAGCCTGACACCCCCACCCGCAAAGCCTTGGACCGCCTGTTGCGCGAGAACCAGATCCAAGTCGAGCACGTGATGGAGTTCGACAACGTCGAGACCGTTAAGCGGGCCGTTGAGATCAATGCCGGCGTGGCCATCGTGCCCCTCGGCACAGTTACCCAAGAAATCGCCAAGAAGACCCTGGTGCAGGTTGCCCTCGAGGATAACTCTTTTCATCGCCCCCTGGCAGCCATCTACAAACAAAGCAAAGTGCTCACACCGGCCATGAAACAATTCCTGGCGATCTTGAAGGATACTCGCCAAGTAGCGACGGCTGCTTAGAGCGTGTTTTGGAAATAGATCGGAAAGGTATTGCGCGCGGGGCGGGATGGATGGCGAGGCGCGACGAGGGCGCATATTCGATAGAAATCTGTAACCGAGCAGCAACGAAGCCAGCGCCCGCCCGCTCGCAAGACCGCCCGAGATATTTCAAGACCGGCCCTAAAGAGCGTGTCTTGAAAGTCTTGAAAAGACCGCTTGAATTTGGTCGCTTTCACTTTATGCTTAGAGGAAACTCGCGTTGCCGGGCCCTTGTGGGAGCTTGGTGCGCAGCACGATCAGCAGAGAAGTGGGCCGTATGGCACAGACGAACCGCCGCACATGGCAGTCTTTTGAGGAAATGCGTCAGGCCGCCGAGCAAGGCGACCCTGCCGCGCAATGTTATTTTGGCATTTGCTATCAAAATGGCCAAGGGGTGCAACAGGATTACGCCGAGGCCGTGAAGTGGTTTCGGCGAGCGGCCGAGGCCGACGATCCGGCCGCGCAATGCTACCTGGGCTTTTGCTACCAGAACGGCTTGGGCGTGCCGCAGGAATATGGGCAAGCAGCCAAATGGTTCCGGGAAGCAGCGGAGCAGGGCGATCCCGCCGGGCAGTTTAATCTGGGCGTTCTGTACGAAACGGGCCAGGGTGTGCCCCAGAATTACGCGGAGGCCGTGAAATGGTACCATGCGGCCGCTGAACAGGGGGAACCGCAAGCGCAGTTCAATCTCGGGGTTTTTTATGAAACCGGCCAAGTCGTCCCGCAGGACTTTGCCGAGGCTGTCAAATGGTATCGTCTCGCCGCCGAGCAGGAATGCGCTCCGGCTCAGTGCAACTTGGGTTTGTGTTACGAAACCGGGCGCGGTGTGCCTCAAAACGTGCGCGAAGCCGTGCGCTGGTTCTGCCGCGCGGCCCGCGCAGGAGACAAAACGGCCCAGCATAATCTCGGGGTTTATTACGCGACGCTCGAAGCGGCCGAACAGGCCACGATCGCCGAGGCGACAGAAGCCGCGCCCGAACAGGCGCCTTGAGAGCAGAGCGGCGGATTAGCGCCGACTCAACCTAAGGAGGCTCCTCAGGTAGGGACGAGCGGCGCGCACGGAGTGACGCGCCCTACCTTGCGAGTCGTAGCCTTAAACCATTTGCGCAACATCGGCTAGACTTGACCCGTCTGCACCACGTTTTGAAACTCAAGGCCTCTTAGCGGCATTGCCTGCTGCAAATCGCCCTACGACCAGCTAAAGTTATCATTAAGGCTGCGCTTTCTGCTCCTTCTGCTGAAGCGCTTTTTGTATTTACTTTCGGTCGATCTGACTTAGGATGCCTCAGTGCATTAAGCCATGTCCCCCATTAAGGCTGTTCTAGTTATCGATGACGATCCGGACTTCCGCAAGCTGATGGTTTTGCTGCTACGGCAGCACGATTGGGCAGTGCTCGAGGCCAGTGAAGGCGACGAAGGCATTCGCTTGGCCAAGACGCACCGGCCGCAGGTTGTCTTGTGCGATTTGCTCATGCCGCGCTGCAACGGTTTTCAGGTCTGCCGGGCCTTGCGCTTGGATGAGTCCTTGCGCCACACCCGCGTCATCGTTACTTCCGGCCGCCATTTCGAAAGCGATCGCCAGGCGGCGTTTACCGCGGGCGCGGATGAGTACCTCACCAAACCTATCGATCCCCCTCATCTCTTGCAACTAATGGCGCGCCTAGTTTCGCCTCAGGAGGAGACGCAGCCTGCGGTGGCCCAGACTTCGCCTGCTACGACACGCCTCACGTTCTGGGGTGTGCGCGGTTCGATTCCGACCCCGGGGCCTTCCACCGTGCGATACGGCGGCAACACCTCCTGCATCGAAGTTCGCACGGATGGACAAATTATCATCCTGGACGCCGGCACGGGTCTGCGTTTGTTGGGGCGCCAGTTGGTTGCCGAATTCGATGATCAACCGCTTGATTTGACCTTGCTGCTGACGCACACGCATTGGGATCACATCCAGGGGTTGCCTTACTTCCTGCCGGTCTATAAACCCTGCAACCAGCTTCGAATTCTTGGCTTCGAGGGCGCTCGGCATGGCCTGGAGAACATTCTCACCAGCCAGATGGAAAGCCCGTTCTTTCCCATTGGCCTGCGTGAAGTGCCGGCCAATGTCCGCATCGAGGAACTCAAAGACCTTAATTTTTCCGTCGGCGCCGTCCGTGTGCAAGCCGGCTTCGCCAATCATCCGGGCATCTGCGTCGGCTACCGCCTGTTTACGTCGGGCGGTTCCATCGCCTTTTTTCCAGACAATGAACCTCATACCAGCCTTCACCGGGGCTCTGGCGAAAACGCAACGGCGGCAGCTTCGGCTCACGGCGAAAACCAGAAATTAATTGAGTTCCTCCAGGGCACGGACGTGCTCATCATGGATAGCCAATACGACGGTCAGGAGTACCAAGAGCACATCGGCTGGGGACATGGCTGCGTGGACGACGTCGTCGGCTTAGCTATCGAGGCTGGGGTCAAACGGCTTTTCCTTTTCCATCACGACCCCAATCATGATGACGCCAAAATTGAGCAAATGGTCCAGCAGGCGCGGCAACTCGTGTCCGGCCGCCACGCCTCGCTGAGCGTCGAAGCCGCCCGCGAGGGAGCGACGGTGGAATTGCCGTAGGCACGGAAGCTAGTCCGCGTCGTTGCCTTGCCTCATTTTCCTGTTGCCCGTGCGCGCCGGCTCGTAAACCCTTCGGCGGATGTTCGAGCTGCTCAAGACCGATACCCATTCCAGTGCGCGCCTCGGCCGTTTGAAGACGGCCCGCGGGGTAGTAGATACTCCCGTTTTCATGTGCGTCGGCACGCAAGGCAGCGTCAAGGCACTGGACCCGCGCGAACTGCGCGAGAGCGGCGCTCAGATCATTCTCGGAAACACCTATCACCTCAACATCCGCCCTGGCCTGGAGATTGTCCGCGCCGCCGGAGGTCTCCATCAGTTCATAAATTGGCCTTGGCCAATCCTCACCGACAGCGGAGGCTTCCAGGTATTCAGCCTGGCCACGATTCGCAAGATCCGTGAGCATGGCGTTGAGTTCCGTTCTCACCTGGATGGCTCGCTGTTATTCCTCGGTCCGAAAGAAGCCATGGCAGTGCAGACGATCTTGGGCTCGGATATCGCCATGGTTTTTGATGACTGCCCTCCACACACGAGCACGCCGCGCGAACTGCGGGCGGCAGTGGAGCGAACGGTTCGCTGGGCGGCCGAATGCCGGCAACAACCTCGCGCTGCTAGCCAATTGGTCTTCGGCATCGTTCAAGGCGGAACTAACGCCGCGTTGCGACAGGAGTGCGCGGGAGAGTTGGTTGGCCTCGGCTTTGACGGCTACGCCATTGGGGGTGTGAGCGTGGGCGAACCGGAACCAGAGATGATGCGAGCGATCGAATTGACGGTGCCGTGCTTGCCGGCCAACCAACCCCGTTACGCGATGGGACTCGGCACACCTGCTCAGATGGTCGAGTTGGTCGCGCGCGGGGTGGATATGTTCGATTGCGTGCTTCCCACCCGCGTCGCGCGCAACGGCACTGCCTTCACCCGCCGCGGAAGCCTCAGCATCAAGGCCGGAGCCTGCAAGGCGGACTTCCGTCCCATCGAGGAAGGATGCGACTGCTTCGCCTGTCGGCACTTTACCAGGGCCTACTTGCGGCATTTACTTAACGTGGGAGAAATCCTCGGCCTGCGCATGTTGAGCGTGCACAACACTCGCATGTATCTGCGGACCATGGAGGAGGTGCGCGCGGCCATCGCTGCCGGGGCCTTCGCCGAGTTCCGGCGCGAGTTCGCCGCCACCTATGTGCCCACGCAAAAGGTGCTGCTCGCTCGGGCCGCCGTGGCCGAGCGGTAGCTCCTGCATCCTCTCGGTAGTTCGGAGACGCGGTGAGCGAGGACGACCGCGCTCCGCGTTCCAGCCCTTGCGTTAAAAGCACTGCGAAGTGCTCCTCCGGCCGCCGTGTTTAATAACGGTTGAGTCGGCGCGCAATTTGCGCGATGCTTGAAGCAGATTCGATGCAGGATCATCCGAAACATTACTGCGGCGTGTTCGGCGTTTACGGCCATCCAAAGGCCGCCGAGTTGACGTACTATGGCCTCTACGCGCTCCAACACCGTGGCCAGGAGAGCGCGGGGATCGTGACTTCCAATGGTGAGCAGTTCTATAAACATGTCGGCATGGGGTTGGTCTCGCAGGTGTTCAAGGGGAACGTGCTCCAGGAAATGCCCGGAAACCTGGCCATCGGACACACACGTTACTCGACCACCGGCTCTTCTCACTTGGGAAACGCGCAACCCCTCACGGGCACTTGCTGGCGCGGCCAAATTGCCGTTGCCCACAACGGCAACCTGACCAACGCCGCCGCGGTGCGGGACGAATTGGAGGCCGATGGCCTGATGTTCCAAACCACGGTGGATAGTGAGATCATTCTCAACCTCCTGGCCCAGCCCGCCAACAGCCACGGGAACAACATCGTCCAGACCATCCGCCGCCTGGAAGGGGCTTACTCGCTGGTCATCATGACCGAGAAGGAACTCATCGGCGTGCGCGACCCCTTCGGCTTCCGGCCGTTGTGCCTCGGCAAACTCGATGAGGCGTGGGTGTTGGCAAGTGAAACGTGCGCGCTGGATTTAATCCACGCCAAATTTGTCCGCGACGTCGAACCGGGCGAGATTGTCGCCATCGGCCCCCAGGGCCTCAGCAGCGTGCAAGCCTTTCCTGAGCAGGAACGCCGTGCCTTCTGCATTTTTGAATACGTCTATTTCGCCAGGCCCGACAGCACGATTGCCAATCGCAATGTGTACAAGGTTCGCGTCGAGATGGGCCGGCAACTCGCCCGCGAATTCCCGATCGCGGCCGACCTCGTGGTTCCGGTGCCTGACAGCGGCAACTGCGCCGCGCTGGGGTACGCGCTCGAGTCGGGAATTCCCTTCGAGATGGCGTTCGTGCGTAATCACTATGTCGGGCGCAGCTTTCTGCAGCCCTCGCAACTGATCCGCGACTTCGACGTGCGGGTGAAGCTCAACCTGATTACGGAGTTGGTCCGAGGTAAACGGGTGATCGTGGTGGATGACTCAATCGTGCGCGGGACTACGTGCAAGGCGCGGGTGAACAATCTCAAGGAAGCCGGCGCCACTGAGGTGCATGTGCTGGTCAGTTGTCCTCCGCACATGCATCCGTGCGTTTACGGGATCGACTTCCCCGACCGGCGCAAGCTCATGGCCGCCAATTATTCGCGCGAGGAAATCCGGAGCTACCTGAACGCGGACTCGCTCTACTATTTGTCGCAACCCGGCATGGTCAAGGCCACCGGGCTGCCGCAAAGTTCGTTTTGCCTGGCCTGTTACGATGGGCGCTATCCGGTGGCTTACAATCCGGATGTGGACAAACAGATCATCGAACGGCGGAACGGCCACCGTCCAAGCTTGGGGGACGGCCTGGCAAGGGAAAAGGCACAGATTAAACTGCTTTAAGCGGCGCGCACGTTCGGCCGCGGAACCGCCGCCGGCCGAGGCGGATGCACCCAACGGAGAATTTTGACGATTTACGGAGCGTTGATTTTCTAATAAAAGGCTTGACAGCACTACAAACGGGGCGCAACCTCAGACCCTCATCGTACCCTGGGCCGCAGGACCAGGTCGCTGTACTCGATGCTGGTATGGTCGCCCTGGAGGTAGATGGGCCCGGGCCGTGTGACGTCCGACCATAACGCGCCGCCGGTGCAGCCCAGGATGGGCTGGTTGTCGATAATCAGCTTGTCGTTGAGCACAACGGTTACATGCCGATCCACGAAAGTGATGTCCATGATTTGCCATTCACCGGGCGGCTTCTCAGCGCTGACCATCGGCTTGATGCGGCTATAAATGGCGCCCATGTTGTGCGAATCGGTCGGTTTTCCGTAGCTGTCGAAGACCTGAACTTCGTAAATACCGCGCAGGTAAACGCCGCTGTTCTCGTCCTTGGAGACGCGGACTCTTACTTTCAGATTGAAGTCCTCGAATTCCTGGTCGGTGCGGAGGTTGCCGTAATTCTTATGCGGCTGGCCTTCCTCATGCACGGCTTCATTGACCAACAGCCCATTTTTCACGCTCCAGCCATTGACGGCGTTGGGGTCGGTAAGGCGCCACCCGGTGAGGTCCTTGCCATTGAATAGCCGCACGGGGTCGCCGAACTTGACTTTGCTTAAATCCGGGGCGGGCGGCAACGGCGGAACGCGCTGGCCGGAGAATTGCGCTTTGTCCTCGCCCTGGCCGTTTTCACGCGGAGTGATGCTCGTGAACTTAATCGCGTCGCCGTCCACGACGGCGGTGATGGTCTCGAGCAGATTGGTTCTCACGGTGTGGCCGTTGGTATCTTTGTGCTGAACGTGGTGATCTCGCGTGAGGACGAGCTGGCCATTCTCGATTTTGGCGGAAGGCAGGGGCAACACGCTGCCGCCGCCCCAGAGCAGGCTGGCCTTGAGTTGGCCACCGCTCTCCTCGACGCCTAGCCAACCGGCGGCACCGTTCGGCAGGGTCAGCGCCCACCCACCCAGGAACGGATTGTCGGCGCCGAAGGCGGCACAACCGCAAAGGAGAAAAAGGGGTAGGAAAGTTTTGATCCAACAATGATGACGTCGCTGCATAATCATGCACTGGTTTGCCCATCCTGAGGACCGAAAGCAAGGGTATTTGCTAACGCAAGGGCGCGGAGAAGGTTTAACGCAAAGGGCAAAGGCGCAGAGACGCAGAGAAGAAAGAAGAAAAAGCCTTTTATTCCTCTTTGCGCCTCTGCGTCTTTGCTACGGTTTCAGATGGCGTGCTTGAGCACGAGGTACAAGAGGACGGGCAAACCGACCAGGATGAACCAACCGATGAACGCGACAATAGGGCCGGGGGTCTGCACGTTGACGTAGCCCGATTTATAGTAGCCCGTGAGGCTCCCGAGCTCTTCCGGGAACCAGATGAGCGCCAGGGGGAGCAAGAGGCCCAGGGACCATTTCGCACCCGCGATGCCGTTATACTTGATCGCGACGACGGCGTAGGCGATGGCGATCAGCAGGCTCAGGAGTTTTCCAATGGTGACTTGCATTTGTGCCGATGCCGGTAGAGTCGGTGAGTTGATTTTTTAGGTCCTGTCGGGTCCTCGATGTTTGGGGAAAAAGTATTGGTGATGAGTCAGCAAATCCTCCGGTGTGCCAGCAACCTCAAGTTTCTCTCCGGAGGCGAGGGTAATGATGGAACAGACTTCCTGCGCATCGCCCGCAGCCGGTTCGATTTTGACGATGTGATCCACGTTCAGCATGACGGCATTCTCGTGCTTCCCCTGCAAATCGCGACAAAAAACCTTAACGAACTTGAACATTAAAGATGGCCAGCGCGTTGGTTTGCCAATGCTGGATGCGAGTGCGCCGTTGCAAGCCATTTGGCAGCATTCATGATGATTGGACCGGACACGCCGGCCACCCTCACGGGGCGTTTTATTCAGAGCTCTTGACGGCGGTCGAGGGGCCGTTTGCGCCGTATTCTCCTGATGAGATGCGTGCCATTGGGGAGCGGGCCATTCGAGGCAGACAATGCCGATGAGCCTGGCGATTGAACGGTCGTCCGTCTTGACAGCAGATTTTGAAATCCAGTTCAGGTGGTAATTCGATAAGGCGGGGCAGGAAGTAGCATGGAGGTTCCAAGCCACTCTGGACCTCTCACTCCGGACCTTAGCGGACCGCCCTGATCTTGGCCGAGTCCGGCACTTTCGACATCTCAGCTAAACTGTCCAAGATGAGCATCGGGCCTCGCCCTGAGCTATGAGGTTCCCGCGTTCGCTCACCGGCTGGCTTTTCTGCTAATCGAGCTGTGTGCGTAGAGCCGGTGGCCTGGATCGAAGTACACCAGGTGATAATCGGCCTCGAGCAACCGCTGGAAGGGGACGGACCGCCCGTCATTGGCCAGAAGGATTAGCCCGGGTTGGTATTTTTCGAGTTCGGCGGCGAGGCGCTCGTTGGTCATTTCTCCGGACCAGAACCGCTTGAGCGGGAGCACTGCCAGGTCTGGCGGCATCGGAATGTC
>Ga0209517_10001101_pt1 | contig 42486 bp, 36 predicted proteins | sample PeaSoiMetSII2010_FD_187695 | JGI IMG/M metagenome (GOLD analysis project Ga0209517, IMG submission 187695) | Peat soil microbial communities from Weissenstadt, Germany - SII-2010 (SPAdes) (version 2) | ecosystem: Environmental > Terrestrial > Soil > Wetlands > Peat | place: Germany...
TCCGACTCACGCCCGCTAAGCGGCTCAACTCTGGTGCACAGGGAAGGATTCGAACCTTCGTACCTCGCTAGGAGGGACAGATTTACAGTCTGTTGGCTTTAACCACTCACCCACCTGTGCAGAAACTTTCGGGCGATGCGGCCAGTCTGCGCCCTCCGGCACACCTTTCATGCAAGGGCCGCTGCCTAAGCCTCAAGCCCGCAGACCAAACCCAACACGAGTCACACTTCACTCGTAAAACAGGACATTCGCAACACAGGGAAACCAAGGCTCGCGCTCAAGACGCCGCGAGAAAACCACTACTCGCCGGAAAAGTTCCGAAAGGAGTGCGTTTGGAAAAACCTGTTGCGCCTACTGAGTCCGCCGAACCGCGGGAAAATTCGTATCGTTGTTACCGTGTTACCGTTTCCTGGTTATCGTTTCCTGGAGCTGGCGAAGGGATTCGAACCCCCGACCCTCTGATTACAAATCAGATGCTCTACCGACTGAGCTACGCCAGCAAACTGGGGGATGGATGCGCCTTCGCGCAAACTTATCCCTCTGATCCCTTCCGGATGTCCGGGACAATTAATAAACTTATCACAAGGGCAAGTTTCGGCGCAACTAGGAGTTGGCGGGAACGCTACCCCGCCCGCCAATGATGATATCATTCCATTCCTGACCGCATTGCATGCGAATTAGACGCACTCTCCCCATAGTTCTGGCGGTCGTGGTTGTGGCCGCGGCGGTTACGGTCACCGTCCAGTTGCGCAAGCACGCCCCGCCGGAACCGGCGCGGCTTCTGCCTGGGGCCGACGCCTTCCTGTACGCCGACATCAGCTGGGTGCGAAAAGCGGGCAACGGGAAACCTTTCTTCCCCGTCTCCCACGACCCGGAGTACCAGCGCTTTATCGAGGAAACCGGGTTTGACTTCGAGCGCGACCTCGACGCGGTGGCCTTTGCCATTCACTACCCGCAAAGCTGGCCGGGCGGTGGCACCGGCGGCACGGCTCCCGAGGCGCGTTTTTCGGAGGTCTTTGCCGGGCGGTTTGACGGCAGCAAATGCGCCGCTTATCTCAAGCGGACGGCTCAGTCGGTCGAAAACTACAACTCCGTGGACATCTTCACGATTCCGTTCTCCGGGCGGTCCATTCGGATTGCGATTCTGGGGGTGGACACGGTCGCGGCCTCGAACCATGACGATCCCGCGGTAATTCACGGCATCGTGGACCGCTCGCGGCGGCTGGCTTCTCCGTTTGGCGGGCCGGCTTTGCTGCGGCGGTATTACAAGCGGGTGCAGCTGGCCAGCCCGCTGTGGGTGGTGGCGCGCGTGCAGCCCTCGGCGCCGGAGTTCAGGGCGTGGTCCGCGGTTTTTCCCAAGCCTGCCGATCTGGTGGTTTCAGCCAGCTATAACCCGTTGCATCTGCCCCTGCGAACCGGAGCGCTACATCTGCGGGCGGAAGCGTGGGCGGGCAGCGATGAGGACGCCCGCGCCATTGCCGACAAGATGACGGTGATGCTGGCCATGTTTCACAGCGCCGAAGTCTCGGTCGGTTCGCCCGGGAACGATGCGGACGTGAAGGCCTTTTTTGACAGCCTGCAGGTGCGGCAGGAAGATAGCCGGGCCGTGGTCTATGCCACGCTGCCGACGGGTTTCTTTCACAAGATATTGTCGGAATCGCCGCAGGCGCCCGGGCCCGGGTCGCCCGCGGGGCCGTCGCTACCGGCGAAAGCACATTGAATCGGCGCCGGATTTGCAACTAAATGCCCTCCCGCACGTCTTATTCTGATGGGGAGGTACCAGCGCTTGGAGCGACATCCGCAGGTACAATAAAAGAGCATGTCGAGCCTCCAAACTCCTTCGATCATCGGTGTCTTCCTCGCAGGCTTGGTTTCCTTTCTCTCGCCTTGCGTACTCCCGCTGGTTCCTGGATACGTTTCGCTGATAACCGGCACTGGCTTGGAGGAACTCAAAGCGCCGCAGCCCCACCTCAGGCGTCGGATCTTAGTGAATTCCATCGCATTCATCTTGGGCTTCAGCGCTGTTTTTATTGCGGAGGGGGCAGCGGCGACCTGGCTGGGCTCCGTGCTCGGGCTGTACAAACACACGTTGGCGCGGGTCGCGGGCATCATTATCATCGTGTTCGGACTGCACCTGACTGGAATTTTCAAGATCAAGGCGCTCTACACTGATGCGCGGCTGCACAATGTGAAAGGCAATCAAACTCCAATTGGCGCTTTCGTGGTCGGATTCGCCTTCGCGTTCGGCTGGACGCCATGCCTGGGGCCGATTCTGACAATCGTTTTGACCTACGCCAGCCAGGAAGGCACGGTGGCGAAAGGGATTGCGCTCCTGGCGATTTATTCGTTGGGACTGGCGGTGCCGTTCCTGCTGACTTCGCTGCTGATGGAGCGCTTCCTGAAGTTTTACAGCCGCTTCCGCTCGCACATGCATGCGCTCGAAGTGGCCTCGGGCGGTCTGATGATCGCACTCGGCATATTGCTGGTGATCGGGCGATTTACGCTGATCTCGAGCTGGCTGTCGTTCTTGAATCGCTTTGCTTTGTAGTTTGAGGATGGCATTTATGTCTACTTCTGAAGTACCGGCCGCGAACAGCGGCAATCCTGGCCTGAACTCGCCCCCGCACGCGACGGGAGGCGGTCGAAGTTCGCTCGCTCTCGTGGTAGCTGCCGTCGTTGTTGCCGGCATGCTGTATTTCGGCTTTCACGCGGCGCGCCGCGCGGGTCCGCCGGGGACGCCGAGCAGTATCAAGTCCACCGCCGCGCCGGACTTCACGCTGGAATCGCTTGACGGCACGAGCATGCGCCTGTCGGACCTGCGCGGCAAGGCCGTCCTGCTGAACTTCTGGGCGACGTGGTGCGGCCCGTGCAAGATCGAAATGCCGTGGTTCATCGAATTGCAGAACGAGTACGGCGCGCAAGGGCTGCAAGTGGTGGGCGTCGCCATGGATGATTCCAGCAAGGACGACATCGCCAAGTTCGCCAAAGAGATGGGGGTCAACTATCCCGTGCTGCTGGGGAAAGAAGCGGTGGGCGATGCTTACGGCGGCGTGCCGGCCCTTCCGGAGACTTTCTTTATCGGGCGCGACGGCAAGATTGTGGACAAGATCATCGGGCTGAAAGGCAAGGCGGAAATCGAAGACGCTATCAAGAAGGCGCTCAACACGCAGCCAGCCGCCAGCCAAACGGCAGTGACGCAGGCTGCGCCAATGCAGGCTCAGAACTGACAACAGGAGCGCGGACGAAGTGCTTTACTATTTGGATGTGATCAAGATGATCTCCAGAGTGCGCATGCCGGGACTGTTGGGACTGCTGGTTTTGCTGGCGGGCAGTGCCTGGGGGCAAATCCCCAAAGCTCCTTCGGTGACCATGGCGGCGCTGCCGGAGGTCACGGCCCCGCGCGCGGCGCAGACCAAGGTAAACCTGAACTTCCGTGTCGGTTCCGATTTTCACATCAACTCCAATACTCCCAAGTCGGAGTACCTGATTCCCACGACCTTGAGCATTGACGTGCCGACCGATATTGTTCTGGGCAGGATCGAGTATCCCGCGGGGCAGGATCTCACGTTTCCTTTTTCCCCGGATGAAACTCTGAACGTGTACAGCGGAGATTTCACCATCAGTGTGGCCGTGCATCCGCTGCACTCGGTGGTTCCGGGAAAATATGTGATGCACGGAGTTTTGCGCTACCAGGCCTGCGATAACGCGCAGTGCTTCCCTCCGAAAACCCTGCCCGTGAGCATTGACCTGAAGGTCGTGAAAGAAAAGCCCGTCCCCGGCCACAATCCCGCGCAGAGCCCGCACGTGCATAATTAGCCGTCAGCCATCAGCCGTCAGCCAAAATATGTGGGGACCGCCGCCCGGCTGTCCAGTCGAGCGAAGCTCGACAGCGGGGCGCGGACGTACGCATCCAGTTCCCGAATCGGGACGTCCGTCCGAGATTTTCCTTCTTGGACGATGGATTGAGCACGGTGGAGGCCGTAACTTGACGCTATGGGCCCGTGGTGTAACTGGTAGCATCTCTGCCTGTCACGCGTGAGGGTGCGGGTTCGAATCCCGTCGGGTCCACAGCATTCCCTGGTTTGGTAGGGGAATCTGATGAGGAGTCTCGGACAGGCGGACTCCTCAAGTAACCTTGACTTCTGGTTGGTGGCTCCCGATAATCGTATTGAAGCTTGACAGGCAGAGATGCTGACCCCGAGTGGAATTTGCGCTCGGGGTTTTGCTTTTTGCGACCACTCCGCTCGACCGCTTCCCCTGCTTCCTGCCCACTTTCGTCGAGGTGTCTTTCAGAGCGAGTACGGCTGAACACCGGCTTATCGGGGACAGGAATTGCACAACCGGGGTCTAATCATTAGTGAAGCGAGGAACAGTTATCAGCATTTTTGTCGCTGCGGTACTGGCCGTGGTACTGGCCGTGACATCTGTTTTTGTGTCGAGGCACTACCGCCTAGCCGTCCTAACTTCCTCCCAACTTGCCTTGAAACAGCCGAGGCCACCTGAACCGCCAGAAGACTGTTCCGAGATCCGGCGTGCTATGGCGCTGTCTGCGCGGTCAGTGGCTTCCTGGCACGAAAGACCCATCAAGATTGCTGCGCCCTTAGATGCGGACGAGGTCGCGATATACAGGGCGGTGATTCGACAGTGGAATTCGGGTGAGCGAGGGGCTTTGAACGTGTCAGCTGAGACGTTCTCAATCGATGTAACGTTTCCGTCGCAGGAAGCCGAGTGCGGGTGCTTAGCTGGTCTGTCACCAGAGGGCCTTTTGAAAGCCTCGCACTCATTTCACGTGCTGACGCGGAGTGATCTCCCGGGAAAGGATATCCGACTCGTTGATCCGAACGAGCAGAGCGCCCTCATTGCCAAGAATGATCCGAGCGTCACCATTCGCGAGGGGAGATCAGTGCACGCCGCTGTCGAGAATGCGTTCGCCAGTGGGCTGTTCTCGTTATCCGAAATCGCATTCGACAAGGAGCGCCGCCATGCCGTAGTTAGCTACGGCTTTCATTGCGGTTTACTGTGTGGCAACGGCGCCATGTGGGTGTTCGAGAAAACCAACGGCGAATGGAAGAGAACCGATCGAATGTGCGGTGGCTGGGTCTCCTAGGCTCCTCAAAGTTGCCTAGCCTTTTCCGCCCTGCTTCTTCTCCATCCTCGCCCAGGTATCTTTCAACGCCACGGTGCGGTTGAAGACCAGCGCTCCGGGCTTGGAGTCGAGATCGGCGCAGAAATAGCCCAGGCGCTCGAACTGATAGCGACTGCCCGCCGTGGCGCTCGCCAGCGACGGCTCCATTTTCGCGTGGGGAATCGTTTCCAGCGACCGCGGATTCAGATTTGCAGTGAAATCCTGGCCCTCTTCCACGTCGGTGGGATCTTCTTTCGTGAACAGGTTTTCGTAGATGCGCACTTCGGCATCAATGGCGTGCGCCGCGGAGACCCAGTGAATGGTGGATTTCACTTTGCGTCCGTCTGGCGGGGAGTTGCCGCCGCGCGTGGCCGGATCGTAGGTGCAGTGGACTTCAATCACATGACCCCTATCATCTTTCACCACGCTCTTGCAGGTGATGAAGTATCCATAGCGCAGGCGCACTTCGCGCCCCGGCGACAGGCGGTAATAGCCCTTAGGGGGGTCTTCGCGGAAGTCATCCTGCTCGATGTACAACACGCGCGAGAAGGGCACTTTGCGTGAGCCCGCGGCTTCGTCCTCGGGGTTGTTGACGGCGTCCATCTCTTCGGCCTGATTCTCCGGGTAGTTATCCACGACAACTTTCAGCGGGCGCAGCACGGCCATCACGCGGGGCGCGCGCTTGTTCAGGTCCTCGCGCACGAAGTGCTCGAGCATGGCCAGTTCGACCACTCCATTGGTGCGCGACACTCCGGCCGCGGCCACGAAATTGCGGATCGCTTCCGGGGTGTAGCCGCGGCGGCGCAGGCCTCCGAGCGTAGGCATGCGCGGGTCGTCCCACCCGCTTACGCGCTTTTCTTCCACCAGCCTCCGCAGCAGGCGCTTGCTCATGATCGTGTAGGTCAGGCTGAGGCGGTCGAATTCAATCTGCTGCGAAGGAAAAATTCCGAGCTGCTCGATGAACCAGCGGTAGATGGGCTGGTGATCGGCGAATTCCAGAGAGCACATCGAGTGCGTGACTTTTTCGAGCGAGTCCGATTGCCCGTGCGCGTAGTCGTACATCGGATAGATGCACCACTTGTTGCCGGTGCGGTGATGCTCGGCGTGCAGGATGCGGTACATGACTGGATCGCGCATGTTGAGGTTGGGCGAAGACATGTCAATCTTGGCGCGCAGCACGCGCGTGCCGTCGGGAAATTCGCCGGCCTTCATGCGCTCAAACAGATTCAGATTTTCTTCGACTGAGCGGTTGCGATAGGGACTGTCTTTGCCGGGCTCGGTCAGCGTGCCGCGATGCTTGCGAATCTCATCGGCGGAAAGGTCGTCCACGTAGGCCTTGCCGTCTTTGATCAGCTTGACCGCCCACTCGTAAAGCTGGTCGAAATAATCCGACGCGTAGAACAGCCCGTCCCAGTGGAAACCGAGCCACTTGACGTCGTCCATGATGGCGTCAACGTACTCGACGTCTTCCTTCTCAGGATTGGTGTCGTCAAAACGAAGGTTGGTGTGGCCGTTGAATTCGTCGGCCAGGCCGAAGTCGAGGCAGATGGCTTTGGCATGACCGATGTGGAGATACCCATTGGGCTCGGGAGGAAAGCGGGTCTGCACGAGGCCGTTGTACTTGTTGGTCTTGAGGTCTTCGATAAATCGCTCGCGGATGAAGTTGGAAGGACGAGGCTCCGGGGCGGTATTTTCGTTCACGTTCGCCTCAGATGTAGACGGATTCATAGCCTTGATCTTACCGCATAAAAATGGAGTGGAAGGCGCGCGCTTTCCAGTCCAGGTGGCCATGCGGGGCCCAAGCAGGGACAAAAGGGCGCGCCATCAGTTCAGCTTCTGGGTTGCCTGCTTGATCCTGGCCAGCGTAGTCTCCCGCCCCAGCACTTCCAGGGTCTCAAACAGCGGCGGGGCGTTCTTGCGGCCGCAGACGGCTACGCGGATGGGCTGGAACATTTGTCCGGCCTTCACGCCGAGCAACTGCGCGGCGGCGCGCAGGGCCTGGTCGAGCGGGTCGTGTTTGAATTCGACATTCGCCAACACTTCCTTCGCCTTCTGCAAGACCTTCAGCGCCATCGCTACGTCTCCCTTTTGCGGGATGAGTTCGGCCGGGTCGTAGGGCGGCAGCTGCTCGACGAAGAAGAAGTCGGCCGCAGTGAGGACGTCGCGCAGCAGTTTGATGCGCTCGCGGATGAGCGGCGTGATGCGCAGCATTTTTTCGGGCGTGACGTTCGGATACTTTTCTTGCACCTTGGGCAGCAGGCGCTGGCTCAGGTCTTCGATTGTGAGGCCACGGATGTGTTCGGCGTTGAGCCAGAGGGCCTTGGGGTCGAAAGTGTCCTCGGGCGAAGCAACACCAAGATCACTCCCCCTCGGCTCCGCTCGGAGCTCGCCTTTCGGCTCGGCGAAGCCGCTCGGGATGACAACACTCGGAGTGGCAGTCGCCGAGAAGATGTCGGCGTTGGCGGGCGAGGGCGCCCGCCCCACATCGGATTCTTTGAAGTTGACCACGGCATTCGCGCGGTTGATTCCCTCCAGTGAGAACGCGTCAATCAGTTCCTGGAGGCTCATCTTTGTGCGATCGTCTTTCGGCGACCAGCCCAGCAGACACAGAAAATTGATGAACGCTTCGGGCAGGAATCCGGCATCGCGATACGTGGTCACGCTTACAACCGGCCCGTGGCGGCGCTTGGAAAGCTTGGTCCCGTCCGGCGCCACCAGCAGCGGAAGATGCGCGAACTGCGGCGGGGCGTAACCCGCGGCTTCGAAAATCAGCACGTGTTTGAAGGTGTTCGAAAGATGGTCCTGACCGCGAATGATGTGGCTGATGCGCAGGTCGGCATCGTCGGCGCACGAGGCCAGGTGATAGGTCGGCATACCGTCGGAGCGCAGCAGGGCGAAGTCTTCAATGTCGGCTGCTAACTTAACTTGTTCGCCATATACGGCATCTGTGAAGTGGACCTGCCATTTGCCTTCGGCAAATCGGACAGCCAAGGGCGGCTGTCCCCACATGGTTCCTTCGCGCGGCACGCGAAAGCGCAAGGCAAACGGTTCTCCGGCGGCCGCGCGGCGGTCGCTTTCCTGGGGCGAGAGCTCGCGCATGCCGGGATTGAACAGCCATGTGCCCTGCGCTCCGGATTTCTCACTGTCGCCGGTGTGGGCGGGGGTGAAATCGCGGTAGGCGAGTCCTTTCTGAAAGATGGCTTCGGCCATCTGCCGGTGCAAGGCTCCGCGCTCGGATTGCTTGTACTCTTCGTCCCAGCCCAGGCCGAGCCACTTCAGCCCCTCAAAAATTGAAGTGACTGAGGCGTCGGTGTTGCGCTCCACGTCGGTATCGTCGAGCCGCAGAATCATGGTGCCGCCGGTGCGGCGGGCGTATAACCGGTTGAAAATAAACGTGCGGGCGCTGCCAACGTGGAGAAATCCGGTGGGCGATGGAGCGAAACGCACGCGCGGCTTGGCGGTACTGCTGCTGGGCTGGCTCATTCGAAGGTTCCCTTGCGGGGGTCCCCTGCGATGGTACGGGCGCTGGAAAACTACCGTCAAGCCGCGTCCCGGTCCAGACCCCCCCCACGGTGATTTCCGGGCTGGGTACTGTACTTAAATCCTGTTGTTTTCGGGAATTTGCTGTGAAATCATTGAGGGAATTGCTTCCCCGAAACTGATCGAATGGGCTAGCCCAGGGGCGTATTCGCGGGCCTATGAACAGTGTCGTCATTACGACGGTGGTGATCCCGGGTGTGGTCTCGGTCCTGCTGTACTTTGTCTTCACTTATCTCTACGCGCAAAGCCGCCAGCCTTACTTCCTGGCGTGGAAATGGGCCTGGGCTTTTTACTCGCTGCACTACGTGCTCGATACATTTCCGTCGTCGCCCTTTGCATTTCTCATCGGCGAACTGTTCCTGGTTGCCATGGCGATGTGCATTTTCGTTTCGACGCGCCTGATGCGCGCCTCCTATCGCTTCCGCTGGTATGACGCCGCGGTCGCCATCCTCGGGGTCGGGTTGGCGGGCCTGACTCTGAGTGGACACATCGTGCAGGGAGTGTTCCGGCCCGACGTGCAACCAGCCATTCGGCTGGGCCTCGCGCTGGCCGTCATTCTGCTCTACTGTTCAGCCGTCTTCTACGTCAACGGCCACAGGCGGGGATCGCTGGCCTTCGAGGTGCTGGCTGTTTCCCTGGCGCTGTGGGCGGTGCTGATGGGAGTGGGGCAGCTGCAGAATCCCTGGGTGGAGCGCTTTGGAACGGCCAGCCGGCTGTTCGGACCGGTCCCGCAGATGCTGCTGGGCATCGCCATGGTCATGGTGCTGTTCGAGAACCAGCGCAACGCCGTGCAGGAAAACACGCTGGCCCTGTCCACCCTGGGCGTGGACCCGCGGCAACTGCTGTTCGCCGACGATCTTGTCCCCAGCATGCAGGCTGCGCTGGAGCGGCTGATGAGCGCTCTGCCGATGGACCGGGCCGCGATCTTCATTTCTGAACGCTGGCGTGGGCTGCTGCCGTCGGTACAGCACGGATTTTCTCCCGAATTCCTCGATGCGCTGGAAAGAAGCGGCGCGGGAGATTATCTCTGCGAGTTGGCCTACCGCCAGAGTGGAATCTTCAGCGTGCAGGATCTGGCGGAGATGACTGAGCCCCTGCCGGTGGCCTCGGTGGGAACGTTCGCGGAATTCAAGCGCATCGTCACCGAGGCGGATGTCCGCCATCTGACCGCAGTTACGCTGCAGACGCGGCAACATAATTTCGGAGTCATTCTCTTCCCTCACGCCGAGCGGCGGGCCTTCGGTTCCTCCGGGCCCCGGCTGATGGTGGGACTGGCTCTGCAATTGGGCCTGACTCTCGAAAACTATGTAGTCACGCACGACGCCCACCGCCGCACCCAGGAGTACGAACTGCTGACCGAAATCGGGAAGGCGATCAGTTCGCGTCTCGATCAGGATGAAATCCTGCGCACGATTCGCGTGGAACTGGGCCAGATCTTCGATACCAGCGACTTCTACATCGCCTTCCAGGAGGGCGATGAAATTCGCTTCGAACTCGACGTGGAAGGCAACCGCGACCTGCCCAAGCGCTCGCGCAAAGTGGAGAATGCCTTCACCGAGTACGCCATCCGGACCGGCCAGCCGCTCATGATTCGCTCCGATCTGGAACGGGAACGTGCCCGGCTGGGCATCACCTATATTCCGGAGCATCCCGCGAAGTGCCTGATTGCCGCGCCCATTTTCCTGGGCAACAAGGCGGCGGGCGCAATGGTCGCGCTCAACACCATGCGCGAGTTTGTCTTCGAGCAGCGCGACCTGGAAGTGCTGATGACGGCCGCCGGACAGGTCTCGGTCGCGGTGGAGAATGCCCGCCTGTTTGCTGAAGAGCAGCGCCGTTCCCGGCAGCTCGCCTTCCTCAACAACATTTCGCGCACCGCTATCTCGAGCGAAGATCCCGTCCACATGCTGGGCCAGATTGCCTCGGAGATCCAGAAGAACTTCAGCTTCGATCACATCGGGATCGGCCTGTTCGATTATGGAACCAAAGAGATTGAGATCAAGGCGGAAGCAGGCGCAACCGCTCACGCCATGGGCCGGCGCATTCCGATAGACGCCGGCATCCTGGGCCGGGTAGCCCGCACCCGCGAACGCGCCCTGGTGCAGAATGCGCTGCCCGGAAGTTTGACGGGAATCCTGCCGGACTCCCGCGCCGTGCTCTGCATTCCGATCAACTACGGCGACAATCTGCTGGGCGTGCTCAACATCGAAAGCCGCAACGACAATGCCTTTTCGCCGCAGGACGCCTTGATTCTCAACACCCTGGCCGATCTGCTGGCCACGGCGCTGCACAACGCTTTCGTCTTTCAGAAACTGCAGCAGCAGTCCATTACCGACGGCCTGACCGGAATCAAGACGCGCCGCTTTTTCTGGGAAGCTTTGTCGGCGGAGTGGAAACGCGCCTCGCGCTCCGGGCGTCCGTTTTCCGTCGTGCTCATTGACCTCGACAAGTTCAAGGAGGTCAATGACACGCTGGGCCACTTCGAGGGCGATCTGGTGCTGGCGCGCGTGGGCCGTTTGCTGGAGCAGAAGTCGCGGCAGTCGAACGTGGTGGCCCGCTACGGCGGCGACGAATTTATCGTCCTGATGCCCGAGACCGGCGCCGAACAGGCCCAGGTGCTGGCCGAGCGCCTGCGCCAGTGGATGGTCAGCGACCCCATGCTGAACGAACACCGCATCACCGGCAGCTTCGGAGTCGCCAGTTTCCCCATGCACGGCTTCTCCATCGAAGACATCATTCGCGTGGCCGATGCCGGCATGTACGTCTCCAAGCGCTCGGGAGGGAACATGGTCTCGACGGCGCAGGAATTTGTCGAGAGCCAGGATTCCCAGGGGCAGCGCCAGCAGATTTCCGCCTACATCGAGGGCTTCCTGCAACGCGAGCACACCGGCCCCGAACAACTGGAGGAGCTAACCTCCACGCTCTTCAAACTGTGCGGCGGAGCCGAAGACTGCAATGTGCCACTGCTGAAGGAAGCGATCGAATCTCTGAGCCGGGCGGCGGAGTCGCGCGAACTGCGCACTGCCGGCCACGGCGATCTGGTAGCGCGCTATACCGAGATCATCGCGCGCGCCCTGCGCTTGTCCTCGCAGGAGGCCGCCGATCTGGTCTATGCCGCCCGGGTTCACGACGTGGGCAAGATTTTTATTTCTGAACGGATCCTGAACAAGCCGGGTCCGCTCAGCGACGATGAATTCGAGCAGTTGAAGCTGCACGCGCTGGTGGGCGCGGAAATCGTGAGCACCATCCCGCACAGCGCCATGATGCGGGAAGCAGTCGCACATCATCACCAGCGCTTCGACGGCTCGGGCTATCCCGACAACCTGCGCGGCGAGGAGATTCCGTTGTGGGCACGCATCATCGCCCTGGCCGACACCTACGCCAACATGCTGACCGAGCAGTCCGTCTCGTCCACCAGAACGTCCGATCAGGCGCTCGACGATCTGGCCAAGATGAGCGGAACCAGTTTCGACGGCATGCTGGTGCGCCTGCTTTTGCGCGGGCTGAAGTCGGAGCGGACGCCTTCCAGTTCGGGAAGCTGACAACTCGTCTCAGGGCGGGCTGTCGAGCTTCGCTCGACGGACAGCCGAGGCGGCTGTCCCCACATGAGCATTTTCCGAACTGAGATACTACCCTTTCTTCCCGAACGCTATCCGCAATGACGGCTTCTGGGTTAGCCTAGTTTGCTATGTCCGTTAATCTTTCTCTCTCCGGCAAAGTTGCGCTCATTTCCGGCGGCTCGCGCGGCATCGGCGCGGCCACGGTTCGCATGTTCTGCGCCGCAGGCGCGAAGGTTGTCTTCAGTTACCGCAGCGCCCGTTCTCAGGCCGAAGCCCTGGCCAAGGAATGCGGCCTGGCCGTCTGCCACGCGGTGGCCTGCGACCTGAACAGTCCGGAGTCGGCGGCTCCGCTGGTTCGCGCCGTCATCGAGCGTTTCGGACGGCTCGACATTCTAGTAGCAAATCACGGCGTGTGGCTGGGCGACGATGTCGGCATTGACAAGATGCCTGACCAGCAGTGGCGGAACACGCTATCCATCAACCTGGACGCGGTGTTTGGCCTGGTGAAGCACACAGTGGCTCAGATGAAGTCGCAGCCCCGAAACGGTCCGGTGGCCGGGCACATCGTGCTCATCAGCTCGACCAGCGGCCAGCGCGGCGAGGCCTTCCACTCCGATTATTCCGCGACGAAAGGCGCTCTGATCAGCATGACCAAGAGCCTCTCGAGCGAACTGGCGCCTGGGGGAATCTACGTAAATTGCGTGGCTCCAGGCTGGGTTGACACCGACATGAGTGCGGCCACTCTTGCGGATCCCAAGACTGGCGACGTGATCCGCCGCACCATCCCGCTGGGCCGCGTAGGCCGCCCGGAGGAGATTGCCGCTCCGGTGCTGTTCCTGTGCACGGAGCACGCCGGCTTCATCACCGGGGAAGTCTTCAACGTGAATGGCGGCGCGGTCCTGGCGGGATAGACGCGACAAAATTCGGCGCGGCGAGTTGGCACCCCGGCCCTTTCCTGCATCCAAGCAGGGAGAGGAGCATTGACAGCCGCGGGCGGAACATCCCCGAAAAACGCTACAATTCTGATTGCACGCAATTACTTCCACAGTTGGAATGAAACGATTTCTCCCCATTCTGGTTTTGGTGTGCCTGGGCCGGTTGCAGGCGGGGGGAGATCCCCAGAGCCAGCCCGCCCCGGCAGGGTCGCAAGCCGCGCCTGAAACTTCCAGGCCGCAGTCCGCCGATGCGAATGCCCGCAAGGCCAAGGCCCTGGTTGATCAGGCTATTCAGGCTCTGGGCGGGCAGAACTATCTCAACGTTCGCGACCGCGAACAGCAGGGCCGCGGCTACAGCCTGCATCACGGCCGCCCCAGCGGAGGCGGCGCCGTGTTCTGGAGTTTCAGCCAGTTCCCCGACAAGGAGCGGGTTGAAATCACCAAGGAGCGCGACATCGCCGAACTCTATGTGGGCAACAAGGGATACGAGATCACCTATAAGGGCGTTCATCCCCTCGAGGAAAAGGATCTGACGGACTACCTGCGCCGCCGCCGCTTCTCCCTCGACACCGTGCTCCGTACCTGGGTAAATGATCCCGGCGTGGTCTTCATTTACGAGGGTTTCGCCATTGCCGCCCAGCACCCGGCCGACCAGGTCACGCTGATCAACGCCAACGACGAGAGCGTCACGCTTTACTTCGACACCGACACCCACCTCCCCATCAAGAAGACGTTCACCTGGCGCGACCCGGTGGACAAGCAGAAAAATCTGGAGGAAGAGGTCTACGAAAACTATCGCCCGGCCTCGGGAATCACGGCGCCCTACAACGTCACGCGCTACTTCAACGGCGACATGTCGAATCAGCGTTTCCTCAACTCGGTGACCATCAACCAGGGACTCGACCAGGCCATGTTCGATCCTAACTCCGGATATAACCCCAACAAGGTGCCGGGGAAGCGTTAGGCGGGCCTTCATGCACTCGTAACCAATTTAGAAACAAATAGTTAGCCAGTAGTTGGTGCGGTTCCCGCCCCGTGATTCCGACTTCGGACTCGCCACAAAGTGTGGCTATCTTGCCACATACAGCTTTTCCGGGCGGGGCGTAAGCTATTGTGTCTCCAGCGAAAATATCAGATCGCTCTTGATCCCCGAGCAAACAATCCGCTCCGCGGTGGAATGCAGTGGCGTCGGGCTGCACAGCGGCGCCCCGGTTTCGATGCGCATTCTGCCGGCGCCTGCCGGCACTGGCATTGTCTTCCGGCGCACCGATCTTGACGGTTTCGAGATCGAGGCCGTAAGCCGCAATGTCGCCCGTGTGAGCTACGCTACCAGCCTGATGAAAAAGGGCGTGCTCATTTCCACCACCGAGCACCTGCTCTCGGCCTTTATCGGATCGGGCATTGATAACGCCATCGTCGAGCTCGACAACCTGGAATTGCCCATCCTCGACGGCAGCGCCCAACCCTTTGTCGAAATGATTCAGCGAGCCGGAATCCGCAAACAGCGCCGCCCGCGCAAATATCTGAAGATGCACCGGGAACTGGAAATGCGGGAAGGCAACAAGTTCATCGCGGTGTATCCCTCCGACACCTACTCAGTCTCCTATGCGATCAACTTTCCGCATCCGCTCATCGGAAAAGAGACGTTTCAGGTGGAACTCACCAACGGCAGCTACCTGCGGAATATCGCGGCCGCGCGCACGTTCGGATCGCGCGAAGACGAGCAGGCCATGCGCAACATGGGACTGATCCGCGGAGCTTCGCGCGACAATTGCATCGTGCTGACCCGTGACGGGATTGAAAATGGCCCGCTCCGCTTCCCCGACGAATTCGTGCGCCACAAAGTGTTGGATTTGATCGGGGACCTGGCGTTGCTGGGCAAGCAGATCCGGGGCAGAATCGTCGCCGACCGCGCCGGTCACGCCATGCATACCGCGCTGGTCTCCCGCATCCTGCGCGATCAGTCGCTGTGGGAGGAAGTGAGCGTCTCCGCCGAGGAGACAGACCGAGTGGTCCAGTCCAGTTCGCAGGCAGCGGCGGGATCTCCGCTCTAGGACTGCTGGGGCTTGGCGTGGTTCCTGCTTTGCTTCAGTCGGCGGGTTCGCAGGGCGGTTCGTGGGAATCGGCCAAGTCGGGCGGGCATTCCTGCAGCAACCTGTTCAGTTCAGCCCGGGTCTGATCAATCAATGCGGCAGCAAACTGCTTGGCGGACTCCTGCCGTTCCTTCGACAATTCCTTAACGCGCATGTTGAGCAGAGGGATATCCTCCTCAAACCAGCGCAGCGTTCTCTGCACGCGGGCAATGCGGAAATCATTGGTCATAGGGGAGGGTCTCCGATAATTCCCCAGAATGCCACGGATAAGAGGGCTGGGTAGTCACTGAGTAGGTTCGCGATCTTGTCCGTGGGCCTCGCAGCGGTGCAGAGCGTGCGCTGGGCGAGTCGCCCGTTGTCAGTCAGAAAGGAAATTGTTAAAGTCAGTCCGTCGCTAGCTCGTCAGGGCATAGGCGAAACTAAGGCGAGTTTATGAGCTCGGAAGATGATTCCTTCAACGAGTTCTGTCGGCTGCACGGAATCGGCGAGTTGGCCACGAGCGCTAACACGCATCCGCAGACGCTGAGAGCATGTGAGGCGTTCAAGCGCTTCTTCCAAGCCGGGTGCGATCGATTTCAAGGCAGACTCTTTCAAGACCACCGCAAGCAGATCAGCATCAACTTCAATTTCTGCTCGAACCCATCGCTGAATGCCTTTGCTGCGCGAGCGAGCAAAGGGCGGTATTTGATTGGAATAAATACGGGCGCTTTAGCCGTCTTGGGTAACGCTTTTTGAGGATCTGACTTCTACCTCCCCAACGCTGGGCCGGGAAATGGAACTCGGCGTGGCTAGGAACCAATTCACTCGTCAGCAGCTTATTTTTCAGGTGGGGTTCATGGCCGCACTTCATTTTCTGTTTCACCATGAGCTGGGCCATATTGCCTACGGACACACCGATCTTCTCTCAAGTCAAATGGGCCATACGCCTCAACTATTGAGGGAGGCAACTACGGCTCCCTCTTCGGCGGTTATCTCACCTGACCTTTACCAATCCATGGAGGTAGACGCGGACCTCCATGCAGCCACATCCTTGGTCGCCGCAGTTGTCACGAACGAAACGCTGTGCGGAGTGAAGATGACGCATTTCCTAGAATCTCGGACAGACATCCTGTTGGTCGGGTCGATCGCAATGCTTCAGATGTTTCATCTCTTTTATGGCGGGGCTGTAGATGTTCATACATATCGACTACAAACCCACCCACTTCCCGAGATAAGGCTTCTCAAGTTCTGGATAAGACTCGAGCAAGTGAGGGCAAATCTATCGGGAAGGTCGCTCGATACGACGACAGCACCCCCTATCGAAGGAAAGACTATCGAGTCGCTGCCGCAGAGCATGCGAGACTCGCTTTTCCCGGTGTTGCGTCTTCAAGGAAGAATTGACATAACTGAGGAGGCGAGGAGAGTTAGGAGCAATGAGGATAGGTACGAAAAGCAGCTCAGTGCTTTTGCAATGATCCCGGTCGGTGGCGTGATTTTCTAGAAGCTGGCCTGGTGTCTGGGTGTGTCGTGGCGATTTTCAGTATCGCCAGCGGGAATGCAGGCGGTTAGGAAGGTTAGGGGAGCTTACTGCAAGCGTTCGGTGCCAGCGGCGGCGATTTTTTCTTTGGCTCCGGGGAGTTCTTTTTCGAGGTGTGCGTCGAGCCACTGCTCCAGACTTTCCTGCGCGGTTTTCGGAACGTTGCAAAAACGGAAGCCGGCCCGGCCTTTCACGTCGGCCCAGACCATGTTGGCCTCGACGTCCATTTTGAGGTCCATCTCGGGCAGGGTGAACTGCAGGCGGGGCGCAGCGCCCTTGGGCAGGACTTCGCGCAACATCAACGCGATTCCGCTTTCGCTGATGTTGGTGCTGGTCGCCTTCACCACTTTCTCGCCCAGATTGATGCGCACCAGCATTTTTACTGGCTGGCGGAAGTAGCGGCGGCGCTCCCGAATCATGAAATTCAGCGCGGCATGAAAGCAGCGGGAAGCATTCAGCAGGCTGATCGGTTTCTGCAGGACGAAGTTGGCGCCCATGCCGAAGGCTTCCTGCGTGGTGGTTCTCTTCCCGTTGAGGATGGCAAACGTCACCGAGTTCTTATTGCTGGGCGTGCCTCGCAAACCCTGCAGCACCCCGAGTCCGCCTTTCAGGTCGTCGCAGTCCACAATGACGGCGTCGAATTTCTCCGAAATCAGGATGTCGGCCGCAGCCCGCGCTTCGTGGCAGATTTCCACGTCAATGGACAGCTTCTCCAGCGTGGGCCGGATTACGCGCACTAACTCGGTGTCCTGACTTAACAGGAGGGACTCTAACGTCATGGTGCGATTCTAAGGTGCTGAAGCAAGACACAAAAGTAACAAAGGTCATAGGCTGATGGTACCCTGCGTGCCCTTGGCGGCAGGCACGGGCGCGACAGTCTCGAATACCCTCTCGAGGTCGCCGCTTAGGACAGGATTGTGCTCCGGCAGATTCACGGAGTACAACTGGACACGGCCCTCGATGCCTCAACTCGTCTACCTTTCGCTCGGTTCGAACCTCGGCGACCGCGAGCGTTCCTTGCGCGATGCCATCTCCCGCCTGGAAACCGTTGGGCGGGTGCTCGCGGTTTCCTGCTTCTATGAGACGGAACCGGTGGAGTTCGCCGGGCAGGCTTGGTTCCTGAATTGCGCCCTGGCTCTCGAAACCACCCTGACGCCCGGACAAGTGATGGGAGCCCTGCTTGATCTGGAGCAGCAGATGGGCCGGCGGCGCAGGCAGAAAAAAGGCCCGCGGACGATTGACGTGGACATCCTGCTCCTCGGCGACGCAGTTGTGGACTCGCCCGAGCTAACCGTGCCCCATCCCGCAATGCACCAGCGCCGGTTCGTGCTTGAACCTCTGGCGGAAATCGCGCCCCAGGCCTGGCATCCGGTGTTGAAGAAAACCGCCCGGGAACTGCTGGCGCAGTTGCCGCCGGGACAAGCGGTGCGGAAATTCCGAAAACCTTAGCCACGGATTACACGGATGTTCACGGATCCAACCTAAGAATTCAGATCTGTGTTCATCCGTGAAAATCCGTCCGGTTCTACGGCAGGATGATCCGGCTCCCGGCCTCCTGTGGCGTAACCACCGAGGATTCCTTTTCCGGAAACTGCGCGAACAGAAACTCCACCAAAGCTCGCGACTTGGGCCGGCCGGAAGTCCGACCATGCGCAAGACGCAGCAGGAAAACCAGGCCCTTCAGCACGTCGCCTTCCCGCAGGCTGGAATAGCCCATGTGTTTCTGCTCGGCCTCGCGGTATTCCTTGACCATGGTCTCGACTTCGGCGGCAACCCTGCGCTGCGCCTCACTGGTCAGGGGCGGTTCGTAGTGCAGTCCGGAATTCACCCGCCTCTCGTAGCTCGTGGCCAGGACCGATAACGCGGCCACCAGATCCTGATCGTGCAGGCGGCGGTCGGCGCGGGCCGATTTCGCCAGCGCGTAGGTCAGGCCCATGAGCAGATGTTCCTTCTCATACATGAACTGATCGGAAACCTCGATCTGCAGAAACAGGCTGGGCGGATCAATCTGGTCGGCCAAGCGCGGCTTTTCGTGCTCGCGGGCCTGCATCAGATAAGGGCAGTCGCTGGGACAATCCAGCGTGACTTCGCGCTGCTCGCCGCAACACTGTGGGCAAATGCGCCCGTGAACCGCGGGGCAGAAGCGCTTCTCCTTGCGAATTTCGCAGATGGCACAACTCAATGGCGGGCTCCTCGGGGTGCCTCGGCATCCCGCAGGTTACCATGCCGGTACGCTGAACCGGCCATTCTGACGATGGAATGCACGGCAAACCCTCTGGAAATGCCTCCTCCCGCGTGCGGGAATGGAAAAACCCGCATAAAATGTGATGTTTTCCACAGGGCTGTAGGTATAAGATAGCGCCCGCTGGTATTAAACCGATTCTTAAGAGGAGGAAGTATGGCTTCTGGCATGACCAAGACTCAGCTCATTCGGCACCTGGCTGAGAAAACCGAACTCCCCAACAAAACCGTGGCCGCGTTTCTGGAGCATCTGGCTGACACTGCGATCAAAGAAACCAAGAAGAACGGGCTTTTCGTTGTTCCCGGACTGGGCCGCCTGAAGAAAGTGCACCGCAAGGCGCGCGTGGGCCGCAATCCGCAGACCGGCGAGCCCATCCAGATCAAGGCCAAGACCACGGCCAAGTTCTATCTGGCCAAGGCCGCGAAGGACGCCATCGCTCCCAAGAAGTAGTTTCCGCGCAACACCGAAACGTCGAAGGCCGGACTCAGTCCGGCCTTTGATCTTTCTGCCAGCCTTTCCCCTGCCTCTGGTGCCTAGCCTCCCGGCCCGTCATTGGAGACGTACTGCTCCAGCGCATCCAGTTCGTGGCTCAGGTCGTCCACGCGCCACTCCAGCAGGTTGCGGATGGAAAGTATGCCCAGCAATTTGCCGTTGTCGTCCGCCACCGGTAAATGGCGGAAGTGGCGCTCCAGCATCGTGGTCAGAGCTTCTCCGGCCCCGGTGCTGCGCGTGGCCATCTCCACGGGTGTGGTCATCAGGTCGCGCACTGGCGTGGTCTTCGGGTCCACATGGCTGAGAGACATTTTTCGCAACACGTCGCGCTCGGTAAAAATCCCCGCCACCCGGTACTCGCTGTCCACGACTGCTACCGCTCCTACATGGTGGTCGAGCATCTTGTGAATAGCGTCGGCCACGCTGGCCTCGAGCCCAACTGCCGCAATCTCCCGGTCACAAAGTTCCAGCACGCTCATAGGCACCTCCTTCGGCTCCTTCAACTTCGGTTCACTCCAGCGCGGAGCCGAATTCGACCAACTGAAACTGGATTGACGCATTATGCTCACAGCCAAGCGGATGTCAAGAGAATTTGCGGTAAATCTCGCGGATGGACCATCTCAGCAGGACACCGGACCCCTCACAGGCCCGGATGCAGCGGATTTTCGATCAACAGGAAACTTCACGGACGGCAGACTTACGCTCCCACGAAGGCATCCGCCTCAATCTCCACCAGAATTTCCGGCGAAATCAGGGCGCTTACCTCGACCATTGAGGTCGCAGGACGGATATCGCGAAAAAATTCACCATGCGCTTGGCCGATCTTTTCCCACTCCGCGATGTTGGTGACATACATTCGAGTCCGCACCACGTCCTTCAGGCTGGCCCCCGCTTTTTTCAGCGCGCTCTCGATGTTCTTCAACGTCTGCACCGCCTGGGCATACACATCGCCAACCCCCACGATCTTTCCGTCTGGCCCGGTCGCGGTCGTGCCCGACACGTGCACGTGGGGGCCGATCTTGACCGCGCGCGAGTAACCGACAACCGGTTCCCAGGCTGTGCCGCTTGAAATATTCTGCCGCTGCAAGTTCTGACGAGCCAAGTTCTTACGCTCCATGCCATTCCTCCGTGGCCGCTCATTTTACAAGAGTTCCTGACAGCCTAAGTTGGCAGCCATTCCAGCCGACTGCCAGCAAGTTCGCCCGGCAAACTCTGCCGGTCCCGGCCCCTTCTAACCGATCAGCAAAACGAATCGCCGCGATAAACAAAAGTCACTTGCTTGTGCGGTGAAAGTAAGGTATCTACTCACTCAAGTGGCTGAAACTCCGTGCCCGGCGCGGAGTTCAGCGGACTGGGGAAAGGTGGCTTGGGGACGATGATTCCGGAATCGCATCCGCTGCAGCAATTGTTTCAGGATCTGGTGGGGCGGCACTACGCCGAGGAGATCGGCATCCGCGATCCGCAGATTATCGCTTACGTTTCTCAACTGCTGGCGGAGTTCTGCGAAGCCGACCAACTCTACAAGATTCGCGATGCGTCCCAGCGCCCGCTCGCCGATGTCGGCGAAATGCTGCTCGAGTCCGATCCGGTGTACGGTCCTGCTCCATCGTTTGACCGCGAACGCCAGGTGCGCAAACACATCGGCGACTACGCGCTGTTCTTCGCCGGGATGTTCCCGGAAAGCATCAATCACTTCCGCCTGCGCCGCCAGCGGCTGGAAAATTTCGTGGAGTGGATCAAGGCCGGCAAGGAAAGTTACTACATCGTTTCCAAGTTCGAGCACTTCGAATACGTCAAGGTCGCGCCCCTGTTTGCCAGTCTCTCGAAAAATTTTGAGGGTTGCGTCTATGGGCTGAATATGGTGAAAAACGATCTTGAGGAGATGCAGCACCCCATTGTCCCACGCGCCGACGATCTGATCATGTAGCGCAACCCGGGAAACAAGCGCCCCTCAGCTCCGCAGATCCGTCGCGCTCGCCATCCGGTAAAAACTCAGCGCTGCGCTCCCCTGGACCAGCTTGCGGAATCTGCGCAACTGCCCGAATTCTTCGCCCGGATCGAACTTCTTCTCGTGCTCTGCGATCACCATGGACATAGCCCACACCACCGGCGATTCCGCCAGCGCTCGCAGCGTGTCTTTGTACGCGTCTTTCATCCGGTAAGGCGGGTCAATGAAGACCACGTCGGCGGCCACGTGCTCCCGCTCCATGCGCCAGAAAGCGCGCGGCAATTCCTCTTCATACAGCTTGAACCCGCTGCCGATGTCGAGGCTGTCAAGGTTCTGCCGGATCACGTTCGCGGCTGCCGCAGACGACTCCACGAAGCATACCTGCTTGGCTCCGCGGCTGAGAGCTTCAATTCCTACGGCTCCCGTCCCCGCGAACAGGTCGAGCCACACGCTGCCTTCCAGCGCCGCGGGATTCCCAGCGGTCACCACGTTAAACAGGGTTTCGCGCAGCCGGTCTGAGGTGGGACGAATATCCATGCCGCGCAACGAACGCAGCGGCCGGCTCCGGTATTTTCCTGCGATTACCCGCATGGCTCTGCACTTTCGGGTTTCACAACCAATATAACCATCCATGTAGAATAAAAGCAGCACAGCCTTTATGCGCAGTTGGTCTATTTCCGTGGGACGTCTGTTTGGCGTGGACGTGCGCCTGCACCTCACTTTCTTCATTCTGCCCGTCTTCATTTTCTGGACCGAGTATGCGGCTCATCAGGGCAACGCCAATGGCGGTCGGGACCTGGCTCTGGCTGGCATCCTTCTGGCGTGCGTGGCCGCTCACGAATGCGCCCACATCTTCACGGCCCGGCGTTTCGGCATGATTCCGAAGGCGGTGATTCTGCTTCCGCTCACGGGGGTCACGCTTTACGACGAACCGCGGGCCGACCGGCCGCAACCCGCCGCCTTGTCCTTTCAACGGGAAATTCGGCTGGCGCTGGCCGGTCCGCTGGCGAACCTCGCTTTAGCTTGCCTGGCGCTCGCCGTCATCACCGGCTCCGGACTCAGAGCGGACCTGTGGAAGTGGCCGTTCCTGCAGGTGGCCAATTTGCCGCGCAGTCTGGTGTGGGCGAATCTTTATCTCGCGCTTCTGAACCTGATGCCCGCTTATCCTCTCGATGGCGGGCGCCTCCTGCGCGCCTTCTTCTGTCTCTCGATGGACTCATCTGCAGCCACCCGGCGCGCCGTTTCCATCAGCAACGCCATCGCCATGGTCCTGATTTTTGCCGGCCTGTTCAGCGACAGCTGGCTGACCATGGTCGGCGTCATCGTTTTCTCCGCCGCCCAGCTCGAAGAGCGCGCGTTAGTGTTCCAGTCCGTGCTCGACAACGTCAAGCTGGAAGAAGTGATGCTGACCGACTTCGCCACGCTCTCCCCGGCCGACACTCTGGAAGACGCCCTGGAGAAGGCGGTTCATTCCCTGCAGGACGATTTTCCGGTGGTTCGCGGCAGCGACATGGTGGGGGTAATTTCGCGGCAGCGCATTCTCGATGCACTGCGCGCCGAAGGCAACGGCTATGTGCAGGCGGTCATGAACAAGATTTTCGAAGTTTCCGTGCGCCACGAGTCGCTCAGTTCAGCTTTCCGCAAACTCACCTCGCGCAGTTCCAGCATCATTCCCGTTGTCGAAGATCAGCGCCTGATCGGCATCGTCACCCTGCAGAACCTGATGCACTCCATGACCCTGCTGGCCGAAAGCCGCAAACTGCGCCGCGACGAAGCCGAACAAGACATGTAGGGACAGCCGCCTCGGCTGTCCGGCCCTAAAACAGCCGCACCGCCTTGGCCTGTTGCACCGCCGGAATCTTCCGCAACTTCGCCAGCACGGCATCGGGCACGTTCCCGTCCACGTGGACCACGGCAATCGCCTCACGCTGGTCCGATTCCTTTTCTGGCGTGCGCCGGCCCAGCGAAAAATTGGCGATGTTGATAGCCTCTTCACCCAGAATCGTTCCGACTTTGCCGATCACGCCCGGCACGTCACGGTTACGCAGGTAAATCAGGTTCCGCTCCAGCGGAGCCTCCACGTCAATGCCATCCACATGCAGCAGCCGCGGAGCGCTGCCGTGCAGCACGGCCCCCTTCACCAAATGCTCTTCACTCGAACTCTTCAGGAAAATCGAGAGCACGCTGCCTGTGCCCCCGGTGGACGCCTTCGCCTTGTGCGATTCCAGGACGTGCAATCCGCGCGCATCGGCAATCGAAGCCGCGTTCACCAGGTTCGCCTTCTCCTCGAGCGCCTGGTTCAGAATTCCCTTGATCGCCGCGTTGCGGATGAGTTCCGTCTTCCATTCCGCGATGTGGCCGCTGTAGCGGATCGAGATTTCCTCGATCGTTCCTTCCGAAACCTGCGCCAGAAACGCCCCCATGCGTTCCGCCAGCACAATGTAGGGCTGCATGGTCGCATACTCTTCGGCCGAAACCGACGGCACATTCACTGCGTTCTGAATCACGCCATGCTTGAGATATTCCTTCACCTGCTGCGCGATCTGCACGCCCACTGCTTCCTGCGCCTCGAACGTCGATCCGCCGACGTGCGGCGTGAGCACAACGTTTTCCAGCGCGAGCAGCGGCGAATTCTTCGGAGGCTCCTCCGCAAACACATCCATCGCTGCCGCCGCGACCTGCCCCTGCTGGAGCGCCTGCGCCAGGTCAGCCTCATTCACCAGTTCGCCGCGCGCGCAGTTCACCAGCCGCACGCCCTTCTTCATCTTCGCGATGGACGTGGCGTTGATCATGCCCACCGTCTGCGGCGTCAGGCCGACGTGCAGCGTGATGTAGTCCGCGGTAGCATAAAGTTCGTCCAGCCCCGCCAGCCGGATGCCCTGTTCTTTCGCTACCGCCACCGAGACGAAGGGATCGTGCGCCGCGAGTTCCATGCCAAAGGCGCGCGCCCGCCGCGCCACTTCCATGCCGATCCGTCCCAGGCCGAGAATCCCCAGCGTTTTGCCGCGCAGTTCGGTGCCTTGCAGGGATTTCTTCTCCCACTTGCCCGCGTGCATGAGCGAGTCGGCCCGGCACAGGTGCCGCGCCATGGCCAGCATCATCCCAAGCGTGTGCTCCGCCACCGCCGTCGCGTTGGCGCCCGGCGTGTTCATCACCGCGATGCCCTTGTGCGTGGCCGCTTCCAGATCAATGTTGTCCACGCCCACGCCCGCGCGCCCGATCACGCGCAACTTTTTCGCGTGCTCCAGCAGTTTCGCGTCGGCCTGCACCGCCGAGCGCACGATGAGCGCGTCGGCGGTCTCCAGATGTTCCGCCAGCTTGCCTTCCAGCTGATCCGCGGTGAGGACCGTCCAGCCCGGCTCCTGCAGTTGCGCTACGGCCGACGCGGAGATTTTTTCCGCCACGATGATTTTCACGAATGGGTTCCTTTGCTCATAGGCTCATGCTGAGCCTGATTCAGCTTCGCTTAATTCGGTGTCCAGCTTCAGAAATCCAAGACAAGCTCTTGACGGGAAAATGACACGCCGCTGACACTGCCGCCGCCCTGGCTTTCTAGACTCGTCCTCAGTGGGCCCCCGCCCCTCGGAGAGCAATATGCACACACTTCAAACACGCAATGCCGTCAAGACAATGTTTCTCGTGACACTCATCGCCCTTACCCTGGCCTGCGGCTACAGCTCCAAGACCACCCCGCCAGTCGCCGGCACGGTCCCCACTATTAGCCAGCTCAATCCGGACAACGTGACCGCCGGAGGCACGGCTTTCATGTTGACCGTCAACGGAAGCAACTTTGGCGCAAAAGCGGTAGTGAACTGGAACGGCGCTGCGCAAACCACCACCTACGTGAGCGCCGGCCAGCTCACTGTGGCCGTTCCGGCGTCGCTCATTGCGGCCTCCGGCAACGTTTCGGTCACCGTGACCAACCCCGGCACCCCAGGCACTGGCATGTACGGGAGCGGTGGAACCTTACCTGAGACTTCGAGCGCCATGACCTTCACCATCAACTAGCGGCGGTGGCAGGCGGCCCGTTCGGCGCAGGTGGTCAGGCGCCTACGAGCTGTCGCTTTTCCGCCTGGGTGCGGGCATAGACTTGCTGTGCTGCCCGCACCGCCGCGCCATACTCGACGCTCTTGCCCGTCACCTGCGTCAGCACGTGTTCGAGCGCTCCCAGGATGCCGACCGTGTCGAGGTAGTCGTAGTAACCGATGTGCGCGATACGGAAGATCTGGCCTTTCATCTCGCCCTGCCCGTTCGCCACCACGGCGTCGAACAACTCGCGGAACTCCTTCACGATCTTTCCCGAGTCGAGTCCCTCGGGCGCGCAGATTGCGGTCAACGCGGCCGCCGGCGAAGACGCGTACAGCTTCAATCCCAGCGCCTTCGCCCCAGCCCGCGTCATCTCGGCGCAAAGCTCGGCGTTCTTGACCAGTTCCTCGCGTCCCTTGGCCAGATCGCCGTTGCCCATGCCGCGCACGAATTCGAGAGCCGCTCCCATCGCCGCAAACAGCGATGTAGCCGGAGTGTAGGCTGTCTCGCCCTTCGTCGCCGACTTCCGCTCCTTGCGCAGATCGAAGTAATACCGCGGCGAGGTCGTCGTATCCATCCGCTTCCACGCCCGTTCACTCACCGCGCAATACCCGAGCCCCGGCGGCATCATCAGCGCCTTCTGCGATCCGCCGATGATCACATCCACGCCCCAGCCGTCCACATTGAGGGGAGTCGTGCCCAATCCCGTGATCGCATCCACCACCACCAGAGTGTCGTGACCGCAGGCGCGAACGACGCTGGCGACGCCTTTTATGTCATGCCGCACACCGGTGGAACTCTCCGTCGCCTGAACGAAAACCGCACGCACGTTCTCGGTGAGGCGAGCGCGAACGTCGTCTAGCGTGAAACTCTTTCCATACGCCGCGCTTAGCACGTCCACATTGCAGCCAAAGGCCTTGGCCAGCCCGGTCCAGCGCTCGCCGAACTTCCCCGCCGTCAGCACCAGCACCTTGTCGCCCGGCGACGTCAGATTCGACACCGACGCCTCCATCACGCCCGTGCCCGAACAGGCCAGCACCAGCACATCGTTTTTCGTGCCGATGAAGTCCTTCATGTCGGCCAGCACGCGCTGAAACAGCTCCCGGAAATCCGCCGTCCGGTGATGCGCCGTAAACGAAGCCATGGCCGTCTGCGCCGCCGGCAAGAGCGGCGTCGGCCCGGGAGTAAAAAGACGGTTTTTGTGCAACATAGTCAGAGTCCTTATGTCGGGATAACCTACAAGTCTACCGGAACCGCGCGTCCTTGCAGCACGCTTTCGCCCGGCAATCTTTTAGCGCAGAATCCCACCCCGCGCCGTGACCCGCGTCACAAGCCAAGACGGCTGAAGATGCTCCAGCCGCGGAGCGGCGAAAGAATACAGCCCACGGCGCAAGCCGTGGGTGCTAGTGAACGAGGATTAACCAGCCCCGGAGGGGCGACAGAGACAGCGCCTGAACGATCCACGGGCCCGCCCACCGTCTATAATCCCCCCATGAGCCTCACCGAACAGATCCAGAAAGACATCGTCACCGCCATGAAGGCCAAGGACGAAGCGCGCCTCTCGACTCTGCGCATGGTCAAGAGCGCATTGCACCTGCGCCAGGTCGAAAAAATGGCCCCGCTCGACGACAAAGAATCCCAGGCCGTGCTGGCCACGCTGATCAAGCAGCGCAAGGAATCCGTCGAACAGTTCACCAAGGGCGGACGCCAGGAAATGGCCGACAAAGAAGCCGCCGAAATCATCGTGATCGAATCCTACCTCCCCAAAGCGGCCAGCGAAGCAGACGTGGTAGACGGCGTGAAAGCCGCCATCGCCGAAATGGGCTCCCCCACCATGAAAGAAATGGGCACAGTCATGAAGACCGCCATGGCGAGATTCAACGCCGCCGGCATGCGCGTGGACGGCAAAATGGTCAGCGAGATCGTGAAGGGGGAATTGGCGGGAAAGTAGCAGTGCTCATGTGGGGACAGCCACCTCGGCTGTCCGCAGTTACCTGCTCCTCTGCATCTCCCGGTACGCCTCGCTCTTCGACACCCCGCGCTCCTTCGCCACTTTCTTCAGCGCGGCCTTCTCATCCACTTTCTCTTCCGCCATGATCTGTTCCATACGCTGGCGCACGGTCGGACGGGCAAGAGTGCCCGTCCCCACACGGCCCACGCCCCCGCCATCTTCGCCCTCCTCCGCCTTCCCGATCAGCAGGGTGATCTCGCCCTTTACCGCCTCGCGCGACTTCAAGTTTTCCAACACCTCGCTCGCGTGGCCGCGCAGGAATTCTTCATGCAGCTTGGTCACTTCGCGCGCGATCACCACATGCCGGGCTTCTCCCAGAACTTCGCAAACATCTTCCAGCGACTCGACCACGCGGTGCGGAGCCTCATAAAAAACCTGCGTTCGCGGAGAATCTTTAACAGCCTCCAGCGCCGCCCGCCGCTCGCCGCGTTTCGCCGGCAGAAATCCGCTGAAGCGAAACGAATCCGTGGGCAGGCCGCTCGCCACCAGCGCCGCCAGAAACGCCGACGCCCCCGGCACCGGCACCACCGGCACCCGATGCCGGATTGCCAGCGCGATCAACCGGTATCCCGGGTCGGAAATTCCCGGCATGCCCGCGTCGGTCACCAGCGCTACGCTCGCGCCTTCCTGCATTTCCTTGACCAGTTCCGCCGAGCGCGTCATCTCGTTGTGCTCGTGATAGCTGGTCGTGCGCGTCGCGATCGCATAATGATTGAGCAGCTTCTGCGTCTGCCGCGTGTCTTCGCAGGCGATCACGTCCACTTCCTTGAGCACACGCAGCGCCCGCAGCGTGATGTCCTCCAGATTCCCGATCGGCGTGCCGACCAGATAAAGCGCAGGTCCGGCCGAAACGGCAGCGTGCTGTTCCGCATCCTTCATGGCCGGAGTCTACCACCGCGGGAGAAATTGCAGATTTCGGATTGCAGATGTAGATTTGAAGCTGGGAACGGTTCCACCGTCCGGAATCTGCAATCTTCAATCTGAAATCTGGAATCCCCCATGACCGCCAAAGACTTCCGCCAAATCGCTCTGTCCCTGCCTGAAACCGAAGAGCACGAACACATGGACCACCCCGATTTCCGCGTCGCGGGAAAAGTCTTTGCCACGCTCGGCTATCCTGACAAGTCCCACGGCATGGTCAAGCTTTCGCCCGAGCAGCAGCACTACTTCTCGAAGGACTATCCCGATGTGTTCATCCCGGTGAAAGGCGCCTGGGGACGCCGCGGCGCAACCAGCGTCCATCTCAAAGCCGCCAAGAAAGATGTGGGTCGCAAAGCCATCGAAGCCGCCTGGTGCAACACCGCCCCGAAGCGGCTCCTGGACTGACAGGCGTCAGCCCGGCCGGCCGTGCATCCTACCGTGATCTGGTCCCTGCACAACCGTAACCTCCCCGTGAGCCGGATTTCGCATCACAATGTGGATGATGCGGAGTCCCGCAAAATCCCTGCTCGCGGCCCTGCTTTGTGGGCTTGCTCTTTGTGTCTGCTCTGCGCAGCAGGCGCCTCGCCAGACCGGGACTTCAAGTACCTCGCGGCAGAGCGCGAGTGGGAACCGTGGTCGAAAGACGAATCGGACACTGACTCCAGACGATGGTCTGGCTGTGATCTCTGCGGCGCTCGATTCCAAAGTGCGCCGCTATTCAGGACACGACTGTTCTCACCTGGTTCATGCGATTTACGAACGCGCCGGCTTTCCCTATGCCTACGCCAGCTCCGACGACCTCTATGTCGGGCTCGAGGGGTTTCAACGGGTGGCGCAGCCTCAGCCGGGCGACTTGATCGTGTGGCGCGGCCATGTGGGAATTGTTGTCAGACCGTCACGGCACGTCTTTTTCAGCTTCATGAGCGCAGGGCCGGGCACGGACGACTACACAGCTCCATATTGGACGGGTCGAGGACACGCCCGCTTCTATCGCTACGTGAAGAATGATCCTTGCCCGGGATGTATGCAGGTGAGTGCGGTCCGGCGAACTCGTGCGGGCAAATAGGACGGAGACTGGCGCTAGAGTGTACGAGCCTGTTAACAGCAGTTACTTCCGGTTTGCCCGTTATTCCCCCGCAACCTGAGATCACGAAATCTCCGAGTTTGTTGGGTCCGGCTCGACTCCTTCCGCAGCGTCTAACACCGCTAAACATGACGACATCGTTGTCGCTGTGCGAGCGTGAGTGATGGCGAATTTCTTGCCATCGCGTGACTGTCCGTTGGCCGCCACGGCCGTGATTGCGTTCCTGTTAAGCATTAGGTCGATAACCGCGTCGCGACTCTCTCCCCCCGGAACCGAGGCAAGACCGCAAGATGCAGGAAAGCGTCGGCTCCGCTCGGGACAAGCTGCATGCCACCGCTCAGAATTCGAAGCGCAAAGCAAACTGCATGAACCGCGGCGTGGTTAGCGTCGAATGATATCTGCCGAACTGTGTCGGGTCGTAGGAGAGCGAGGGTTGCGCGGCGCGCACGTCGTAGCGCACCGAATTGGTTGCGTTGAACGCCTGCCAACTGAACTCCACACGCCTCTGTTCGCCCAGAGACCAATTCTTGCTCACGCCGGTATCGATGTTGAACATGCCCTCGCCGATGACGTTGTTGCGGGCTCCGGATTCGCCCGGCCACTCCGGCCGGAACGCCGCCTCGGCTGCGGTCGGATCGGCGAAGATGTCGGGACCGCCCACACCATTCACAACCACGTTTTTGGGGTTCGACGCCACCGGAGGCGTCCCGTTCGGCTCGGCATCGCCCTCGATGTTCCAGTTGGTGGCCCAGGTGAAACCGTTGTTGATCGTGATCGGGAAACCGGTGGTCCAGCGGAATATGCCGGAGACGTGCCATCCGCCTATTAAGGCGTCGAGCGCTGAACTGGCGTTTCCGGCGTACCTCTGGTGTTTGCCGAAAGGAAGAAGATAGACGAGGTTGGCGTTGATCTGGTGGTAGGCATTGAAGTCGGAGAGCCCGCGCAGCGACAGCGGATCATAGGAATTGATGACAATTCCGCCACCGTTCAGATCGTTGCCCGTTCCTCCAGTTCCTTCATAAGGGCCCACCCGTTCGGCTGCCGATGCCTCGTCGAACGATTTCGACCACGTGTAGTTGAACTGTCCCTGCAGGTTAGACAATCGGACATTGTAGGACACCTGCAATGCGTTGTAGGCGGAAGTGCCGATGTTGCGCCACGAGTACAGCGAACTGAACTGATCGTGGTAGAACGCATACGGGCCGAACTTGCTGTTCGGTAGCGCTGGGTTTAAGCCGCTGATCGCTGCTGGCAAATCCATTTTGAACAGGGCGAAGGTTTCGTTATGCGCGTAACAGTTCCAGATTTCGTATATGTTTTGCGTTGCCGTCGGATTCGCGGGGAGGTTGCCGGGGGCGCAATTGAGCGGTGCGCTACCTGGAGGGGTACCTTGCTGGCCGAGGGCGTTCTGCGGCCCCGCCCCAGCCCAAGCGGGAAAGATATTCTCAAAGAACGGTATGGGCTGAATCTGATTGACATCCGTGCCGATGGTGCCGTTGGATTGCTTGGCTGCTGCGTTCTTGGAGAGCATGGTGGCTGCCTGAAAATACGTCATGCCGCTGGTGGAATCCTTCAAATTCGTAGGCATCGCCAGATCGACCTGCAAGGGCAGACGGCGGCCAATACTGCCTACGTAGGCCACCTGAAGCGATGATCGCGACGTGAGTTGGCGTGAGAACGAGAGATTGAACATGTGTGAGTAAGGGGTCTTTACACTTTGGTCGAGACCCCAGTTGATGGCAAATGCGGTATTGCCGGGAGTATAGGGAAAACCGCCCGTCGGCGGAGGGCCAAACAGACAGCCGGGACCATTGATAGACGGGCACGGAGGAGGCAAGCAGGACTGGCCGGACGATCCCGGAACTAGGCAGGTAAAGCGTGGTGCATTCCCAGGCGACACGACACCGGCAGGATTTCCGAGATCGGTGGAGAGGCCGAAAGAACCGTGCTGGTCAAAGCTGTTCACGATGGGAATGCCAAAGTGGTCGTACACAATGCTGTAGCCGCCACGGATGGAGAACTGATCTTTCTTCCCCAGAACTTTTGAGACCCAGCCTTCGCCGGTATCCGGAGCCCACGCCACCGCAATGCGCGGTGAAAAATTCTTGTGATCCCAGTTCCACAAGCCGGGACCGTGATTGGCAGGTCCACCAAGGACAAAAGAAATCTCCCCGGCGCTGTTCGCTGGCTGGCCTTGCGCGGCTAACTGGGCGGAATGGTTGAACCAGTCGGCGGCGTTTTGATTGGTACAGCCGCCGCCTGCAGCCTCGACGCATGGCGCGACCTGATATCCGTTGGTTTCATAAGGCGGCGCTTCCAGAACCCAGCGCAGGCCGTAAGTGACGGTTAACCGGGGGTTGATTCGCCACGTATCCTGCCCAAACAACTCGTAGTCATTGATCGCATAGCGGCGGTTGATGGCCTGGCCCTGGGGCAGTGCGGCGCCATTGCGGGCGAAATTGTAGATGCCGTCACCCTCGGGGAAAATCCCCATCACGATCGTCGTCGCACTGTCGTAGTTCGGACCGAAGTTCTTATCCACCATTGGATAAGGCTTAAGGGTTGCTGGATTGATGTTGTTGGACGGATCCAGTGGGCTGGGGCTGCCCGGGTAGGCGATTCCCCCAGTGTTGAGGTAGACGGCGTTGGTCTGCACGTCGGAAAACGAGTTGGCGTAGCTGTTGTGATTGTTGCGAATCAGAAATAAATCGGTGCCGAATTGCAACGTATGATTTCCCCGCGTCCAGTTCAAATTGTCGGTGAGCTGGTTGATGGGCACGGCGAAAATCGTGGGGCGAGTAAAAGGAACCAGGTTGTCTAAGCCGTTCAGAAGAACTGCGGGATCCGTAGAGGTCCCGCCGTACTTTCCTGCCTGGCGGATAAAGCCCCAGTGAAAATCATTGATCAGCCGAGGGTTGAGCAGAGACGTGAGCCCAATCGTCAAACCCTTGCTGTCGTCGAGCACATTCGTAGCTGCGGGCTTGCCGGGAAACTGTGGTTGTCCTGGCTCTTTGAAATTCTGCGTCTGTCCGCGCGCAAATAGAGTTTCCGAACCGTTCGAAGTGATGTGGTAATCGAGCCGGGTAATGTACGTGTTGTAGCTGGCGTCGGCGGGCGGAGCAAAGCGAAAACCCAGTGTGTTCGAGCCATCGCCGGCGATCTCGTTGGCGGTTGGGTACTTTTGGAGGATGCCCAGGACCGCCTGATTTACGCCGATTCCTTGCGGATCTATTCCTTTTATTTGGTTGAAATTGAGCCCATAATAGCCGGGCTGAACCGGGTAGGTTTTTCCGTCCGTACCGAGGACATTGCCCCCGGGACAGTCCGCTGTGTCCAGGCTGCCGTCCGAATTGCGTTGACATAGATACACGAGATCGCCCGCGCGCAAAGTCGGGCTCGGGACGGTACGCAATGCGCTTGTCCCCTGGGCGTCGCGCCGCCCTTCATAGTTGGCGAAAAAGAAGACCCGATTCTTCCAGATCGGTCCTCCGGCCGTGACCCCGAATACATTGCGCAAGAGCTCCGGGGCCTTGTTGGATTGGCGGTTACTTGGGACTCTTTTAAGAACGGGTCGTTAGCACTGAAGACGGTATTGCGGTTGTACTCGTAGGCCGAGCCGTGAAAGCTGTTGGTGCCACTCTTGGTCACCAGCGCGACCTGGGCGCCGCTGGAATAGCCGGAATCGGCATTGGCGTTGGCAGTGGTCACCCGGAATTCCTCGACCGAGTCGGGCGGCACATTCAACACACTGGTAAAGGCGTAACCATTGTTTTGATCGTTAACCCCAATGCCGTCGAGCGTGACGTTCGACTGGTCGCTCCGCATACCGTTGACTGCGCCGCTTCGTGTGTCTTTGTCCTGATCCAGTTGGTTCCCCAGATACGCCACCCCGGGCTGCAGGCTCAGCAGTTGAACTACGTTGCGGTCGGCGATGGGCAATTCTGCGATTTGGTTTTGCTCGAGAGTATTGCCGAGCGACGCGTCGGTGCGATTGATGAGCGGCGCCTGGCCTTCGACCGTCACCGAGGTCGCCACACCCGCAACCTGCAACCGAATGGGTATGGTGGAGGGCGTTTTGACAACGAGCGTGACGTTCGTCGCCAAATAGGGTGCAAAACCCTTCGCCTCTGCCTCCAGGCGATATTTTCCCGGAGGTACTTCCAGGAACTGGTAGAGCCCTGCCGCATTGCTTGTCGTGTTCCGCTGCAACCCTGCTGCCGCGTCCGTCAAAGTAATCTTTACCCCGGCAACACTCGCGCCAGACGGGTCAGAAACGCTGCCATTCAACTGGCTTGTTGCTTGCCCCATCGCCAACGGGGCCAAGCACGCCAACACTACGAACAACCAAGTCGCACGCCTTGCTTCCTCCGCATACCTAATGCCGATCTGAGACCAACACTCGTGCTGCCTGTTGCTCGTTTTCTGATGGATTCGCGTCATCGACATAGCCTCCAAGGAAGAAGGCGACGCCGGGCGACAACACGGGAGAAGAAATCACAAGAGTGTTCTTCTTCCGCGCCCGCTGCGCCTTTTCGATTTACTGTGCTTATTCTGGGGCAGATCAAGCCCTTCCCGTCCCGAGTGCCGCGAATTATACCTTAGGATCGGATGAAGTAGTGTTCGAAAAATTCGATCACTGAACGCTGTTCCTGGTCGAATCGGCGAAGGGCAACGCAGGATAGCGAATTGGGCGCGAAACTGTCACACCGCGAGCGCCCCTTCAACCCCAATCGAAATCCCGGAACTCGTTGTAGCTTCTCTGAAGGCTGCGAAGTCCGCTACCACGGTTGCCTCTCGTCGTTGCTGTTGCAAAATCGCCATATCACTCATTGCCCTTTTGTCACCGGACGGCGCTTGCAGCGATCCCCGGTCGAAAATTGACGCTACCCGTCCCGCACCCCTAGAATCAGTATGAAATCGAGTTGTTCCGCACAACCGTCTCACGCTCATGCCCCTTTACGAATACGAATGTAAGAAGTGCGGTCACCGCTTCGAAAAAATCCAGTTGTACTCCGCCAAGATGGTCAAGAAGTGCCCTGAATGCGGCGGCCAGGTCGAGCAGATGATCTCCGCCCCTGCCGTGCAGTTCAAGGGCTCCGGCTGGTACGTCACCGACTACGCGAAGAAGTCCTCATCCCCAGGATCCTCCGGCAGCGGCGATCCCTCGTCGAAAGAAAAGAAAGACGACACAGCGAAGTCAACTGCCGGCTCGAAAGACAGCTCATCAAAGGAAAGCTCCTCGAAAGAAACCTCGTCCAAGGAAAGCTCGTCTAAAGAAAGCTCTTCCAAGGAAACTCCGCGCAAAGGATCCGGCAGACATAAATAAAGCGGCTCCGGATTTGCGAAGCCGCCTTAAGCAACTGGCCCCTGATCCCTGACCCAGGCTACTTCAACTCCCGCTCAAAATGATCCGCGATCATCGTGAACAGATGCACGCGCGCATCTTTGCCCGCGATGCTGTGGGTCTTGTTGGGATAGATCATCAGCCGGAACTGCTTCCCCGCCTTGATCAGCGCGTCAATCATCTGAATGCTGTTCTGGAAGTGCACGTTGTCGTCGCCCGTGCCGTGCACCAGCAGCAGCGCCCCGTGCAGTTTGTCGGCCGCCTTGGTTGTGTCGGACATCTCGTACCCTTCTTTGTCGTCTTTGAGCAGGCCGAAGTAGCGCTCCATGTAAATGGAGTCGTAGTTGCGCGCATCAGTCACCGGAGCCACGGCCACACCCGCGCGAAAGCGATCCGAGTGCGTCATGGCATACAGGGTCATGGAGCCGCCGTTGGACCAGCCCCAGATGCCGATACGATCGTTATCCAGCTGCGGATATTGCGCCAGCACCTGGTCCAGGGCCGTGAGTTGATCCTTCAGCTCGACTGCCCCAAACTCATGCCGGATCGCCGCCTGGAATTTGCGGTCGCGCCCCGGTGTGCCGCGATTGTCCACGACAAAAATGGCAAAGCCCTTCCGCGCCATGATCTCGTCGAACGGATCGGGCACACGCTTTATCACTTCCTGCGCCGCCGGACCTCCATAGAGGTATACGATGAGCGGAATCTTTCCACTGGCCGGAGGATCCGGCAGCAACAGCCGTCCGTAGAGTGTTGTCCCGTCGTCCGCCTTGAACTCCAGATATTTCGGCGCCCGCAACCCGTACTCGGCGATCTCGTCGTGCGCTTCCCAAACCAGTTTGCAGGCGCCCTCGACGGCGCAGAGATAAAGAGTGGGCACCCTGTGGGGGCCAAAATACATGTGCGTGTAGTGCTTCCCGTCATCGCTGAAACTGCCGAAGTGCATTCCTTCTTCGGAAGTAAGCGCCTTGAACCCCGAGCCGTCCAACTGCACCGAGTACATGTGCAGCTGGCGTGGATCGTCCTTGTTCGCCGAGAAAAATACTGTGCCTGTAGCCTCATTGACGCCGTCAATGCCGAGCACCTCATAATCGCCCTTTTCCAGCTCGCGCTCCAGCTTCGCGTCGGCCGCCATCGGGTTCTGCTTATCGAAGCTATAGAAGTAGATGTGCGTATTGCCGTCGCGCCAGCTCCTCCAGAGAAAGCCGCCCGTGGTTTTCAGAAAAGGAATCTCAATGTGCTCAAAGTCTATCCAGGAGTCGGGCGTTGTTTCACTAAACACCATTCTCGACTTGCCGGTCTTCGCGTCAATGAAGAACAAGTCCGTCTTGTCTTGCTTCCGGTTTATCAGCGCGGCCCAAATCACCCCCTCTTTGACCCAGCCGAACCGCGGGATGTATGACTCTTCGTCGCTGGTCAGCGAGATCCAGCGAACCTTGCCTTTGTCGGCGTCAACCACGCCCAGCTTCACCACCGGATTCGGGTCGCCCACCTTGGGATATTTTTCGTTATCCACGCTGGGATGCGTCGGCGTCCAGTCGGTGATGGGATAGACGGGCACCTTGCTTTCATCCATGTGGAGAAACACAATTTCTTTGCTGTCGGGCGACCAGAAATAGTTGCTGCGCACGCCCAGCTCTTCCGCGTACACCCAGTCAATGTCGCCGTTGAACAGATCATCCTTCGTATCTTTGGTGAGCTGTTTTTCGCCCTTGCCGTTTACGGGACGCACGTACAGATTGTGCTTGCGCGTGTACGCCACGCGGCTGCCATCGGGCGAGAACTTCGGATCGCCACTCGGATCGGGCGCGGATGTGAACTGCACTCCGGTGGCTGTTCCCAGGTCGTAGAGCCAGAGCTGCCCCTGCGAGTCGAAAATCAGGTGCTTTGAGTCCGGAGCCCACACATACGCCGCCACGTGATAGCGGGTGAGCCGCTCCTTCTCCCGCTCGTTCTTTACCTTGTTGACGTCCGGCGCCAGCGATGCCAGCTTCTCCGCGCTCACCAGCACCTTCTTCTCGCCCGTGGCCGAGTCCACGTACCACAGTTCGCCCTTCTCACCCTTCTCGTCGCGCTGCACGAACGAGAGCTTGGTGCCATCCGGACTCCACTCCACGTTCTCCGGACCGCGACCCGCCAGGCCGCCCGGCTGATAGATCGCTTCAATGGTCAACGGCTTGGTGGGAGCAGTCTGCGCGCCCGCCAGGCGCGACTCAAGAACACCGAACATAAGAGCGAACAGGGCCAGGCTGGTCACAACAGGGAAATGTCTTTTCACGAAGCACCCTCACTGGGAAGAAGTAACTGAAGTAACTGCAGATTCACAAAGCACGAAGCAACGAGTGTACACCGGCCCCGCCCCACGAGGCATTCCCCACCACATGCTAGAATCAATCAGACACAATGCCGGATGCTTCCTGACATCGAAAACCTGCTGCGGCTGCAAGAAGCGGACAAGGAAATCCGCCGGCTCCAGGACGAGATCGCCGAATTCCCCAAGCGCGTCGCCATCATCGAACAGAAACTAGCCGGGACCAAAGCCCAGCTCGAAAAGGCCCAGGGCGCCATCAAGGCCGATGAAGCCGCCCGGCGCAAGTACGACACCGCCATCTCCGACCTCCGCGGCAAAATCTCCAAGTACCGCGACCAATCCCTCGACGTAAAAACCAACGAGCAATACAAGGCTCTGCTGCACGAGATTCAGTTCACGGAAAAAGAAATCGCCGCCACCGAAGACAAGATTCTCGAGCTCATGGTCAACGCCGACTCGCGCGACAAAGAGGTCAAGGCCGCGCAGGCCGAACTCAAAGCCGAAACCGCCGAGATCGAGAAAGAAAAAGAAGAAGCCCGCCGGCGCACTGCCGAAGACGAAAAGCTTCTGGCCGAGTTGCGGGCCAAGCGCGATCAGATCCGCACCGGCGTTGACGAAGATCTGCTCCGCCAGTACGAGCGCGTCGCCAAGTTCCGCGGCAGCGGCATCTCCGAAGTCCGCGATCACAAGTGCATGGCGTGCCAGGTCATGCTCCGGCCTCAGACTTACAACGAAGTGCGGTCCGGCAACAACACTGTGGTTTGCGACTCCTGCCAGCGCGTCCTGTACTTCAATCCTGCCGACGAATTAGTTGACCAGAAGCCCTCCACCACCCGCCCCAAACGCCACCGTCCCAAAATTGACGCTCCCCAGGCCTGGTATTACCGCGCGGACTTCGGGGAAACCGGCGAAGTCTTCCTCTGCCTGACCAACGCCGCAAGCCAGGCCAGCCGCCGCGTTTACGAGATTCACACCGGACGTCTCATCGGCGACATCCTCATTCGCGAAGGCGACTATCGCCAGGCTTTCCCTGAGGACATCACCGGCGCCATGCGGCTCAACGGCGCCTGGACCGAAGCGGAACTTGACGCCTGGGGCTCTGAACTTCCCATGGTCGTCCTCGACTCGCTCCAGTTCGATCTCGACGCCGCCCGCCACGAAGCCGCCTCCGGCTCCCACACCAAGCCCACCGTCCCCATAACCCCCACCGAACAAGCCGCCAGCTAACACTAGAAACGGCCCATGTGGGGACAGCCGCCTCGGCTGTCCGCGCCTGAGGTTAAGATGTCCCCATGCCCCCAACTCCCACAGCTCTCCCCAAAGTAAAGATCTCCCCCCGCGGCGCCACGCGCCTCAAAGACGGCCACGTCTGGGTCTACCGCTCCGACATCGTCTCCGCCGAAGGCGTTCCGCCCGGCTCTCTGGTCTCTGTGGCCGACCATCGCGGCAAGCCCCTCGGCACCGCCCTCTACTCCAGTTCCTCGCAGATCGCGATTCGCATGATCTCCACTGATCCAGTCGCGGATTTCCCTGCCCTGCTTCGCCAGCGCATCGCCGACGCCATCGCCTACCGCGAATCGGTCGTCCACAACACCGACGCCTACCGCCTTATCTTCAGCGAGGCCGACTTCCTCCCCGGCCTGATCGCCGACCGCTACAACGACATTCTTTCCCTCCAGATCCTCACCCAGGCCATGGATGCCGAACCCGTGCGCCAAGCCGTCATCTCGGAACTCGCCACCCGCCTGCATCCCGCCGCGATCATCGAGCGCGTGGACCCGCGCGTGCGCGAACTCGAGACCCTGCCGCCCCGCGCCTCCGGCCTGCTGCACGGAGAGAAAACTGCGACCACGTTCGCCATGAACGGCATTCAGTTCCGCTTCGACGCGTTCGAAGGGCAGAAAACCGGAGCCTTCCTCGACCAGCGCGAAAACTACGCCGCGGCCGCTCAGTACGCCCATGGCGATGCCCTCGACGTCTTCTGTTATCAGGGAGGCTTCGCCCTTCACCTCGCTCCGCGCTGCGCCCAAGTCACCGGCGTAGACAGCTCCCGCCCCGCCCTTGAAGTCGCCGACCAGAACGCCGCGCTCAATCGCCGCGACAACCAGCCTGAGATCGAATGGATCGAGGCCAACGCCTTCGACCTGCTCAAGGACTACGCTTCCACAAAACGCCAGTACGACACCATCGTCCTCGACCCGCCCACCTTCGCCAAAACCAAGCGCGATCTCGACGCCGCCCTGCGAGGCTACAAAGAACTCAACCTACGCGCCCTCAAGATGCTGCGCCCCGGCGGAATCCTCGTCACCTGCTCCTGCTCCTATCACGTAAGCCAGTCGAACTTCCTTGAAATGCTCTCCAGCAGCGCCATCGACGCCCACCGCACGCTCCGCCTGCTAGAAGTCCGCGGACAGGCCAAAGACCACCCCATCCTCCTGAATGTCCCTGAAACCGCGTACCTGAAGTGCGTCGTAGCATCAGTAAGTAATTGATACTAAATAACTTATACCTATACATTGTCATCCCGACCGGAGCCGGAGCGCCAGCGACGGCATAGTGGAGGGATCTTGGGTTCGTTCCGAATTAATGCCTCCGTACTTGACAATATTACACTCATATTTTATGCTTCTTACACGCTAATAAAGCGTCTAGAAGTGGCCGCCTATTTCCAAGGCCGGCCTCGAAATCAGAGGTTCTTCTGAACCAAACCAATCTCCGAAGGAGGATTTCACCATGACCGTATTAACCCGCTTTGAGCCGTTCCGTGAGTTAACCACCCTGCAGGACCGCATGAACCGCCTGTTCCGCGACACCTACAGTGGAGAAGGCCGGGACGAGTCTCTGACCACCTCGAGCTTTGCCCCCGCCGTTGACGTCTACGAAGACGAGCACAAGGTCACGCTGAAGATCGAAGTGCCCGGAATTGACGAGAAAGACATTGACGTCCGCGTGGAGAACAACACTCTCACCGTGCACGGCGAGCGCAAGATCGAAAAGGAAGAGAAAGAAGAGAACTACCGCCGTGTGGAGCGCCAGTACGGCAGCTTCACCCGCACCTTCACTCTGCCCACCAGCGTAGACACCGAAAAGGTTTCGGCGAACTACGACAAGGGCGTGCTGAAGATCGCTCTCCCCAAAAAGGCCGAAGCCAAGCCCAAGCAGATCAAAGTGAACATTGGCAGCGAGAAGCAGATCGAAGGCAAAGGCCCCAAAGCCGCGTAAAGCGGCAGTGCTTGTGTGGGACCGGGGCCCTGCCCCGGTCATCGAGCGCAGCTCGATGCTTTTGGCGGGAGGCGGCACGCGTGACCGCCTCCCTTGTTTTTTGAAACGAAAAATACCCTTGTCACCCTGAGCGAAGCGAAGGACCTCTGCACTTTCTCGCCCCCGGCACATTGCATACCTTCTTCGCTTCGCCCAGAATGACAAGAGGAAGAATCACAAAAGGAGAGTAGAGAATCCCCATGCCCATCCGTTGGGACAAATTCACCGTCAAAGCGCAGGAAGCAGTCCAGCGCGCGAACGAGCTCGCCTCCGAGCACGGCAATCCTGAACTGCTGCCCACGCACCTGCTCGCCGCCCTGCTCGAAGACAAGGAAGGCATTGTCCCGCCCGTGCTCGAAAAAATCGGCATCGGCCCGCAAGCGGTGCTGGCCGAGGTTTACAAAGAGCTCAAGAAACTTCCCAAAGTCTCCGGACAAGCTGCCCAGGCCACGTTGTCGAACGAAGTCAACAAGCTGCTGGAGCAGGCCTTCAAAGAGGCCTCCAATTTCAAGGACGAATACGTCTCCACCGAGCACCTGCTGCTCGCCATCACGCACCTCAAGCGCGACGCCGCTCAGCAGACGCTGGCCCGTCATGGCGCCACGTACGACGCCATTCTGAAAGCCCTCACCGTTGTCCGCGGATCGCAAAAAGTTACCGACCAGAATCCCGAAGCCAAATATCAGGCCCTCGAACGTTACGCCCGCGACCTCACCGAGCAGGCGCGCCGCGGCAAGCTCGATCCCGTCATCGGACGCAACGAAGAAATCCGCCGCGTCGTCCAGGTGCTTTCCCGCCGCACGAAAAATAATCCCGTGCTCATCGGCGAACCCGGCGTCGGAAAGACCGCCATCGTCGAAGGCCTCGCCCAGCGCATCATTTCCGGCGACGTGCCCGAAGTCCTCAAGAACAAGCGCGTGGTCGCGCTCGATCTCGGAGCGATGTTGGCCGGAGCAAAATATCGCGGTGAGTTTGAAGATCGCCTCAAAGCGGTTTTGAAGGAAATTGAAGACTCGCAGGGCCAGGTCGTCCTTTTCATTGACGAACTACACACGCTGGTCGGAGCCGGAGCCGCCGAAGGGGCCATTGACGCCTCCAACATGCTGAAGCCCGCGCTGGCTCGCGGCGAACTGCGCGCCATCGGCGCCACCACACTCAATGAATACCGCAAGTACATCGAGAAAGACGCCGCGCTCGAACGCCGTTTCCAGATTGTCTTTGTCGGCGAGCCCAATGTCGAAGACACCATCGCCATCCTTCGCGGACTGAAAGAAAAGTACGAGGTGCATCACGGTGTGCGCATCAAAGACTCGGCCATCGTCGCCGCCGCGACGCTCTCGCACCGCTACATCTCCGACCGCTTCCTGCCCGACAAAGCCATTGACTTGATTGACGAAGCTGCGGCATCGCTGCGCATCCAGATAGACTCGCTCCCGACCGACATTGACCAGCTCGAGCGCAAAGCGACGCAGCTCGAAATCGAGAAGCAGGCGCTGAAAAAGGAAGACGACACGAATTCCCGCGAGCGCCTCGCGGTGATCGAAAAAGAACTCGCCGAGATTCGCGAGAAGTCCAACACTCTCAAGGCCACCTGGAAGAAAGAAAAAGACCTCATCGCCCGCACCCGCGCCCTGAAAGAACAAATTGAGAAGCTGAAGACCGAAGAGCAAGCAGAAGAGCGCAAAGGAAACCTCCAGCGTGTCGCCGAAATCCGCTACAGCCTGATCCGCCAGGCGGAGCAGGAACTCGAAAAGCTCACCACACAAATCGAGAGCCAGGGCAAGACCCGCATGCTCAAGGAAGAAGTGGACGAAGAAGACGTGGCCAGCATCGTCTCGAAGTGGACCGGAATCCCGGTCTCAAAGATGCTGGAAGGCGAAGTCAAGAAGCTGGTGAACATGGAAGATCGCCTGCGCGTCCGCGTCATTGGCCAGGATCCGGCGCTCGAACGCGTCGCCAATGCGATTCGCCGTTCCCGCGCCGGACTCAGCGATCCCAAGCGCCCCATCGGCTCGTTCATCTTTCTCGGTCCAACCGGAGTCGGCAAAACCGAACTCGCCCGCGCGCTCGCCGAATTTCT
>Ga0209517_10001103_pt1 | contig 42461 bp, 36 predicted proteins | sample PeaSoiMetSII2010_FD_187695 | JGI IMG/M metagenome (GOLD analysis project Ga0209517, IMG submission 187695) | Peat soil microbial communities from Weissenstadt, Germany - SII-2010 (SPAdes) (version 2) | ecosystem: Environmental > Terrestrial > Soil > Wetlands > Peat | place: Germany...
GACGGGCATTTGAAAGTCATCCGGTTGCGCCGGAATTTCGGGCAGACGGCGGCGTTGTCGGCGGGATTCCACGAAGCCAAGGGCGAGGTGGTCATCGCCATGGACGGCGACCTGCAGCATGCGCCCGAGGACATTCCGGCGCTGCTCCAGAAAATCGACGAGGGCTACGACATAGCCAGCGGCTGGCGCCAGCATCGCGTCGACAATGCCATCCTGCGCAAGATCCCTTCGCGCGCCGCCAACTGGCTGATGGCCAAAGCTTCGGGCGTGAATCTTCGGGATTTCGGCACCACCTTCAAGGCCTATAAGGCGGAAGTGCTCAAGGATGTCAATCTCTACGGAGAGCTGCACCGCTTCATTCCCGCGCTGGCGAGCTTCTATGGCGCGCGCATCGCGGAGGTGCCGATTCGCAACACGCCTCGCGCCACGGGGGGCTCGCATTACGGGATCGGCCGGACCTTCCGGGTGATGTTCGACATCCTCACCATCAAATTCCTGCTGAAATACTTCACCTGCCCGATGCATTTCTTCGGTTCCCTGGGGCTGATCGGCACCACTTCGGGCGGCGGCATCATGCTCTACCTCGCCATCCAGAAGCTGCTGGGCTACGAAATCGTGATAGCGCACGGGCCGCTCATGATTGCGGGGGCTTTGCTGCTGCTGGCCGGCATGATGATGTTCAGCACGGGGCTGATCGGCGAAATGATGATGCGGACGTACTTCGAAAGCCAGGATCGGCGCATCTACGCGGTGCGGGAGATTCTCACGCGCAAGCAGCGCGGCGTGGCCGGAGGAACGCGGTAGTAGGACACTCCGTTGCACGGAGCGAGACGATCGGTTTTTGTCGTCCGTCACCGGCCTCGATTTTGCAGGGCATGACAGGCCACGAAAGGCGATGGCCTGTCCTACTACAGATTTCGACCCCGTCGCCAGCGATCCTCGAACAGCCCTTTCATGGCCTCGCCCATGCCTTCGTGGTAGAACACCACCGCGGTCCACGTGGGGCGCGTGATCACCGGGTCGAGCAAAGCGATCATTCCGCGCTGGCCGTCGAACACTGCCAGTTTCATGGGTAGAGCGTCGGCGATGCGGACATCCACGCCCGCAGCCATGTATTCGGTGAGCCGCTGGCGGTGCTCGTCATCCAGCGACGCGGCTTCGAGGAGGAGCCGGCAGGCGACACCGCTTGACGCGGCCTGCTTGACCAGTTTTTCGTCGAGCGGATCCACGGCGTAGGGCGGGCGGGAGAACTCCAGGTACTCCTGCTTCACCTCGCCGAGCATGCGGCGATATTCGGCCGCGGTCTGGGCCGGCTCGGTGACGATGCGCAGGAAATCCAGGGTGCCGCGTCCGCCCTGGCCCTCGGAATAGAGGGCCTTCAGGTCGTCGATCAGGCCGGCGCCCGCCCGGCTGTTGTCCGTCAGCTCCTGCTCCAACATGCTCCGTTTGCGGCCCAGATAGCCGGGAATCGCCAGGCTGGGCTCCACGGCGGAGAAGAGCTTGGTCTTCTCCTGCACCACTTGCGCGAATCCTTTTTCCACGAGGCTGTCGAGCACTTCGTAGATCTTCTGCCGCGGGACGTGCGCTCGCGCGGCCAACTCCAGCGCCTTGAACTTGGGATGTCCGAGAAGCACCAGGTAGGAACGCGACTCATAAGCATTGAGCCCAAGTTGCTGCAATCTGCGCCAGAACCGTTGAAAATCAACTTCGGCCAATTCTTCGCTCATATTCTTTTCACCTTAGCAGAGGCCGCACCAGGCTGCGAGGGCCGCAAAGGAATCCTCCGCCTGGGCTTACCGGGGCCAAAAAGGTAATTTGACTTGGTACCATTGGGTCTCTACAATCAAATCTAGCGGTACGTGTATGTCCGAGAACAACACACCCACGAACGGGCCCGGGTCCGGGTCGATGACCAAAGCGAAGATACGGATCGTCGTCGCCGATGACCATCCGATTTTTCGTGATGGTCTCTGCAAACTGCTGGCATTAGAAGAGGATTTCGAAGTAGTCGCCCAGGCGCAGGATGGAAGGCAGGTGCTGGAGGTCTTGCAGCAGTCGGAACCGGACATCCTCCTGCTCGATCTCAAGATGCCGGGCCTGGACGGGCTGGCCACGCTGCAGCGCCTGCAGGCATCCAAGAACAAGACCCGCGTGATCGTGCTGACCGCATCGGACGACAAGAACGAGTTCGTTCAGGCGATGAAACTGGGGACGTCGGGCATCGTCCTCAAGCAGACCGCCACCGAGTTGTTGATCAAGAGCATCCGCAAGGTGCACGCCGGCGAGATCTGGCTGGACTCGCACACCACGGCGGCCGTGATTCGGACGTTCGTAGCAGCCGAAGATGCGCCTGGGCCGCCCGGCATTCCGCAGGTGACATCGAGAGAGCGGGAACGCTCTCCTCTGAGCCAACGCGAGCGCGAAATCGTGGCCTTGGTGGCGCAGGGTTTTAAGAACAAGGAAATGGCCGAAAAGATGTTTATCAGCGAGCAGACGGTAAAAAACCACCTGCACAACATCTTCGACAAGCTGGGCGTGTCCGACCGCCTGGAACTGGCCCTGTACGCCATCCACAACAATCTGCACACCGGAAGGTAAATGCGTTCGGAGGCCGTAACTGCCGCCTCCTCCGCCGCCACCGCCTGCAAAGCCGGCACTTCGTCGCTTCCACGGTTCCGCCAGAATCGACGTCACCCGCCTCTCCCGCACCGTAACGGAGAACTGCCGGACGGACCCTGAAGTTCGAGAATCAAGGATTCGAGGAGAGCTGAACCCCAGTCACAATAAGCGCAAACATTAAAATTCCTTGATTTTCGGCACTGATTCTAAACAACCCGCCACACTGAACCTCTCCAGTGGGCAGTGCGTCCCGCTACAGAAGAGGTACCAAATCGCTTGTTTTCAGCCAATGCTATCATCTAAGATTGTTTGACCCAGGGGTGGGTCGCTCATGCTCTCACGTACGGTCCGATCGTTAGCAGTTCCAATCGTCCTGGCCTGCATGGTTCTTACGGCCCAGGAGCCGCAGGCGCCCCAGAAGCTCAACCTCGTCATCGTCGAAGGCGAGGGCGCCATCAATAACATCAAACTGCGCACCGCGCGCGAAACCATCGTGCAGGTGGAGGACCAGAACCACAAGCCGGTCGCCGGCGCGGTCGTCGTCTTCCTGCTGCCCGGCAATGGGCCGGGCGGCGCCTTCGTCAACGGATCGAAGAGCGCCACTGTCGTCGCCGACAATACCGGCCGCGCCGTAATGCCGCGGATGCAACTGAATTCCGCCGGAGGCCGATACGAAATCAAGGTGCATGCTTCGCACCAGGGACTGGAGGCCGACGCCATCATCGCCCAGTCCAGTATTGCCGCGGCCGGTGGGCTTTCCACCGGCGCCATCGTGGGCATCGTCGCCGCGGTGGCCGCCGCCGGTGTCATCGCCGCCGTCGTGGCAACCAGGAGCAGCGGAAATTCAACCGCCCCCTCTACGCCAACGCCGCCAACTTCACCGTCCGGTACCATCGGTGTCGGTAGCGGCATCGTCATCGGGCCGCCCCGATAGGAGAACGCCAGGAGAACGCCATGAGAATCCAAATGCCAAAAACTCGACTTCGCTGCTGCTGGCTGCTCCTCATCCCCGGCTTGCTCCCCGCCGCCGTGAGCCTCTCCGGCCCGATTGCCGGATACGTTGCCGATCCCTCCCGGCCGGTACTGCGCGTCATTTCCGGCGTGCCGGGGTCCTATCTGTTCAGCGACCCGCTCCCCATGCCGGACGGAGTCACCCGCATTCACCTCGCGCCCGGAAAGGACTTCGCCCTCATCGAATTTGCCGATTCCTCTCCGGCCGTCCTGTTCCTCAGCGCCGGCGCGGTCGATCATGTCGCGACCCTCTCCGGGGCCATGCCAGCGGCCGATTGGGTGGCCTTCAGCCCCAGCGCCGCTTCGGCGGTCCTGTTCTCGTCCTCCGCCCAGCGGCTGCAGCTTTTGACCGGCCTCCCTGCCGCTCCCCAGGTGGCCATGGATTTGGACGCCTCAACCCTGCCCGAACAACCCCTCTCTGCCGCCGTCGCCGATGACGGCAGCCTGCTGCTGGTCGCGTCCGGCAATTCCGTGTACCGGCTCTCCCCCGGCGGCTCGCCGCGGCTCCTGCTCTCGGTCGGCCGGATCGTCTCCCTCGCCGTGCTTCTCAACGGCGCCGGCGCTGCGGTGTCGGACAGCAGCACCGCCTCCATCCACGTCTTGCGGAACCTCGATTCCACGCCCGATATCCAGGTCCTCGCCTCCGGCCTGCAGGGCATCGGAAAGCTCTATCCCGCCTCGGACGGCGCCACCCTTTTCGTCGCCAGGCCTGGGGCGAAAGCCGTGTCGTCGCTCGCCCTGGGGTCCGGCGCCATGCAAACGTTCCCCTCCTCGGCCGCGCCCGTCGATCTCGTTCCCTTGCGCAACCGGGACACCTTCCTCATTTCCGCGAAACCGGGACAGCCCGGCAGCATCTTCTTCCGCGATGGCAATTCCGGCCGCGTCGTCTTCATACCGGCCACCGGACAGGAGGCTGTGCAATGATCCGGCTTCAGCCTCTCTGCCTACTCGTGTTGCTCGCCGCTCCGGCCGCACAGGCTGCATCATCGACCGTTTTCATCCTGTCCGTGTCGCCGGCCAGCCCCTCCACATACGGCCAGGCGGTGACCCTGTCCGCGTTTGTGAGTCCACTAGCCGCACCCATAACCATCACGTTTCTTGACGGCACTACTCCGATTGGCGCCGCCACCACCAACGCCAACAACACCGCGATCTTACCCCCTATCTCCAGCCTGAGCGCCGGCACTCACTCGCTGCAAGCTACCTTCCCAATCGTCGGCGGCGGCACGTTCGGGTCGAACATCGTCCCCTACACCGTGAACAAGGTGCCCACCAGCATCACCGTTTCGTCCTCGCCGAATCCGTCCACTTTCGGTCAGACGGTGACCATTACGGCGACGGTAACCGCCTCGCTGGCAGGAGAAACGGGAACCGTGTCGTTTTTCGATGGCGCCACCCAACTCGGCGCCCCCATCACCGTGAACTCCTCCGGAGTCGCGACCTTCCAGACATCCGGCTTGGCGGTGGGTAGCCACACGATCACCGCCACTTACAGCGGTGACGCCTATTTCGCCGTCAGCAGCTCGGTGACGACTCAAGCGGTGAATCGTGTGACCGGCACGACCACCCTTTCCTCTTCGCCGAATCCCTCCGTTTTCGGCCAGACTGTGACCATCACGGTGACGGTAGCCGCCGGCGCTACCGGCAACGTCTCGTTTTTCGACAGCCAGACCCCGCTCGGAACCTCCGCTCTGAACAGCAATGGAACCGCAACCTTCCAGACGTCTACCCTGGCGATCGGCGACCACAACCTGGCCGCCATATACCTCGGCGACGCCGACCACTCCCAAAATACGTCGAACACGGTCGTCCAGACCGTCAACAGAGTCTCCACCGTCACCACCCTCTCCGTCAGCCCGAACCCCGCCAATAGCGGACAGACCGTGACCCTGACGGCGTCCGTCGCGCCATCCAGCGCTACCGGAACCGTCACGTTCCTGGACGGAACGAACCCAATCGGCACCGCCACCCTGTCCGGTGGAGCTGCGACCACCACCACCTCCACCCTGGCGGCGGGCTCCCACTCCCTGACAGCCACCTACAACGGCGACGCCAACAACAGCCCGAGCACCTCGCCCACGGTCACCCTGAATGTGGGGCAGACGGCTACCTCTACATCCCTCGCGGCATCTCCGAATCCGGCAGCCGTGGGGCAGACCGTGACCCTCACCGCGACTGTGACCCCCTCCAGCGCCACCGGAACCGTGACCTTCCGTGACGGAACGAACCCAATCGGCACCGCCACGCTGAGCAACGGCAGCGCGACCACCACGACCGCCAGCCTGGCCGTCGGCAGCCACAGCCTGACCGCGGTGTACGGCGGAGATACCGCCGACAGCCCCAGCACATCCGCGCCGGTCACGGAGATTGTGAAGGCGTCAACCACCACCAGCCTGACGGCCTCGCCCAATCCCGCCACACCCGGCCAGACTGTGACCATCACCGCCACGGTCGCCCCTTCCGACGCCACGGGAACCGTGACGTTCGTTGACGGTACGAACCCAATCGGCACCGCGCGGCTGAACAACGGCGCCGCCTCCCTCACAACCGCCAGTTTGGCCGCCGGCAGCCACTCGCTGACCGCCACCTACAGCGGCGACGGCACCTTCAGCGGCAGCTCGGGAGCGGTCACCCTGGTAGTCGGTAAGGCATCGACCACCACCAACCTGACAGCCTCGCCAACTTCCCTCTCTCCCGGCCAATCCGTGACCCTCACCGCCACGGTCGCCCCCTCCAACGCCACGGGAACCGTGACGTTCGTTGACGGAACGAACCCAATCGGCACCGCGCCGCTGAACAACGGTTCCGCCGTCCTTACGACCACCAGCCTCGCGGCAGGCAGCCACTCGCTGACCGCCACCTATGGCGGTGATAGCAATTTCAACGGGAGCACGTCCGCGCCCGTCGGGGTTGCCGTGGGGCAGGGATCGACCGCCACCAGTCTTTCGGTCTCCCCGCTGAATGCGATCCTCGGCCAGCCCGTCACCCTCACCGCGACCGTGACCCCCTCCGGCGCCTCCGGCACTGTGACCTTCCGTGACGGAACGAACCCAATTAGTACGGCCCCATTGACCAACGGCAGCGCCACCTTCACCACCTCCACCCTGACCGTGGGCAGCCACACGCTGACGGCCGTGTACAGCGGCGATAACACCTTTAGTGCCAGCACATCAAACCCAATTGTTGAAGTGATTAATCAGGCTGCCACCGCGACCCAGACCAGCCTTTCCGTCTCCCCGAATCCCGCGCCGTCGGGCCAGCCGGTCAGCTTGAACGCCTTAGTGGTCCCCTCCACTGCCACGGGGACCGTCACCTTCCTGGACGGCGGCGCCGCCATTGGCACCGCGACCCTCGTCAATGGAACCGCCACCTTCACCACCTCCACCCTCACGGTGGGCAGCCACTCCTTGACTGCCTCATACGGCGGCGACAACGCCGACAGCCCCAGCACTTCCGGTGGGATCACGGAAATCATCAACGCTCCCAACGGCACCGTGACCCTTTCCGCTGCGCCTAACCCCGCGAACTTCGGCCAGACCGTGACCCTGACCATCACCGTCAGCCCGGCTAGCTCGACCGGAACTGTCACCGTCTTCGACAGCGTGACCGCCGGCACCGTGGGAGGCACGGCCACCCTGAGCAACGGAACCGCGACCATCACCACCTCCACGCTGAAGGTGGGTAGCCACTCGCTACAGGCCTTTTACAGCGGGCCCAACAATCTGACGGGCCAGTCCAACTTCGTCACCGAGACCATCAATCCGGCGCCCACCACCACCACGCTGACGGTCTCCCCTACCTTCACCATGACCGCAGCCGTGACGCCTTCCGGCGCCACGGGGACCGTGACGTTCAAGGACGGTTCCGCTACCCTGGGCACCGCCACGCTCAGCAACGGAACAGCCACCTTCTCCGTAGCGACTCTGGCGCCGGGCAGCCACACCCTGACCGCTACTTACAATGGGGATGGCAACTTTGCCCCCAGCACGTCGAATCCCGTGACCGTAACCCCGGGGCTCCAGACCACGACCACGACCCTCACGGTGTCGCCGACTACGTCCGCTCCCGGCCAAACCGTCACCTTGACCGCCACAGTCTCCCCCTCGGCCGCTACCGGAACCGTGACTTTCCTGGACGGCTCCGCGACCCTGGGAACCGCAACGCTGAACACCGGAACCGCGACCTTTACCATCACTACCCTGACAACCGGCACCCATACGCTCACCGCCTCCTACGGCGGCGATTCCAGCAACGGACCTAGCACTTCGAACGCGGTCACCGAGACCGTTGGGACGGCCACAAGAACTGCGCTATCGGTTTCGCCAAACCCATCCGCTTCCGGCCAGACCGTGACCTTGACCGCGGTAGTGACGCCGTCCACCGCCACCGGAAAGGTGACGTTCCTCGACGGCTCAACCACCCTGGGCACCGCCAATCTCAGCGGCGGCACTGCGACCTTCACCATAGCCACCTTGACGGCAGGTGGCCACTCGCTTACGGCTTCCTACGGCGGCGATGCCAACAACGCGCCCAGCACTTCGACCGCGGTCACCCAGACCGTGAATCCGGGGACGCCGCTCCAGATCAGCCCGGGCAGCATACCATCGGCAATCCTAGGTGTGGCCTATTCGCAGACCTTCACCGCATCCGGTGGAACCCCGCCCCTAACCTGGTCGCTGGTCTCGGGCACCCAGGATCTGACCATGACCACGTCCGGAAACAACGGCGTCCTCGCAGGCACCCCGAAAACAGCCGGCGCCTTCCAACTGACCGTCCGCGTGCAGGATAGCTTGGGACAAGCAAGCGCCGCCGTTCTGGCCTGGACGGTGAACCCGGCGCTGCCGCCGATTTCCATTACGGCCCCTCAGCCAACCACCATCTCGGACCAGCCGGTCCCGCAAGCGAGCCTGGGTACGGGCTACCCGGTGGCGTTGAACGCAACTTACCAGCTTATGTTCACGTCCACGCCCAGCCTGGGCGCGGGCTACACCGCCGTGCAGTTCGTCACCGGGGGCACCACGTCTCCTACGATCGCCATCCCCGCCAACTCCACCACGCCGGTCAACCTGCCCGCCGTGCAATTGGGCAGCGTGGCCGGCACCATTACAGTGCAACTGGCATCCTTGACCGTAGCCGGCACCAGCCAGACCGTGCCGCTTCCGTCTCCCGTGCCCAGCTTCCCGATCACTGTCCCGCGACTCGCGCCGATCATCGTGCCGGGCTCCGTGAAAATTACAAGCGTTACGTCCTCGGGCTTCCAGGTGTTTCTGGACGCCAGTTCGACGCCGCGCGACCTGACGAGCGCGAACGTGACCTTCACCGCCGCCTCGGGGACCACCTTGAACGGCACTTCGTTCACGATTTCATTGACCAGCGCCGCGACCCCGTGGTTCGACCCGGCCAACGCCACCGGGGTGGCCAACGGCGGCGCGCTCTCGCTGACCCTTCCCTTCACGTTCACCGGCAGCACCAGCGCCCTCGGAACGGCTTCGGTGACGCTGACAAACTCGGTGGGCACGTCGGCAGCGGTGTCCGGCGGGCAGTAGTCTGCTACCATCGAGGCATGGAGAGTTTCGCGTTGCGAATCTCCCGCAGGTCGTTCCTGGTTTGCGGAATGGCGGCCGCCGGACTGCTGGCTGATGGGCCGAAAGGCACGGCGTACCCCTCCGCGTGGCGCCGTTATTCCGACGCGTTGACCGAGCTCGAAGTATTCCGGCTGACCGATCCTGCGTTCTCCAGCACGCTCCCGGCATACTACGGCCGCGCCATCTCGAAAAACAGCGGGTTCCTGCTTTATGGCTGCGATCGCGGCGGATCGCCGCAGGCTTTTCGCATGGACTTGAAGACCGGCGCCACCAGGCAACTGACCGAGGCCGAGAATCTGGACGCGGCGTCGCTCACACTCACGCCCGACAATCGCCAGTTCTGTTACTTTGCGGGGCGGTCTTTGTTGATCGCGCCGCTCGCTACGCTGCGCGAACACGAGCTGTATAGTGTCCCGGAAGGCTGGGAGCGTTGCGCGGGGATGACCGTCGGGCCGGACGGCACGCACGCCACGTTCGCCGAGCGGCAAGCGGATGGATCGCGCCTGCGCATGGTCTCGCTGGTGCAAGGCCTCGCGCGCACGGTGATCGAGGCGCCCTTTGCCATGAGCGATCCCATCCCGCGGCCCATGCGCGCGCAGATTTTGTATCGCCAGGAAGACCAAGCGCTGTGGCTGGTCAATTCGGACGGCCAACAGAATCGCCAGCTCAAGCTGGCAGATGGGCGAATCGGGCCGGCCAATTGGGCGACCGACGGCAAGACCCTGCTCTACCTGAGCTTCCCGCAGGACAAGACGCAGTTGAACACCATTCGCGAGCTGACGCCCGATTCCAATACCGACAAGCTGGTGGCCAAGACCAGCCAGTTCGTTAATTTCGGATTCAACCGCGATACCTCGGTGTTCGTGGGCGCCAGCCGCAATACGGGCTCGCCCGCCGTTCTGCTGCTGCTGCGGGTCACCCGGCGCGAATTGACGTTGTGCGAACACCGGTCCAGCCGTCCGGACATGACGGCGCCCATGTTTTCGCCCGACAGCCAGCGGATCTACTTCCAGAGCGACTGGGAAGGCCACCCCGCGCTGTACTGCATGCACGTGGAGAAACTGGTGGAGAAGACGGAAGCGGAGACGGGGTAGGGCGAGGTACTGGTTTGATTTTTGATTTGAAATGCTTGCCAAGATACCCGCATTCACGTTAGTATCGCACAGCACCTTTACAAGCTAACTTGAACGGGTACCCCGATGGGCATTTGCCGCAACGTTCCCGCGAAGTATTCGATTCCTCCGGGATTGCCTCACCGGAAGGAATTCTTTCTGGACTTAGAATTCCGCGTGATGACCGCGCTTTATGGTGGAGGCGCGGAAGCCGGGCACAACGATATAGAGGATCCGTTCCGGATTCCCTCCATCCGAGGACAGTTGCGGTTCTGGTGGCGCGCGACCATCGGCGCGCAGTACCCGAACTTTGACGAATTGCGCGAAGCAGAGGCGGCGATTTGGGGCAGCACCGAACAGGCCTCCAAGGTTCGTCTGCGAATGCTGTTTGCGGACCGGGGGACGGAGCGCGCGGCGGCCGGCATGGGGCCGAGCGGCCGGTGGGAGAAACTGCAGCCCGACTACGCCTTGTTTCCCGCGCAAGAGGACCGCAAGCACATCGGGAATCTCTATTTCGGAGGCCGGTTCCGGCTGGAGGTGGCCGTGGAAGAAGGCGTCCAGAATGACGTGGACACGGCGCTGTGGGCATGGGTGACCTTTGGCGGCATCGGGGGCAGGACCAGACGCGGCGCGGGTTCCCTGTACTGCGCACCATACACCTACCAGTGGAGAAAGGACGCCATACGCGCAGGGGCGAACTGCGAATGGCCGGTGTTGACGGGCGGGACGGCGGTGATGGGATCGCAAACGTACTCGTGGCAGAGATGCTGGGAAGAATGCATCGCGATGCTACGGGAATTCCGGCAGAAGCGCTATCGTCCACGGGGGCGCAGCACCTGGCCGGAACCCGACCAGATTCGCAGGCTGACGGAGCAGTGGGCGCCGCAGCACGCACCGGTTCACCCCGAGAAGACGTTTCCGCGCGCGCGGCTGGGGCTGCCGATCATTTTTCATTTCAAGACGCCGCAGGACCCGGAGGCGACGACGCTCAACGTGATGGACAAGGACGGCACAGAGGCCCGGATGGCCAGCCCGGTGATCCTGAAGCCGTGGGCCGTTTCGCCCACCGAAGCCATTCCTCTGCTGGTTGTCTTGAACGCTCCGGAGCCGCGGAACGTGCGGCTACGGCAGGGCAAGAGAGAGTTCGATGTGACCTTGGGACGGAACATCCTGCCCGAGTTAGTGGCGGCGGCCGAGCAGGCCTGGGGAGGCAGGAAGCTGGAGCTATGAAGTATCTGCTTTCGATGGCGGTCGGCCCGGTGCAGGACTTCATCGCCGCGGCACGGCGGTGCCGCGACCTGTGGTACGGATCGCGGTTGCTTTCGGAAGTCAGCAAGGCGGCGGCGAGGAGTCTGACCGAGGACGGGGCGGAGCTGATCTTTCCGGCGCCGCGCAGTGTGACGGTGGCGAACAAACTGCTGGCCGTGGTGGAGACGGACGAGATTCGCGAGGTGGCGGACCGGGCGAGCCAGGCGGCGCGCGCGCAACTGACTCGGGAGTCCAATATCCTGCCGATTGCGAAGCTCGACATCAACGAGGAGCGATACTACCGTCAACTCGAAACCATCCTGGAGGTTTACGCCGCGTGGACACCCTACCTGGAGTACGGCGAGAGCCGGGAGAGAGTCGAGCTGCTGGCGGCGGGGCGAAAGGCGCTGCGAAGTTTCTCGGGGTACCAGGGCGATGCAGGCGTGCCGAAATCGTCGCTGGACGGCATCCGGGAGAACGTGATTGAGGCGAACCACGGTGATATCCACGTTCGGGAGAATGAATACCTGGACGCGATTGGGGTCGTGAAGCGGTTCGGGCGCGGTTATAAAGGGTTCGATTCCACGCTCGATGTGGCAGCCGTGCCGTATGTGGGCGCGCGAAAGAAATACCGGCCGGCCGTCATGCAGGAGTACGAGCGATGCCTGGGGAAGCATGGTTTGAAGGCCAATACCTACTCGCTACTTTACCGGCATGAATCGCGCCAGCTCTTCGATCTTAGCGACGAGGATGAGAGGGAGATCGAAGAAATTCGTAAGAAGCTACAAGACCCGAGGCCGCCCTACTACGCATTTCTGCTGGGCGATGGCGACCGCATGGGAAAGGCCATCGGCGACATTGACGAGGAAACTAAGCACCGTCAGTTGTCCGCGCGGCTCTCCGAATTCGCGGTTGAGGCGCAGCGATTGATCGACAAGGACTACGATGGCTGCGCGATCTACTGCGGGGGCGACGACGTGATGGCATTGCTGCCGCTCGATCGGGCGCTCGAATGCGCCGCCGCGGTGAACGAGAAGTTTCGCGACGTGGGGCGCGATGTAACGTTCAGTGCGGGTCTGGTGGTGGCACACGCGTTGGAGCCTTTGTCGGAAGTGAGGGAATGGGCCAAGCAGGCGGAGCATGACGCCAAGGACCCGAATCGCGGGAACCGCAAAGCACTTTGCGTCTCAGTGTATCCGCGCAGCGGAGCGCCGGTTAGCGTGTATGGAAGGTGGGATGAGACCGGCAAACTGCTGGGCGATATTATCGGCCTCTACCTGGGCAGGAAGCTGTCGTTCGGACTGGCTCATGAGTTTCGAGAGCTACTGGAGCGCACGCGGCACCTGGAGATTGACGATGTTCTCGTCTCGATGGCGAGATCGATTGCCAGGAAGAAGGACGAAGACCAGGGTGCGCGGAATCTCTTGGAGACGGTGCGAGACCGCCGGGGGCTGGAGCGGTTGTGCCGCGCGATGCTGGTGGCGCGTCCGTTCGCGCGAGCCAAGAAAGAGGCGGCATGGACGGGGGAGGCGGAGTGACGGAGCGAACCTTACTCATCCAGCCGCGCGATCCGGTGATCTTCCGCGACGGCAAACCGTTCACGCTGGGGTTGCCGGCGAGGAGCACCGCGTGGCCCATGCCCTCGGCGGTGATTGGCGCCATCCGCACGCGATTGGGACGGCTGACGACGTACGACAAAGACACGGTGAAACAGCTCAGGCTCATCGAGCATTTCGGGCCGTTTCTGGCCGCGCCGGAGGGCGATGGATACGCGCTGGCGTTTCCAACCCCGGCGGACGTGGTGGCGTTTCGAGAGGACGACGGGCGGCTGGAATTGTGTCCGATACGGCCGGAGAAAGTGAGTGACGGCGAGGGCACAGATCTTCGAGACGTCGCGCCGCTGATGGGGGCGAAGGACGAGAAGCCGGAGGAACTCACGCCTTTCTGGACAGGGGCCGAGACGCTGGCATGGCTGGCGAAACGCGATCACGAGCCTCTGGTTCGGGAGAAGGCCGGTTTGGGGCTCGGACCCAGGCCGCGGCAGAGACGCACTCACGTGAAGATTGAAGCGGCCACGCAGGCAGCAGAGAAATCGATGCTGTTCACGACCGAGGGCCTGGAATTCTCCGACCATGAGCGCGTTCGGGACGGGGACGACTGGATATTCACGGAACCGCGGCCGCGCATCTGTTCGCGCATTCGCTACGACGATGGAGAGGCATGGGCGGAGTTGGAGTTCGAGCGGCTGGCGCCCATGGGAGGCGAACGGCGACTCGCCTACTGGTTGGAAGAGAACGTCGAGTGGCCGGAAGCCCCGGAATCGCTGAAGGACGAGAAGCTGGTGCGGCTGCAACTGGTGACGCCGGGTTGCTTCGAGCATGGATGGAAACCGGGATGGCTCGCCAATGGAAGACCTCCGGGAACCGAGGACCTGGTGGTTTCGCTGGTGGCGGCCGCGGTGCCGCGGGCGGTACCGCTGTCCGGCTGGGATCTCACGAAGCCCGGCAAGAATGCGCAGAAGGCAACCCGATTCCTGGCGCCCGCCGGGAGCGTATATTTCTGCAGCGTGGAAGGCGATCCGCGGCAGTTGTGGATGCGATCGATATCGGATGACGGCCAGGACCGGCGTGACGGATTCGGCCTGGTGCTTTGTGGAGTGTGGCAATGATAAAGCTGATGTTTGTGCATGCGCTTTCGTCGCTGCACGCGGGGACGGGGCAGGGGGTCGGGACGATCGATCTGCCGATCGCCCGGGAGCGGGCAACCAATCTGCCGGTGGTACCCGGCTCTTCGATCAAGGGGTGTTTGAAGGACACCGTCCCGGACAGCGCGGAGCGCGAAATGGTGTTCGGCAAGCAGGAGTCGGCCGGGCTGCTGCAAGTGGCCGACGCGCGGCTGCTGCTGCTCCCGGTGCGCTGCCTGGGCGCGACCTTCGTCTGGACCACGTCGCCGTACCTGTTGCGCCGGCTCCAGCGGGATCTCGAGGCGGTGCAAATGGCGGGCGATGTTCCAGCGGTGCCGAGCCTTGCCGACAGCACGGCCAGGGTCGCGACGGGCGACTCGCTCGTCACCGTGAACGGCAAGTTGCGGCTGGTGCTCGAAGATCTGGACTTCACCGCGTCGGTGAGCGAAGCGGCCGAATGGGGCAAGTGGATCGGCAAAATGCTGTTCGGCGAAGGCGACTCGTGGTTCGCGGAGTTCCAGAAACGCTTCGCGATTGTGGATGACAAAAGCTTCCACTTCCTGGCGGAGTTCGCCACGGAGGTGACGGCCCACGTCAAGATCTCCGACAGCACAGGCACGGTCGACCGCGAGCAGGGCGCGCTGTGGTATCAGGAGGCATTGCCGGCGGAGACAGTTCTGGTATCGCTGTTGCGCGCCGAGGAGCGCAACGGGGCGATGGATGCCAAGGCCGTGTTCAAATTGATTGCAGGCACAACGCACTTGCAGTTGGGCGGCAAGGCCACCACCGGACAAGGGCTGGTGCGCCTGGCGATTCCGGGAGGCGCGGCATGACGATCGAGCGGCGCATCGCGGGGCAGGCGAAGGACCTGGTGCGGGAGCAGGTGGAGAAAACACCGGAGCATAAGCAGGAGAGCGAATACCGGTCGCTGTGCGAGAGCTTCCCGATCCTGCTGCGGAGCGCGGGCCTGGCGCAGACGGTGTCGTATTTGCGAGCGAAGACGAAGTCGAAGAAAGAGTACGGCGTGCTTTACGGGCATTTGCAAACGCAGTTCCGGAACCTGGAGTTTTTGGGGGCGCAGGAAGAGTTGGGCGAGAAGGCGGCCGATCCGAAGCTGAGCCAGGCGAATTACCGCCTGTATTCGGAAATCGCCATGAAGGCGGCGTTGTGGCACAAGCGGCTGTCGCAGGCGCTGCTGCGGAAGAAGGGGGAACAGTGAGCCGGTTCTACGCACTGCCGCACGAGACGCGGCGCGCACATCCCGGGCTCCTGCTGGACAAGTTCCTGGATCTCGACGAGCCCGAATGGCGCGAAGTGGCGGGGCGCAAGCTGGACGACGCCGTCTATCGCCTGGCCTACCAGAGGTGGGAGAGCCACTGGAGGGACGGCGCACCGGAGGGACGCCTGGTAGTGAAAGGCCGCGTGCGCGGCAGGCTCGCGGTGGGGCTGGGAGCGAAGGGCGTGTTGGAAGTGGGGCTGCGGCTTAACCACTCGTATGGGACGCCGGTGATTCCGGGCTCCGCGGTGAAGGGCGTGCTGAGCGGCGCGATCGAGGATGCGGAATTGAAATCCTTCCTGTTCGGCAGCGAGGAGAGTATGGGGTTCGTGGGATTTCAGGATGCCTGGTGGGTGCCGGAGAGCAAGTCTCCGCTGGCGATGGACGTGATGACGGTGCATCATCCGCACTACTACTCCGGAAGCGGCGCGCCTTCGGATGCGGACAATCCGAATCCGGTGCAGTTCCTCTCGGTGCGGGGGATGTTTCTGTTCGTGGCGGACGCGCCAAGCGGGGCTTGGCGCGGGTACGTGGAGAAGCTGCTGATGAAGACGCTGGAGCAGCGCGGGATCGGGGCTAAGACGGCTGCGGGGTACGGGCGGTTTGTGTTCGGGGGGTAGGGTGTGCGCAAGTTCAAAGGCGACTTGAGTTGGCTGGTGGGCGATCTCCAGCGCCATCGGGAGCAGTGGCTGAACGGGGAGAATCCGAAGAGTGGTTGCGCCGTGGTTATCGGCGCGGGCTGCTCGGCCTCGGCGGGGGTTCCGATGACCGACAGCTTCGTTCGGCACGCGCACAAAGATTACGAAGAGCGCTTTCCCGAGGAGCCGAAGCCCGAGGGCTACATGGAGTGCATGGGTCGCCTTTTCCCCAACGAGCGCCTGCGAATGATCCGCGAATTGGTTAAGGTGCCGGCTCTGAACCCAGCGCACCTGGCCCTCGGTCAGCTCGTCCGCGACCAGTTTGTGCGTTACATCCTGACCACTAACTTCGACTCGCTGGCCGTCCAGGCCTGCGCACTGGCGGGCGTGGATTCCGCGGTCTACGACTACACAGCAATTGCCGCGCCGGAATTTTCCGCCGACCAAGTGGACGGGCCTGCGGTCTTCCATTTGCACGGGCAGCATTCGGGCACCATCCAGATCAACACGGCCGAGGAGTTCGATAAGCACGGTGGGTCGATGTTACGCCGCTTATTCGAGGACCTCAACGATGATTGTTTCTGGGTTGTCGTTGGGTTCAGCGGATTGAACAATCCAACACTGGATGAGTTGATCAAGCTGCCGCGCTTCCCAAACGGTCTGTATTGGATTGCGCATAACGACAGGGAGCCCGGCGGAAATGTGATGGAGGAGTTGGCGAAACCGGCAAAGTCCGCATGTCTGGTTACGGGGTTTGACGCGGATCTCTTGTTTTGCTCTCTCTCGCGTGCATTGCTGTGCGATAAGCCGATGGTGTTCAAGGGCTTTGATTATTTGGGATCCCTATTGGACCGGGTTCGGCTGCCGGAAGGTTGGGACCGCTCTGAGGGCGCCGTGCAACAGGAGATTTTTCAGGAACTGAAAAACGCGCGAGACCGGCTTCAGTTAATGAAGCAGTTCGGGGCTGGCTCACGTCCCGCTTTTCGCGGCGGGGAGCCAAGGCCAACCGAGGGTCTCATTGCCAGCTTATCCCTCTATTCGGGCCGCGGCTCTTACGCGAGTGCGGATAAACTCGCAGCGTCCCTGAGTGATTCAGACTTCCGTTCCAGAGTGTTCCAAACGAACTGGGGGCCCTTGGCCGTGGCAGCCGAATATCATGGGGAAGCGTTGCGTCACTGCTGGCTGTTGTGCAGCCGCGAAGTTGTGGCCAGTTTCTCCCATGCTCAAGCCTTGGTTCGCAGATTTGCACCGCGGGCCGCCTGCTACAAGGTGGATATCACCGAGCCAAACAATATTCTGGACGTACAGGAGAGGATCAAACACATCTACGACGCGCTGGCCCCCGAACAACATCTGGCGCCGGAGCAGGTCATTGCCGACATCACGAGCGGCTTATCCTCGATGACGGGGGGCATGATTCTCGCCACGCTGGATGAAGATCGTAATCTCGAATACCTGGTGCAAGGTGCACCATTGGTAAAAGACGGCGTCGCATTGACTCGCGAGGAGATTCGCCGGAATGGGCTGCTGATCGGCATCAGGACGAGCGGTGCGATGGTCCGGGATGCAGCGCTGAGGGCGCTGGCGTGAGGATGTACCGGCGGAAGCGCACAAACTCGAAGCGCGATTTCTTTTCCGTCGCGCCGCCGGGCTGGATGGCGCTCTCGACCACGCGGCGGGTCGTGGCCGCGTAACACGGCACGCCTCGCGCTTCCAGGGCGGCGACGAGGTAGAAGGCGAGAGTGAATTCGCCCTGGACCATAGCGGCGTCCGGCATACGGGCCGCCACGCGGCGGAGCAGTTCGTCCCCCAGAGCGGCGACGGATGCCGGCGCGGCATCGGGAGGAACATCGGGGAACGGTTCGTCAACCACTTCGCCGGCGAGGGCCTCGGCTTCAGCGCGTTGGGCCGGGGACCAGTCTCGGGAGCGGTGGTTGCTCAGGTTGAGGAACACTGTTGAGGTCATCATAGCCGAATCGGCGCGATTCGGACAGGAGTTAGCATCATGGCGAAACGACCACACCGGGCATTAGACCCGGCAAATTTTGCGATCTCGATCCTGCTGGCACTGCTGGTGGGCGTGGCCGGGAGCCTCGGCGGGGAGATCGTCAAGGGCACGGCGGACCGCTCGGTCTGGGTGGGCTTCGTAGCCATCGCGATCGGAGTAGCCGGCCTGGGCGTCGTGCTCTCGGATCGCATCCAGCGCTGGATGCGCCGCAACCGCGAGTTTTTGAGCATCGGCGAGACGCACCACGTGACGCGGGCGAGGGCACTCATCGCCTTCGTGAGCAAGGGAGCGGGGCGGACCTCGGCGAGGGACGCAGTGCTGCACCACGCCGGCGATGGAGTGCTCCAGCAGCTTTGGCTGCTGACGTCGAAGGAGGCGGAAGCGGACGCCGACTGGGTGCGCGGCGAGGTGGCTCGGGGATGGCCCGCGGTGACTGTGTATCCGACGGTGTGCCTTCCCGACATCTACTCCATCGTGGACGCGAAAGAGGAGGTGGAGAAGATCCGCAAAGGAATGCTCCGCAAAGGTCTGGAGGAGAATGACATCATGTGCGACTTCACCGGGATGACCAAGCACATGAGCGCCGGCATGATCTTCGCGTGCGCGCCCAAAGAAGCACGGCTGCAATTCATGCATCCCAAGAAGTTTCTGCCGGACGGACGCGCCGACCCGGAAGCGGGACCCTCGGAGCCCGTAGAGGTGAAGATCGCGTACCAACTCGAAGAAGAAGAGTGACGGCGTATGGCGCTTCCGCTTACCGACGAGCAGTTTTGGGAAGCCTGGGAGCGGGTGCGCGAAAACGAAGGCTGCGCGGGGTCGGACGGCGTGACCATACCGCAATTCGCGGCGCGGGCGCACCGGGAGCTGCCGCGGCTTCTGGAGCGCGTGAACGAGGGAGGGTACCGGGCGTTTCCGCTGCTCAAGATCGTGATCGAGAAGCAGCCGGGCTCGGCGGCGACACGGACGCTGCTGGTGCCGGCGGTGAGGGATCGCGTGCTGCAAACGGCGGTGGCGCGGCACCTCTCGCGCTCGTTCGAAGAGGAGTTCCTGGAGTGCAGCTACGGCTATCGCCCGGGCCGGTCGGTGGATCGCGCCATCGCGCGGATCCGCAAGTGCCGCGAGCTAGGGTACATACACGTGGTGGACGGCGACGTCCAGACCTTTTTCGACCGCGTGGACCACGATCTTCTGCTCGAGCGCCTGGCGGAGCGGCAGCCTGGCGAGGAGATCATGGGCTTGATCCGGCAGTGGGTGCGGGGGTGCGTGTGGGACGGGTCGCACATCCACGCGCTGCGGCAGGGGATTCCGCAGGGCTCGCCGATCTCGCCGTTGATGGCCAACTTCTTCCTGGAGGATTTCGACCGCGAGCTGGAGAAGAGCGGGCGGAAGCTGATCCGGTACGGCGACGATTTCGTGATCCTGGCGCGGACGGAGGAGGAGGCGGGGCAATCGCTGGTGGAGACCGAGAAGCTGCTGGCGGAAGCGCACCTGGAACTGAACCGCGCGAAGACGCAGATCGTGGACTTCGCGCACGGGTTCCGATTTCTGGGCGCGCTGTTTCAGGGCGACTGCATCTGGGTGCCGTGGAAGAACGAGAGAGTGAAGGGGCGGCTGCTGTTCATGGCGCCGCCCATGCCGCTGCGGATGCGGACGCGGTTCGAGCTGCCGGCGCCGCGCGGGGCGATGGAGGAAGCGTTGACGAAGGCGGCGGTGACGACGGCGGGGCCGCCGCGGCAGGAGAACAGGAGTGGGGCAGTGGCATATCTCTATCTGACGGAACAGGGCGCGATGTTGCGCAAGGCGGGAGACCGCTTCTTGGTGGAAAAGGACGACGAGGTCCTGCTGGATCTGCCGTATCACAAGCTGGAAACGGTGCTGTTGTTCGGCAACATCCAGGTGACGACGCAGGCTCTGGCGGAGTTGCTGGAGAAGGGCGTGAACCTCAGCCTGTTTTCGCGGCAGGGGCAGTACCGGGGCTCGCTGGCGTCGCCGCGGGGACGGAACATCGAGTTGCGGCTGGCGCAGTTCGATTGCTACCGCGACGGCGGGCGCGCGCTGGAAACGGCGCGATCGATCGTGAGCGCCAAGATCGCCAACGGGCTGGCCGTGCTGGCGAGGTACCGGGAGAAGAACCCGGTGACGGCGGAATTCGAGGCACGGCGTGCGTCTGTGGAGGCTGCGCTGACGGCCTGCGCGAGCGCCCCGACGGTGGCGGCGTTGGATGGCGTGGAGGGGTCGGCGGCGCGGGAGTACTTCGGGCTGCTGATGGAATTCAACCGGTCGGAGATGAAGTGGCCGGGGCGGCAGAAGCATCCCGCCACCGATCCTTTGAACGCGTTGCTCTCGCTGGCGTACACCTTGCTGATGCATGAGCTGACGGCGCTGGCTGAGGGAGCGGGGCTGGACCCGTACCTGGGCTTTTTGCACCAGGTGGATTACGGACGGCCGTCACTGGCGCTGGACCTGATGGAGGCATTCCGGCACCCGGTGGCGGACCGGCTGGTTCTGACGCTAGTGAATCGCGGGATGTTGGGAAGCGACGACTTCCGGTCGGGAGGCGAGCGGCCGGGCGTCTTTCTGGCGCCGGCTGCGATGAAGCGATTCTTCGGCGAGTACGAACGATGGATGTTGGATCGGCCGGGGGCCGGGGATGGCTCGACGGCGGCGCGTCCTTCGTTCCGAGAGCGGTTGAAGAACGAGGTGGAGAAACTGGCGGCGTCGCTTCGGGGCGGTCCGAAGTTTGAGCCGTTCCGTTTCGATGGAGAGGAAAAGGAGGGGGCGTGCAATACGTCGTCTGTTACGATATAGCGGATGACCGGCGGCGCGACCGGGTGGCGTCGGCGCTGCTGGATTATGGGCCGCGGGTTCAGGAGAGCGTGTTCGTCGCGAACCTAGACGAGGATTTGGCGACGAAGATAATGGGGCGGTTGAAGAAGCTGGTGGATGAGCAGTGGGACCGGGTGCATGTTTTCGAGTTGTGCGCGGGGTGCGGCAAGAAGACCCGGACGCTGGGGACGGCGGAGTTGGTGCAGGACCGGGATTTCTACGTTATCTAGCCTGTTTTCAGATACCTGGGGCGATTGGGGGAAAGCGGCGGAAAAGGGGGGTGGTGGCGGAAGTCCGGGATGTGGTTGAGGACAGGGCAGTTGGGGTCGTTTTGGGGGACGACGGCAAAATGCGGGAGGCGAAAGATAAGCGTTGACACGGGGGATGGTGGAAATCTACACTCTAGGTGGTTGGAATGAAAGGGCCAGTTTTTGGAAGGGGGAGCGCTCCCGCCCCGATGAGAAGGGGATTGAAACCTGGCCCATATCGTCCCGGTCGTACAGCAGGTAAAGGGAGCGCTCCCGCCCCGATGAGAAGGGGATTGAAACTAGTCATGGTCGTACCTCTTCGGTGCGTTCCAGGTCGAGGGAGCGCTCCCGCCCCGATGAGAAGGGGATTGAAACACTACAGAAGTTATGACCAAAACCCGGCCAACCACACTGGGAGCGCTCCCGCCCCGATGAGAAGGGGATTGAAACTGTTGATATCCGTGCGCGAAGGTTGGGAATGCGCCGAGGGAGCGCTCCCGCCCCGATGAGAAGGGGATTGAAACCCAGCCGGTTGTGGCGATCCGCCAATCGTGCCGCGCCGGGAGCGCTCCCGCCCCGATGAGAAGGGGATTGAAACGTTGGGATTGCCACAGCTAGGAGCTTTAGTGAGAAGATCGGGAGCGCTCCCGCCCCGATGAGAAGGGGATTGAAACATGTAGATCTTCCCCCTCAACGCCATGAATTCCGGAAACTGGGAGCGCTCCCGCCCCGATGAGAAGGGGATTGAAACTCTTCAACCCCATCGCCGAACGCCCGCACATAGTCGCTATCGGGAGCGCTCCCGCCCCGATGAGAAGGGGATTGAAACTCTTTCTGTCAATCCCTCTCGTCTATCCATTGTTGAAGGGAGCGCTCCCGCCCCGATGAGAAGGGGATTGAAACAAAACAAATCTCAAACCCAAGGGGACAAAAATCCCGAGGGAGCGCTCCCGCCCCGATGAGAAGGGGATTGAAACCTTGTCAAACCGCGCCGCAGCGTGCTCTCCCCACATCTGGGAGCGCTCCCGCCCCGATGAGAAGGGGATTGAAACAGTTCTGCGATTTCTTCCGCCTGCTCATGGACGAGCTGGGAGCGCTCCCGCCCCGATGAGAAGGGGATTGAAACCTTTTCTGTTCTTTTACTCTACCGATTAACTCTCCACGCTTCTTGGGAGCGCTCCCGCCCCGATGAGAAGGGGATTGAAACACCTTGAATTCCCGCCTTTGATAAGTGACCTCGGCTATGGGAGCGCTCCCGCCCCGATGAGAAGGGGATTGAAACCTTTCAGCTTGATAGCTGTAGGTCTTACCCCCGGCTAGGGAGCGCTCCCGCCCCGATGAGAAGGGGATTGAAACGGATCATGATCGCAATAGGGATCATGATATACGACTTGGGAGCGCTCCCGCCCCGATGAGAAGGGGATTGAAACGCTCCTATGACCTTCTGCACGGGCTTGATGGAGCTTATCCGGGAGCGCTCCCGCCCCGATGAGAAGGGGATTGAAACGCAGCGTCTTTCACGTAAAAGTTGTATTTCATCGGGGGAGCGCTCCCGCCCCGATGAGAAGGGGATTGAAACTACAAAGTGACGGGGAAGCCCGACACCTTGAAGGTCAGGGAGCGCTCCCGCCCCGATGAGAAGGGGATTGAAACAAACCACTGACCGCTGGATGTCTGCCAGCAAAAGGAAGGGAGCGCTCCCGCCCCGATGAGAAGGGGATTGAAACATCACACCGTTATCATCCACGGTGTAATCACGCAGAATGGGAGCGCTCCCGCCCCGATGAGAAGGGGATTGAAACTTCTTTCTCCCCCCCAAGGCCGCCGTCGAGATTGCCCGGGAGCGCTCCCGCCCCGATGAGAAGGGGATTGAAACCTCAAAGGCCAGATCAGGAAGAACGACGCGAAACCATTGTTGGGAGCGCTCCCGCCCCGATGAGAAGGGGATTGAAACGGTGCGGCGCGAGGCCTGGAGAAACGGCGGGGGTCAAGGGGAGCGCTCCCGCCCCGATGAGAAGGGGATTGAAACATGCTGCCGCTCCTTTTGCCCGCCATCGCAGGCCGGTGGGGAGCGCTCCCGCCCCGATGAGAAGGGGATTGAAACGTTGTGTAGACACAAAATATCCACTCTCTAAATGTTGGGGGAGCGCTCCCGCCCCGATGAGAAGGGATGGAACGCCCTCAGAGCCGCGGCGTTACGGAGACTGGGAAGGCCACCCCGCGCTCTACTGCATGCACGTGGAGAAACTGGTGGAGAAGACGGAAGCGGAGACGGGGTAGTTCAGTACTCCTGCCACGTCAGAGGCGCCCGCAGCAGAAGAGTGTCGTTGTGCGCGACATTGATGTGATGCTGGGCGAACGCCAGCGCAGCATCCTGGGCTTCGGCGGCGGTTGCGAACCGATCTTCGTGCACGATGTCCTCAGCGTGCCTTCTGTCTCGCAGCGTGAGGCCCCATTGGCCCTCCCGCGGCTCCACAACCAGCTCGACGTAATCGTACTGCGCTTTGTAGCCGTGCCCTGGCATCATGAGTCCTAGTATAAAAGAAGAAAGCCTTCAACAGCGCATGTTGGCCGGCCGGGGTGACCGCTCCCTCACGGTCGCGGCTCTGTAGCGGTCGCGGCTCTGTAGCGGTCGCGAAACACGCGGCACTCGAAACAGAGTGGCAGCCTATTTGAAATTCTCAACTAACATCAGGTCGCTCTCCTGGCGGTCAGTCTGCGCAAACATGATAGTGCGCTCGTCGGCTGAGACGGTGAACGCCGTACCCAGGTCGAACCAGGTGGCACGCTTGGGAAACTGCACGTACTCGAATGTGCGGCCCGTATCCACGCGCAATACCATGATTCGCTGCGGGTTTTGCAGGCCGTAGTAGACGCTGTGCCCCGCCAAAGCATACAGGAACGATTCCGCTCCGGGCACCACCAGCTTCGGATCGCCCCCGGCCAGCGGCAGGCTCCAGATCCCTTGGGGGTTGGTGTAATAGAGAAGCTTGCCATCGGGCGATTCGAACGGTTCGTTGCCGAAATTAGACGTGAGCTGTTGGGCTGGGCCCCCACCCGCGGGGATTTTCCAGATTTCGTTGCGGCCGCTGCGGTTAGAGCTGAAGTATACCCATCTGCCATCGTGCGAAAAGCTGGGGCGAATGTTGGGGGACTCGTCATCGGTGATGCGGCGCGGCTTGCCACCCCCGGCGGCGATGGTGTAGATCCTGCTGTGTCCGTCCTCATAGCGGTCGAACACGATGGTCTGGCCATCGGGGGACCAGCGAGGGCTGCCCACCGCGGCGAGCCCCATGGTGGTGAGCGCGACCTGGTTGGTGCCGTCGGCATTGGCCACGTGAATCTCGAAGAACCCCGAGCGATCGGAGTTGAAGACCAGGCGGCGGCCATCCGGCGAGAGCCCGGGCTCGCGGTCGTCCAAGGTGGAATCGATCACGACAGCTTCATGACACTGGTCGTAGGGCCGGGGTCCGCCGTCCGGGCCGGGGCCGTCCATGCGATAGATGTTGGTGTCCAAGCGCCGCTTCTCATAAGCCAGGCGATTGCCCGTCCGCGAGAGTGACGGCCAGCGCACGAAGCTGCTGTCGAAACCCAGGGGTTGGAGCGGCGCCCCCGGGATGAGACGAAACAGTCCCGTGCGGTTTCCTCCTTGTCTCACGCTCAGAATCAGGCCTCGGCCATCCGGCTGCCAGACCACGTCCTGAATCGCCCGGTCGTAGCCGGTCACTTCGCGCTCCGGGCCGCGGATCGTTCCGTCGGAATTCATTTCCTGGAACACCACGGCCCGGCTGTACCAGTCGCGGGCGCGAATGAAGGCGAGCGTGCGGCCATCCGGCGAGAAGGCGGGAGATACTTCGTAGAAATATCCCTTGGGCAGCGTACTGGCGCGATGGTGCTCTCCCGAATCGGTGGAGACGATCCAGATAGACCACGCGCTGGCGTCCTCTGTGCCGCTGAAGGCCAGGAACTTTCCGTCCGGAGACCAGGAGAGTTGGCTGGGAGCGCCGTTGGGAGCGAGGCTCCCGCGGGGGAACTGCAGCAGCTTACGCTCCACGCCGCCGAGGGCGGGAATGAGGTAGATGGCATTGCCGCGCAGGAACGCCAGCCAGCGGGAATCCGGCGACCAGGCAGGCGCGCGGTCATCGAGCGGATCAGTGGTGAGGCGCAGCGGCGAGCCGCCGTCCACCAGGCGGACATAGATGTCGTAGTTGTCCTTGCCCGGGCCATTCCAGGCGAAGGCGACCTGGTTGCCGTCCGGGGAGAGCGCCGGTTCGTACTCGTTGCCGGCATAGGTGGTGAGCGGCTTCACCGACCCGCGGATGGTGATAGGACCGTCGCCGCGCTGCGCCAGCCACCAAGCTCCCGACGCGCCGAGGGCGAGACCGAGCGCGAGAGCCGCAATCCAGGGAATCGCGCGGCGGCGCGGCGCGGCCGGCGCCGCAGGCACATCGGGCTCGCTATCGCGCTGGAGGTCGTACAGGCTGATTTTGAGATCGGCGGCCGATTGGAAGCGCCACGCGGGGTCCTTGCGCATGCACCGTTGGATGATCCTTTCGAGGTCGCGCGGAAGGCCGGCGTGGAGCTCGGCTGGCGGCTTGGGGTCGCTGTTGAGGACGGCTGCCAGCGTAGAGATCTTCGAGCGGCCGAGAAAAGCGCGTTGGCCGGTGGCCATTTCGTAGAGCACCGCGCCGAAGCTGAAGATGTCGGAGCGCGCGTCCACCTTGCGGGCCTCGGCCTGCTCGGGCGACATGTAGGAGACGGTCCCGAGAATGCTGCCATCTTCGGTCTCGGGAGCCGCGGAGCGGGTGAGCTCGGCGTCGCTGGCCTCGTGGAGATCGGAAAGTTTGGCGAGGCCGAAATCGAGCAGCTTGACCTGGCCGTCATCCGCGATCATGATGTTGCCGGGCTTGAGGTCGCGATGGACGATGCCGGCGGCATGCGCGCAGGCCAGGGCGTCGGCAACCGGGATCGCATATTTCAGCAGATCCGCGAGCTTCAGGCCGGCGCGCGGGGTAACCTTGTCGAGAGTGCGGCCGGCGACGAACTCCATCACGATGAAATCCACGCCGTCTTCGCTGCCGATATCGTAGATGGTGACAATGTTGGGATGATTCAGGGCGGAGACAGCCTTGGCTTCCTGGACGAAGCGCAGTTTGCGCTCGGCGTTGCGGACTCTGTCGGGCGTCAGGACCTTGATGGCGACGAAGCGGTCCAACTGCGTGTCGCGGGCCTTGTAAACGACCCCCATGCCACCCTGGCCGAGGGTGTCGAGAACCTGGTAGTGGGCAAGGGTCCGGCCGATCATGGCATCTCCGTTTGCGGTTTAGTCTAACCCGGATCGGGGGCCGTGGCAATGGCGATGGACGTGGCGATAGCCGACGGTGATGGAACGACCGGCCGATCTGAACCGTGGTTGGTATTGACAGAGTAACCACAAGTGGTTACGGTTAAGTGGTGAAGGCAAGCGAACTCAGGCGGTGGCTGAGGAAAAGTGGCTGCACCCCGCGAAGGAGATCAAGACCGGAACGTTGCAAAACATTCTGAAAGATCTCGATTTGAAGATGTGAGGACCGAAATGGAGCACTATCAGGCATTATTCGAACCCGACCGGAAGGCTGGCGGCTACGTCGTGACGTTCCCGGATTTCGGTTACGGCGTCACGCAAGGTGAAACCGATGAAGAAGCCATGGATATGGCGCAAGATCTCCTCATGCTGACCATTGGCGACTACATTCGGGAGAGCAAACCACTGCCCACGCCGTCGCGTCACCGCGGGCCGAAGTTCCGCTCCGTCCCGCTCCCGGCCCTGCAATCCGCCAAGGTCGACCTCTACACAGCTTTTTTGGCGTCGGGTCTGAAGAAAGCGGAGCTTGCCCGCCGCATTGGAATACCCAAGACGCACATCGAGCGGTTGTTCTCTCTTCGGCATCACTCCCGGCTAGATCAGATCGAAGCGGCGCTTCGGGCGCTCGGGAAGCGTTTGCACGTCGAGGCGCGCGACGCGGCCTGAATTTGTGCGCATCAGTGCAATCAGACGTAGTCTGCTCTTCCAGTCCAAGGTGGCCCGTTTGAACGCATTGAAAACGGTGATTCTCTACGAGTCGCGTTGAAGGAGGTCGCGGAACTTCGTGTACCCGAGGATGCCGAGGTGATGGATGAGCGCCGTGGCGGCGGCCCGCGTACCAGGGTCGTGGAGTGCGGCTGCCAAAATGGCTCGGACATGGGTTTCCGCACCGAGGATCGTCCAATGCTGGCGCTCGCTCTCGGCGATAGCTCGAAGGGCGGCAACGGCTGCGTGCGGATGATCCGTTGCGAGCGTAGCGAGCCGTTCCAGCATGACATGGTCAAGCTCGCCGGTATGATAGATTTGCAGGACGGCAAGGAGTTCGGTCAACTCCCAGGCCGCGTCGAGTTTTCCTGCGGCGAACCACCAGCCGAAGGCCGTGAGCTCACCGCGGTGCTCGTCGGGCACCGTCGCGGATTGTCGTCGTCGGGAGTTCCAGAAAGCTATGAGGCGGTCACGCGTGGCCGAGGTGAGGGGTTCCTTAGTGCGGTATAGGATGCGGCCAACGCACTCGACCGCGTGGGCGCGGGCGTGTGCTGGCGCGCGATCAAAGAACCGCTGGAAGATGCCGTCATTGAGAGGGAGTTGGCCGCGATAGTAGCGTGCCGTGAGATGCGCCGCCAGATACTCGTCGGGGTCGGGCTTATCTCCCCGCGGTGCCGGTTGCTTGTTGGGTTGAAGGGTGTCGACAGCACGCTCGTAATACTCGGAGAGGAGGGTTACGGTGTCATCGTACGGGGCGCAGAACGTGAGGTCTGCCTCCCATGCGGCGTTTCCACGCTCGTCCCCGAAGATCGTCGTCACGTGTGCGGCGGCCCAGTCGCGGTCCAGCAGGACGAGCCAGGGGAAGCGTTTGGCCCTCCAGGTACTCCATGACCAGGAAATCCGCGCCGTCTTCGTGTCCAATATCGTGCAGCGCGCAAATATGGGGATGACCCAGGGACGCGATGGCCCGCGCTTCGCGCTCGATGCGGCTGGCGGCGCGATCCGGCGGCAATACCCGGATCGCCACCGTGCGGTTCAGGCGCGAGTCGGACGCTTTATACACCTCGCTGCCCTTGCCCGAGCCGATGGGCGCGAGGATCTCGTAGGGGCCCAGTTTTGTGCCAGGTTGAAGAGGCATTGGAATTCCGGCTCCCGGCTGCCCAATCAGTATATAACGGGTGGCGTCCGGGGCGGCAGTCAGGCACCCTAAAGACCCCTAAAGAATGCCCCCTTCACTCCGGGCGCAAAATCTGATAGGCTGTGTGCCAAGCAAAGATAGCCCCTCTCGTACCTTTGAACCAGGGAGAAGGCTATCGATCGTGAGCAGGCAGGCCAGGAGGCCTGTCCTGCAACAGGAGGGGCGAAATGAGCACCGTCCTCACCAGGACGCCGTTCGAGACGAGTCCCGCTTCCGCCGAGCGCGAAAGCAAACCGCAGTTCCCTGGCATTCCTACAACATCCGATGGCGCGGGCATGGTGGCATGGGTGGAGACCCACATCACGCAGGGCGCCTGCGCATACCCCATCACGTCGTCCACCACCATGGGCGGCGGCTACCAGATGGAGGTGGCCAACGGCAAGAAGAACCTGTGGGGCGAGGAGCTGGCCTTCATCGAGCCGGAGTCGGAGCACAGCGCCGCCACGACGTGCGAGGGCTTTGCCGTAGCCGGCGGGCGCGTGACCAACTTCACGTCGGGCCAGGGCCTGATCCTCATGAAGGAAGTGCTGTACACGATTTCCGGGAAGCGCCTGCCGATCGTGTTCCACATCGGCTCACGCGCGCTCACCTCGCACTCGCTGAACGTTCACGCGGGCCACGACGACGTGGTGGGCGTGGCCGACTGCGGGTGGGGCGTGCTCTACGCGCGCAATGCGCAGGAGGCCGGGGATTTCGCGCTGATCGCGCGGCGCACGGCGGAGGAGAGCGAGACGCCGTTCCTGAACGTGCAGGACGGCTTCCTGACCACCCACACCATCGAGAACGTCCGCCTGCCCGAGCCCGACTTCATGAAGCTCTTCGTGGGCCATCCGTCGCTGCACATCCGCAACCTGATGGACCCGCAGATTCCCCTCATGTCCGGCGTGGTGCAGAACCAGGACAGCTACATGAAGGGCAAGATCGCACAGCGCCGGTTTTACGACCAGGTGCTGCCGATCCTCAAGCGCGTCATGCGCGAATTCGCCGACCTCACCGGCCGCCGCTACGACACCTATATGTCGTACCGGCTGGAGGATGCGGATTACGCCATCGTGGGGTCGGGCTGCATGATCGAGACCGCCGAAGCGGCGGTGGATTACATGCGGGAAAAGTTGGGGATCAAGGTGGGGATTTTGCACCTCACGTGCTTCCGGCCGTTCCCCTCGGTAGACGTGGTGAAGGCGCTGCGGCACTCGAAGGCGATCGCGGTGCTGGAGCGGCTGGACATTCCGATGATGCAGTCGAATCCGCAGCTCTGCGAGATCAAGGCGGCGTTCGCGGATGCGGCGGCGGGGACGGCGGGCTATCCTTCGATCGGGAGGATGCCGCGTTTCACGGGCGGCTCGGCGGGGCTGGGAAGCCGCGACGTGCGGGCCGGGGATTTCATCGCCATAGTCGAGAACATGCGCAGCCCGCAGCCGCGCACCTACTTCACGGTGGGGATCAAACACGAACTGGCGCTGCCGGTGACGGTGGATCCGGATGTGCGCGCGCCGGGGTCGTTCTCGATGCGCGGGCACTCGGTGGGCGGGTACGGATCGGTCACCACCAACAAGGTGATCGCCACCATTGCCGGCGAAGTGTTCGGCATGGACGTGCAGGCGTATCCGAAATACGGGTCGGAGAAGAAGGGCCTGCCGACCACCTATTACCTGACCATCGCCAAGGAACACATCCGCATCCATTCGGAGCTGGAGCACGTGGAGTTTGTGGCGCTCAACGATGTGAACGCGTTCAACCTGGAGAATCCGCTGATGGGGTTGTCGCCGGGCGGGATGGTATTCACGCAAAGCCAGGAGGCCGATCCGGCGAAGATCTGGAAGTCGATTCCGGCCTGGGCGCGGAAGGAGATGTGCGACAAGAACGCGCGCATCTTTGCCCTGGACACGGTGGGCATCGCGCAGAAGGTCTCATCTCGAGCCGATTTGCAGCAGCGCATGCAGGGCATCGTGCTGCTGGGCATCTTCCTGCGCATCACGCCGTTCCAGGCGGAGCTGGCGTTGAGCGAGGAGGAGGTGTTCCGCGGCGTGGAGAAGTCGCTGCGCAAGTATTTCGGAAAGCGCGGCGAGCGCGTGGTGCAGGACAACCTGGAAGCCGTGCGGCGCGGATATCACGAGATCATCGAGATCCCGCGCGAGGTGATGCTGTCGACAGCGGCGGCCGACAAGGCCAATGCCGCGCTGCGGGTGATGGAGGCAAACTCATGACGCCGACGATTCCGTACGAGACGCGGTTACAGGACATTCTGGCCAACGTGGTGGACATCGCCGACTTCAACGACCGCGTGGTCGGCGCCTACAACAGCGGCCTCGCCGAGCGGGGGCTGCCCGCCGACGACCAGTCGGCGCGGAGCGTGATTCCGGCCGGCACGGGCGCCCTGCGCGACTTCAGCTACATTGCGCCGGATATTCCGGAGTTCCTCTCCAACAACTGCGTGGGATGCATGGATTGCGTCACGCAATGCCCGGATACGGCGATTCTGGGCAAGGTTGTCGAGCCCGGCACGCTGGAAGAGCGGCTGGCCGGCATCACCGACGAAGACACCCGGAAGGTAATGTCCGAGCAGTGGGCCATCACCAACAAGTACTACACGGTGCTGGAGAAGAAGGGCGTCGGCGGCGGCAAGTTCGGCATCTTCATCGACCCGACCAAGTGCAAGGGATGCGCCGAGTGCGTGGATGCGTGCGGCGACCACAATGCGCTGCGCATGATCCGCAAGAACGACCAGAACATGCAGTGGTACAAGGCGGCCTTCGACATGTACAAGACCATGCCCGAGACGCCGGCGAAATTCATCAACGAGAGGGCGCTTTCAGACATGATGCTGGCGGACCGCTCGCTGCTGTACGTGGGCGGGGCCGGGTCGTGCATGGGATGCGGCGAGGCCACGGCGTTGCGCATGATGCTGGCGGCCACGGGCTTCCTGTACGGCCAGGAGAATGTGGGAATCGTGGCGGCCACCGGCTGCAACACGGTGTACACGTCAACCTATCCGTACAATCCGTACCGGGTTTCGTGGACCAACTCGCTGTTCGAGAATGCGCCGGCGGACGCCATGGGAGTGCGGGCGCGGTGGGACCAGCTCGGGTGGAAGAACAAGCGGCTGTGGATTGTGGGTGGCGATGGCGCGATGCTGGACATCGGGTTCCAGTCGCTCTCGCGCATGTTGGCTTCGGGGATGGACATCAAGGTGATCGTGCTCGACACCCAGGTTTACTCCAACACCGGCGGGCAGGCTTCCACCAGTTCGTTCAAGGGCCAGGATGCCAAGATGAGCTACCATGGCTCGGCCATCTCGGGCAAGAAGGAGAACCGCAAGGAGATCGGCAACATCTGCATGATGCATAAGGATGTGTACGTAGCGCAGACTACGTGCGCCCACATGAATCATTTCTACAAGGCGGTGATGGAGGCCAACCAGTTCCCGGGGCCGGCGATCGTCAACGTCTTCACCACCTGCCAGCCGGAGCACGGCGTGGGCGACAACATGGCCGAGCACCAGGCCAAGCTGGCCGCCGATTCGCGCAGTTTCCCAGTGTTCATTTACGATCCGCGCAAGGGCTCGAGGTTCAAGGAGCGGCTGAGCCTGGTGGGAAATCCGAACGTGAAGGAAGACTGGTACATTCATCCGAAGACGGGCGAGCAGATCGATTTCGTGTATTTCGCTCGGACCGAGGGACGATTCGCCAAGCACTTCGACAAGGATGGCAATCCTTCGGCAACGCTGCTGTCGACCCAGCAGGAGCGGCTGGAGAATTGGCATTTGTTGCAGGAGCTGGCGGGAGTACGGTAGAGAAAACAGGAGTTGGGAGGAAGGGAATGCTTCAGCTCGATGACCTCGCCCAGGTAGCCGAGGAGCTTCGAGGCCTCGGCGTCTACGCATGCCATGAAATCCTCTACGGTCCTCACGGCGGTCTGGAAGGCCTGAACGTGGCGGACGATTTCTTTCCGCTGTGGGAACTGAATCTGCCGGAAAATCGCGAGGCTCTGGAGAGGGCCGATTTCTCGGCGATTCAGGCTCGCCGCGGCCCGGATTGGTCCGTGGAGCCGCCCATCTATCGGAGGCGAGCGGCGGTCTGAGCCGTTGACGGTTTTCGCCGGAGAAGCGCGCGACGCGGGATCGGGGCTGAGAGTCGGCGCCAGCCGCAGATTTTCGTAAGCAAGTGCCTGGGCGGCGCGCTTACAGACGATCGTGGTCCTCGGGTTCCACATCGGGGATTTCGTCCAATGCCCGCTCGAACTCTTCCTTATTGAAGAGCCTGGCGCGGGACTCGATGTACTCGCGGCTGGCCAGCCGATCGGCGAGCACTGCGGAAACAAACTCTTCAACGGAGACGTGGTCCTTGGCTGCAAGCCCAGCGGCGCGCTGGTACAAATCCTCGGGTACGGCGATACTCTTGCTCATATCCCCTCTCCTTCTATTGTCCGCAAAAACTCGCGCGGTGTCAGCACCTGGATTCCAAACCTCTCGACGCCCACGAAATGCCGGACGTTATGGGTGACAATGGCGTCTGCCTGGCCTGCGACAGCCAGTTCGAGTAGGAATTCGTCGCCGGGGTCCGGCAGAAACGGCCGCAGCCGGAAATGAACGTCGGTCTCGCGGCCCACGAAGCAGAAGGCACGGACAATGGCCTCGACTGTGCTTTCAGGGATCTGGAGACGTTGAGCCTCACGCTTCGCGACGGCCTCGTATTCAAGGATCAGGGCTACGGAGATCAAAGGGACCCAACCCTGACCGATCCGATGCAAGATGGCAAAGGACGCTCCTCGCCGGGACCGAAGAGCCGCGATGACGACATTCGTGTCCAGGACGACGGAGTACATGTGGAGGGCTGCCTGTACGTGGGCTGCGCCACGATTTCGTTTGACTGCTTCTCGATGGCGGATACAACCTCAAGATGCCTCAGAATGAAGCGGCCTCATCTATTGTATGCTGACCCGTCCAAAGGCTGCTTGCGGGCAGGAATCTGACCCAAACGGAGCGATCGAGCCTTTTCGAAGCCTAACACGAACTACGCCGCCTCCGCCCCGCGCGCGGATGGGGCGGCGATTCCCGAGCCGCTACAGTAGCCGCACCCAGAGCTCTGGCCTCCTCCTCCGTCAGCCTGCGCCACTTGCCGATCGGCAGATCGCCGATGCGCACCGGGCCGATGGCGGTGCGGACCAGCTTCAGCACCTTGCTTCCCACGGCTTCGATCATCCGGCGCACCTGGCGGTTGCGTCCTTCGGTGATAGTCATTTCCAAGTGCGTATACTTGCCGCTGTCCCGTAACCGGGTCACGATGGCCGGGCGCGTCGGGCCATCGGACAGTTCCACGCCGCGGCGCAATTGCTCGATCTGCTCGTCGCTCAGCAGGGTCGATGCCTTCAGTTGATAGGTCCTGGGCACCTTGTGGCCGGGATTGGTGGCGTGCTCGGCGAAGTCCGTGTCGTTGGTCAGGAGCAGCAGCCCGCTGGTGTCCAGGTCGAGGCGTCCCACCGGGGAGAGCCACGCTCCGGCATCGGCGATCAAGTCGTAGACCGTCGGACGGCCTTCGGGGTCGCGGTAGGTGGTCAGGTAGCCCTTGGGTTTGTAAAGCAGAATGTATTGCCTGGCGGCGGAGCGAAGGGGCTTGCCGTCGAGCGTGATGCGATCCTTTTGGAGGTCCACCCAGCGGTCCGGATTGCGTTCGATTTTGCCGTTCACACGCACCCGGCCTTTTTCGATCCAGCTCCGGGCGTCCGTGCGGGAACCGAATCCAGCCTTGGAAAATACTCTTTCTAAAGTCTTTAGGTGACGATTGCCGGGGGAGCTCGGTTTCCGGACCATATCTTTTGGGCTAGAAAGTACTATAGCTAATGTTACAGTTAACTTTGGGGAGGAGTTACGGGGAATATTCTAATCCGCGGCGCGCGCCAACTGGTGACGTTGCGCGGCGCCAAAGGACCCCGTCGAGGGCCAGAACTGCAAGAATTGGGGATTATCCAGGATGGCTCGTTGTTGATTCGAAATGGGGTCATCGAGGAGGTCGGCCTGACACGCCGTATCGAAAACCTGTCGGTCGCGAAGGGCGCCATTGACATCAATGCCACCGGACGCGTGGTGATGCCCGGCTTTGTGGATAGCCACACCCACCTGGTGTTTCCGCCGCCGGGAATGGGTCTGTGCGACGACGCGGCCGCGGTGCGGGCAGTACGCACCGGTACTTGCCAGCGGCTCCAGGCGCGTGTGCGAGCCTACCTGGAGGCGATGGCGCGCCATGGCACCACCACGGTGGAGGCCAAGACCGGTTGCGGGCCGGACGGGCGCGCCGAGACCAAGCTGTTCCGCGTGCTGGCGGCTTTGAAGAACCATCCCCTCGAAATCGTGCCGACTTTCTTCTTCCGGCTGCCGAACACCGATCGCCCCGGTGAGGAAGGTGTCGAAGCCTGGGCCGAATGGGTGTTCCGCGAATTCCTGCCCAAGATACGCCGGCGCCGTCTCGCTCACTTTGCCGACCTGGCTTGGGAGGACGGCCCCGAACATCGAGAGCTTTATTCGCGATACCTCGAAACTGCGCGGGGGCTGGGATTTGGGTCGAAGATCCACGCCGACCAATTCTCCCCGGCCGCCGCGATTGCGCTCGCGGTCGAGCATTCGGCAGTGAGCGTCGATCACCTGGAACACGCCACTGCGGCGGATGCGGCGTTGCTGGGCGGTTCCCGCACCATGGCCACGCTCTTGCCGTACGCGTCGTTCTGCACGGGCGGACGGCACGCTCCGGGCCGCGCCTTCATCGACGCCGGCGTGGCGGTCGCACTGGGCACCAACTTCAATCGGCAGCACACCCCGACGTTGAATATGCAGAGCGTTGTCGCGCTGGCCTGTATGTGGCTGGGGATGACACCGGCGGAAGCCATTTCCGCCGCCACCATCAATAGCGCGCACGCGCTGGAGTGCGCGGACCGCGTTGGCTCGCTGGAATTGGGGAAGTCGGCCGACCTGGTGATACTCAATGTGACGGACTACCGCGAAGTGGCGCATCACTTCGGCACGAACCTGGTCCACATGACGATGAAGCACGGCGAGTTTATTTATAAGGAAGGGGAAGTGTCCACCCGGCCGCCCCGCGATCTTCAACCCGGGCTGGAGGCGGGCTGAGCCGCCACGAAGCGATAGCCCACGCCGCGCACGGTCAGGAGGTGACGTGGATGCGTGGGATCGTCTTCGATGTAGCGTCGCAGGCGCACGATGAAGTTGTCGATGGCGCGGGTGTCGGTGTCTTCGTGGAGACCCCACACATCTTCCAGCATGGACTTGCGCGAGACGGGTTTGCCTTCGTGCTGGATCAGGTAACGCAGGACGTTGACCTCCATCAGGGTCAGCGGAAACACCTGGTCGCGGACGTGGAGCTCGAGAAGGCCGAAATGCACCGACTTATCGCCGAAGCGGAAAGGCTCCAGCGGTTTCGGCGGCGTGGCGCCGTTGCCCAGGGACGCGCGCAGCCAATCGCGGCGGCGCAACAGACCGCTGATGCGGGCAATCAGGATGGACAGCTCGAAGGGCTTGGTGAGATAGTCGTCGGCGCCGGCCGCAAAGCCGCGGAGCACGTCGCCGGGATGGCCGCGGGCCGTCAGCATGAGGGTGGGAATGAACTGGCCGGCCTGGCGCAACTCGGACATCACGGTGAATCCGTCCTTGCCGGGCAGCATCACGTCCAGGATCACCACGTCGAAGACCGGCGGCACCGCGGTCAAGACTTCGAGCGCGGCTTCGCCCGTCTCCACCACCCGCACCTGGTAACCCTCGGCCTCCAGGTTGAAACGCAGTCCCTCGGCGAGGTGCTGCTCGTCTTCGACTACCAGAATCAGGCTCATTTGGCGATCGGCAGTTGCAGAACGAACGTGCTTCCGCGTCCCGGGCCTTCACTATCGGCCCACACGCGGCCTCCGTGCCGCTTGGCCACGGAGCGCACGATATACAGGCCCAGGCCGGTGCCCTTGACACGCGAGGCGAGCGGTCCGGGGACGCGGTGAAAGCGCCGGAAAACCCGCTTCAGCTCGGTCTTGGGAATGCCGGGGCCTTCGTCTTTCACCCGCACGGTTACGTATTTGCCATCGACTTTGGCGGTCTCCACGGTGATCTTCGGGTCGCTCCCGGAATACTTTATCGCATTGTCGATGAGGTTGGAAACGGCGGCGCGCACTTCATCGGCGTCGCCCAGAATGGCCGCCGGCGGGCCGGGATGGTATTGCAGCGATTCCTGCGGAAGACGATGGAGCGTGCGGGCGCGCGACAGGCATTCTTCGATGAGATCGGCGACCGCTATGCGCGAGAGGTTGAGCTTGCGGCTGGCGGCTCCCATGCGGCCGGTGCGCAGCACCTGCTCGATGGTGGCCAGCAGGCGGTCGCTGTCCGACAGCATGATGCGGTAGAACTCCTGGCGCTTGGGCTCGTCGACGGGCCGCGTTTGGAGCGTTTCCAGGTAGAGGCGGATAGAGGCGACCGGCGTCTTTAACTCGTGGGTGACGGCATTGATGAAGGCATCGTGCTGCTCGTTGCGGCGGATCTCGCGGACCAGGAAGATGGTGTTGAGCACGACGCCGCCGATAATCATCAGCAGTAGCAGGATGCCCAGAACCAGGAGGATTCCGTGGCGCCAGTTGAGCAGCCCCCAGCCGATGTAGAGGAGCAGGATGACGGTGATGAGACCGGCGCCGAGGGCGATGAAGAACGCGATCGTCTTGCGGCGTCCGGCGGTTACCATAATTCCAGGGTACGCCGGAAACGGTAACGCCGGCGATCTTGTCGCCGGCACACAACCCGCGGCGTTACGCCGCTTGCCGGTCGGCGAGGCGGCTGTTGACCGACGCTACCTGGATGGATTTCGCGATGCCGCAGGCCTTGAGAAGCTTGATCAGTAGCCACGAGGGATCGAACTCGTACCAGGCGAGCCCGTGGCGCGCGGAGGTGGGGTGCGCGTGATGGTTATTGTGCCAGCCCTCGCCGAACGAGATGAGCGCCACCCACCAGTTATTGCGGGAGTCGTCGCGGGTTGCGAAGCGGCGCCCGCCCCACATGTGCGTGGCGGAGTTGACCAGCCAGGTGGCGTGGAGACCGAAGACGATGCGCGCGAACATGCCCCAGAGCAGGATGGGCAGGCCGCCGATGACCAGCATCAGGACCGCGAGGACCAACGAAGGCACCCAGTGCCAGGTATTCAGCCAGACGTAGAAGCGGTGCCGCGCCAGGTCGGGCGCGTACTTCGACATGAGCCGGGTGTTGTTGTGGTTGGTCTCTCCGAGGACAATCCAACCGACATGAGACCACCATGCGCCGTCACGGGGCGAGTGCGGATCGCCGGGTAGATCGGAATTCTGATGGTGCAGGCGGTGCACCGCCACCCAGAAGATGGGACCGCCTTCGAGCGTCAGGGCGCCGCACAGCGCGAAGAAGTACTCGAGCAGTATGGGGACCCGGTACGACCGGTGGGTGTGCAGGCGGTGGTAGCCCATGCTGATGCCCAAGCCGGTGGTTACGCAATAGGTGACTACGGCCACGGCGAAGGCTCGCCAACTGAACATAAACAGGGCGGCAACGGCCCCGACATGAAGGAACACAAGGACCAGGGTGGTGAACCAGTTCAAGCCTTGGCGCTGGTTTTCTAGACGGTCAACGTTGTACAAGTGGGCTCCCAGAGTTATCGATATATTCTCACGTTAGCAGGGCTGTTCAGAGCGGTGTGTAAGAGTTGTGTAATTTCGGACGTTAACCAGTGGCAGTAGCCGGGGTAGAATCAAATCTTTGGATGAACAACCGAACACGTACCGTCCTGATCGTGGATGACGATCCGCAGGTCCTGCGCCTCGTGGAGAAGATGCTCCGGCCGCGCAGCGTCAAAATATTGTTGGCGCCGAAGCCGTCCGACGCCCTGCTGATTTGCCAGGGCGAGGTCGTGGACCTGCTGATTTCCGACCTGGCGATGCCCGAAATGGACGGCACCCGGCTGGCGGAGCGCGTGTTGAAACTGCACCCCGACGCGGCGGTGCTGCTGATCTCGGGATATTTCAAGGACCCGCCGGCGGCCGCCAAATCGGCACAGATGCGGTTCCTGCGAAAGCCGTTTTTTCCCTCGCAGTTGCTGGAGTGCTTGAGGGACCTGCTGCCGGGTTAAAGGGGGCCAGGGGTCGGGAGCCAGGGGCCGGGGTTGTGTGGCGCCCCTACGGGCGCTTGGTTAATAGAACGGCGGCTTCGACGGGTTTTCCATCGTGCAGGACTTTGACTTTGACTTCATCGCCGGGCTTTTTCGCCTGCAGGGCGTAGGTGAAGTCGTAGAGGTTCTGGATCGGCTTGCCGTCGAACTCCACCAGAACGTCGCCAGCTTTAAATCCGGCTTTCGCGGCAGGGGAGCCCTCGCGCACGTCGGCGAACTTCACGCCCTTGGTGCCCTCGCCGAAATCGGGGATCGAGCCGAACCACGGTCCGTAACCGGACCCCGACGACGAGCTGATCGGCCCCGCGCCTTCTCCGTGGGCGGGCGGCGCCACGCGGACGAACTGCGGCCGCTCGGCCGTGTCGCGGAGATTGTCGGCCACCTCCGCCACCAACGCCAGCAGCTTGGCGGCTTCCGGAGCGTCGATCTTGTCCCAAGTGTCGGTGGGTTTGTGATAGTCGGCGTGCAGCCCGGAAAAGAAGAACAGCACCGGCACGTGACCGATGGTGAACGAGGTGTGATCGCTCGATCCGTACCCGGTGGAGTCCGAATAGTCGATGGTCAGGTGATATTTCGGCGTGATCCGCTCCAGCATGGGGCGGAAGTTCGAGCCGCTGGCCACCCCGCCGATATAGAGCTTTCCGTTCTTCACGCGGCCGATCATGTCCATGTTGATCATGGCGACGGCCTTGTCGAGCGGCAACTCCGGGTGGGCGACGTAGAAGGCCGAACCAAGCAGGCCGAGCTCCTCGCCCGCGAAGGTCAAGAACAGAATGCCGCGTTTCTGTTTCGGCTGCCTGGAGTACCAGCGGGCCAGCTCGATCACGCCCGCGGTGCCGGAGGCGTTGTCGTCGGCGCCGGGGTGGACGGTGCCGGTCATGCTGGGCGCCAGCGAGAACTGCCCGCCCATTCCCAGGTGGTCGTAGTGCGCGCCGATAACGACGTACTCATCGCTCTGGCCGGGCAGATAGCCGGCCACGTTGTGGACGGTCTTGACTAGGCGTTCCACGTCGAGCTCGGCGTCCACGCGGAGGGAAACGGGGAAAGCGAAGGACTCCGGCTGCAGATCCTTGTCGATGCCCGACTCGATGGCTTCCAGGCTCTTGCCGGCGGCGGCAAACCAGCTCTCGACGCGCGCCGCTTTCACCTGCACGAAGGGGATGCCGGCGTCGGACGGCCCATCCGCGGCGCCGAACTTTTCGAGCTCGTCCGGCTCGCCCGGATGGTTGGCCACGTCGTCGATCAGGATCACGCCCGCGGCGCCGTGCATCTTCGCGTTGCTGGCCTTGCGGACGAACCTGGAGTAGTCGGTATAATCCTTTCCGGCGAAAACGCTGTGCTCATCGGATTCTTGAGGTTCGTGGCGTAAGATCAAGACCAGCTTGCCTTTAACATCGACACCGGAGTAGTCGTCGTAATGGTATTCCGGGGCCGTGATGCCGTAGCCGGCAAACACCACCGATCCCGAGATCCGGGCCGTGGGAGAGAATTGGAACGGCGTAAAATCGTCCGGGAAGCGCAGCGTAGTGGGGTGGCCGTTGGTGGTAAAGGCGAAATGGTTCGACTTGCCGAGCGTGGAGCTGGTGGTCGCCTGGAAGGCTTGGTAGTAGCTCTTCCCATCGACGGGCTTGAGCCCGAACTCTTTGAACTTTTGGGCGATGAACGCGGCCGCCTTTTCGAGCTCAGGGGAGCCGGTCGCCCGGCCTCGCATTTCGGGTGAAGCCAGGAACTTGACGTCGTTCAGATAGAGGTTCGGATCGATGGTCGCGGTGGCGCCGAAGGCGATCCACGACGCGGCACACAAAAAAGGCAGCAGCGCGCGATTCCAGGTTTTCATTGGAGATTACCCGTGTCAGTTCTTCTTGGGAGGCGCGAGCGGCAGAGTCTTCTGCTGCTGCGGCGCACCCGGCAGGTTGAGCTTCAATTCGCAGCCGCAATCCTCGCCGGCATTCTTGGCCGTCTTTTGATATTCGATTTCGTAATCGACGATGGCGCGCAGGTTGGGCCAGTCGATGGCCTGCCCGATGCGGCGGCCGTTCACGAAGAGGGTGGGGGTGCCGGTGATGACGAGCGCGTGCCCTTCATCCAGGTCCTTCTGGACTTCGGCGTCGGTGGCCTTGGTGTCGATGCACTGGTTGAGCTGCAGCGCGTCCAGGTCCTTCTGTCCTTTGGCCCACTCCATGATTTTGTCCTTCAGGTTGTCGGGCGTGATTTCGGCTTGGTGGGAGAAGATCCAGTCGTGGTAATCCCAGAAGGCGCCGGCCTGCTGGCGGTAGACGCAACGGCTGGCGATGGCGGCGGCCCTGGCCCAGGGATGGAGCGACTCCAGGGGAAAGGTCTTGAAGTAGAGCCGCACCTGCTTGGGATAGGCCGTGAGCAGGTTTTGCCGCAGCATGTTGGCTTCATCCTTGCAGAAGGGGCATTGGAAATCGCTGAACTCCACCAGCACCACGGGCGCGCCCGGCGTTCCGAAGTTGGGCTCCAAGTCGGTCTTGAGCTTGTCCAGATCGGATTTGAAGGGGTTGTTGTTGACGTCGTAGACGTTGGCTTGCAGGATCTTCTGGCCGTCCCTGGAGACCAGGAGTTTGAAGTCCTGCGACTGGGCGCCTACGGAGGCGCGGACCGTGACGTCCTGGTATCCCGGCAGTTCGGTAGAGGGCTTGGGATCGGAGACGTGTACGGTGATGCGCGCCGGGTCGAGGACAAAAAGATGGCGGACGTAGGCTTCCAGGGTGGCCTTATCGAGGGCCGACTTCTTCGGGGGATTTTGCGATGGGGCGGACGCGGCAATCAGGAGTGCGGCCGCGAGGGTAAGAGACAGCGATCTGGACATGCTCTACCCATTGTAAATGAAGTGGGGTGGCTTTCCGGCGGGGCCCGGGCGATCCCATCGTAGCCGGTGGCCCTGGCATGCCGACTCAAGCTGAAGCACGGAGCGACTGACTACCTGCTTGGATCTTCATCTCATACGCCGCAGATCCAGCGTAAGCGGAAATTCGGGATTGCGCTCCTCCGGTGGCACAACCATCATACCCGGGGTATGGCCGGTATCCTGAAACCGAGCCAGACGGCGGCTCTCTGCCTCCTGGGCATTGACAGGGAACTGCTTATTGGCCCGCCCGCCCGGGTGCGTCACATGATATGTGCAGCCCCCGATCGCGCGTCCGGACCACGTGTCCACGATATCGAATACCAAGGGCGTGTGCACCGGGATGTTCGGGTGGAGGCACGACGGCGGCTGCCACGCGCGATAACGCACCCCCGCCACAAATTCGCCGCCTTCGCCCGTTGGGTGAAGCGGCACCCGGCGGCCGTTGCATGCGACCACGAAGCGCTGGCCGGTCATTCCAGCAACTTTCACCTGTAGCCGCTCGACCGATGAGTCCACGTTGCGTACGGTCCCGCTGCCGGAGACCTCTTCGCCCAGCACGTGCCACGGTTCCAGAGCGCGCCGTAGCTCCAGCCGAATGCCCCGCCTGGTTACCGAACCGATCTGCGGAAATCGAAACTCGAAGTGCGGGGCGAACCATTCTGTCTGAAACTCGAACCCGGCCTCCCGCAGGTCCGCCATGACGTCCTCCCAGTCGAGTCGCACAAAGTGAGGCAGCATAAAACGGTCGTGCAGCATGGTTCCCCACCAAACGAGTTTTCGGCGGTACGGACTCTCCCAGAAATGCGCCGTCAGCGCGCGCACCAGCAATTGTTGCGTGAGACTCATTTGCGCGTGCGGAGGCATCTCGAACGCTCGCAGCTCGACCAGGCCGAGCCGCGATCCGGACGAGTCGGGC
>Ga0209517_10001104_pt1 | contig 42398 bp, 42 predicted proteins | sample PeaSoiMetSII2010_FD_187695 | JGI IMG/M metagenome (GOLD analysis project Ga0209517, IMG submission 187695) | Peat soil microbial communities from Weissenstadt, Germany - SII-2010 (SPAdes) (version 2) | ecosystem: Environmental > Terrestrial > Soil > Wetlands > Peat | place: Germany...
GGTTAGCTCCCTCGCCCCACTCAGCTCTGTAGGAGCTTGCGGTGGCGATGAGCACAACTGCTGTTCGAAGCCGGCGGACAAACCGGGGACAGACGGGACGTTCCCCAATTTCCAGAGGTTGGGCCACAAAAGTGATTCCAGGCTGCCGAGAATCGGCTGCGGGCTTTTTGGGGCGCCCTCCTTTTTGTGGCGCGGATGGCCCCTCTCATTATTTGGAACCACCATAACCGAGGATGCCCCACCCTTGCGTTCTTTGCAAGGGTGGGAACCTCAAGCCTATACCGTTCGGATTGAACCTTAGCCGTTGAGGTCCGTGCGGGAGTGGCAGACCTCACCGTCCTTAACGCCTAAGAGTGGAAAAATCTACACGAACTCCCCGAAAGTGCCATCGCCAAGTCGTTGATTCGATGAGAACGTGTCTGGTATCCGGCTTGCCACTTCCGAGTCCAGCAGCAGTGGGCGAGGATATTCCTGATGAACCGGTCCCCCAAGCGCCGAAGTCTCATCTTGTGGCCGGTTCTGCTTGCCCTGCTCTCGGTGTCGTGTTCCCGCCCAGCCGGGCTGCGAAGTGATCAAGCTGCAAGGCCGGACCCGCATCAGGTTCCATTTCAAGAAGGCGAACGGACAGCCGGTGAAGCCCCTCGGGATGGGCAGTTGGCAGCGCAAAGCGCGGAGCAGGACTCAGACTCCAGCCCGCCGTTCCGTGATTCTCAGGGATTACCGGCGGGGACGCTGCTGACGGTGCGGCTCAAGAGCCCGGTATCGGCCGACAACACGGGCGCAAGCAAGAGTTTCGACGCCGTGGTGGATGAACCGGTCCTGATCGAGGGCAGCACGATGCTCCCGCGTGGCGCCAGGGTCGCGGGCCGTGTGGAATCGGCGCGCGCCTCACAGGTGAAACGCGACCGGGGATATGTCCGCTTGACCTTGGATTCGATTGATCTCGTCGGTCAGGAACTACCCATTCAGACCGCGAGCCTGTTCGTGCGCGGCTATGCTGGTGAACCTCAGGCCGGCGAAACTCAGGCCATGGAAGGCGAAAACTCACCCCAGATCGTTCGCCTGGAAAGTGGCCGCCGGCTCACCTTCCGGCTGACCGAGTCCGTTATCCTCACTGGCCAGTCCGCAATTTCCCGCCGCTGAAGTTCCTCGCAAGCTGTTTCCGGAGTTTTCCACAGAAAGATTTCCACGATTATTTACTTGACAAAAGCTAGGACGAAGGGGCATAATGCTTGTCATGGAAGCTAATTCCTACCGTTTCTTAGGCTTGGCGGCAGAACGGGAGGCGTGTATGGTCCTCCGCAAGTCCCGTTTGATGCTCGCCAACAGTTTCCTAGTCGGCACCCTTTTTAGCTCTTCCCGCTTCGCTTTTGCGTCCATTGGAGGTTCCCTGTGACCCTAGTTGACGTTATAAACCTGTTCGATACTGACGAGAAATGCCGCGAACTTCTGGTGCGTCTCCGCTGGCCCAACGCTGTTGAATGTCCGCGCTGCAAGATGCCCGCCGTTGACCTCGCCACCACGAAGCAACTGTTCTATTGCAAGGGCTGCGATTATCAGTTTAGCGTGACCAGCGGCACAGTTTTCAACGACAGCCATCTGGCCTTGCAGAAGTGGTTTCTCGCCACGCTGTTGCTCTGTGAAGCGAAGAAGGGTATGTCTGCGAATCAGATCAAGCGCACTCTCGGAGTCAGCTATAAAACCGCGTGGTACCTCTGCCACCGTATTCGCTTCGCCATGACCGAAGTCCACAAAATGCTGGATGGCACCATTGAAGTTGATGAAACCTACATCGGCGGAAAAGCCAAGGGTAAAGGTACTGGAAATTACCGGGACTCGAAAGAAGTTGTCATTGGGATCATCCAGCGCAGCGGCGATCTCAAATTCGTCCATGTAAAAGAGGGAACGTCGAAGGCGATCCGCGCAGTCATGGAAGAACACGTTAGCGAGGATGTGGACGTGATCGTTACCGATGAATCTGTCCTGTACGCTTCTGGCCTTCCCAAAAGTCAGCGGTCGAAGCGGAAAGCAGTCAACCACAAGGCCGAAGAATACGTCCGGTACGAGAATGGCTTCATGGTTACGACCAACACCGTCGAATCTGCGTTCTCGCTTTTCAAACGTGGCATCGTGGGATCGTGGCATCGCGTCAGCCCCAAGCATCTCGCGGCCTATTTGAACGAGATGACCTTTCGCTTCAATCGTCGCAAGTCTCATACGCTGTTCCTCGATACTTTGCGCCACATGGTCACAGCCCCGGTGCTCACGTTTGAAAGACTGACCGCATAGGAGTCATTCATGATGATGCCCGCAGAACACATGTTCTTGCTCTTGTTGATCAACCAACAAAACCGAGCGATCACGGTTCTTCTGGACATGCTTAAGAGTCGCGGGCTTTTGACTGGCGACGACGAACAGGCTTTTCAATTTGCTCTGATGCACAATGCTCCCGCCAATGCCGCTTTGTTTGACGATACAAAGGCGAAGTACCTGAAGTTGGCAAAATCTTTAGATTTGCAGACTGGCTTAGAGCATTTGCCGCAATTTCCTGAAGACACTTTTCGTCCTTCCTGAGGTTCTTCATCTCGCGCACTCCTGTACACTGGAATTGCGCGACCAGTTCTTCAGATTCAGGGCCCCGGTGCTAGCCGGGGCTTTTCATTTTCCCTTGATCCAAGTCGTAATTTCCTCGCCATAGCGATCATCACGAAACCGCGTAGATCGAACCTCCGAACTTTCTAACATCGCCATCAGATCTGCGAGTTTGCTCTTTACGGTTTCAGATGTGCTGTCGAGAGCAAATTCAGCGACTGCGCTGAGCAATGTGTCGAGATTGGCGCTCATTGTTTCAGCGTGCGCCAAGGCATCCATATCAACGAGCACGGGCAGGGCGGTGTGTGTGCTAATCACCGCGGCGTGGCTTCTCTTGCCGCAAACAATCGTATCTTTCTTAGCGCGATAGAGCATGTAGGCGATTCGCCTGAGCACTGCCTGAACGTCAATGTATTCTCCGCTCAGATGCGAGAAGAGGTAATTGTGCAGGAAGTCCGTAACTGAGGCGCCGGCACCCATTGCCACATAATCGCTGACGGGCCGGAAAGTGTTGGGTGGCTCACACAAGAACAACCCCATGTCGCAATCCGTCCGGATTTTTGCGCCCACAATCAATGCGCTTGACGGAGGCTTTCTCGCACCGAAGCCTCGCCGCCATTCCGTCATTACGGATTTGATGATTTTCCCTAAGTCCTCATAGCTCTCTGGTGTCTGATTTTCAATCTCTCGCTTAACCTCCAGCGACAGACTCTGCGTAGCATTGGCGTCATCGGAAGAATCCACGAAGGCGAATGCGCCTGCCTGCGTCCAAAAGGCCGTCAGCTTTGTTCCCTCGTGCGCCTCTTGGCCGATGGTAGTCAATGTGTCAGCGGCAACGATCACGCCGCCGTAGCACCGATATCCTATTGCTATCGTCATGCGGTCCCTTCCCAGAAGTCGCTCCGGTTTAGGGCGCAACTTCACTCTAAGCGGCCTAGGGGTTCTCATTTAACACCCCTTTTCCACTTTTGTGAAGTAAATAATCGTTAAGATTTCCCGTTTTAGTGACATGTGCCCTTAGCGGGCACAGGGGCGGTTCCCTATAGTGCAATCGGAAGCTGATTGCACGGGAGCCCGTCGTAAGGATTCGCTCCCGTTTTGGGAAAACTAAGGTCACGGGCAACCGGATGGCGGGTTCCCTTTAGGAACCATCCCGTTCAGAGTACAGGCATGAGTGCTGCGCTGAGTTTCCGTGGAGGTCGCAGGAGGGCAGGGAAGAGCTGCGTCTTCTGTTCGCCGAGGCTCCCATCGGTTTGGCGGAATGCCAGCCCCGCGGCCACATCACAATGCTGAATCCCGCGCTGGAACGCCTGCTCGGATGCGATCCCGGTCTGGCGCGATCGCTCTGGCTGGTGGACTTGATGCCTCCTGAAGATCGCGCCGAAAGCGAACGGCTGCTGCGTGAACTGTTTGCGGGAGAGCGCGACAGCTTCCAGATCGCCTCGAAAGCGCGCGCCGGCCATGGCCGCGCGCTGCGCTGGACCGCCTGGCGCGTGCAGGGAGCAAACGGCGGGCCCGACTATGCGCTGGCTCTGGCCGAGGACGCAACGGCGATCGCGGAGGCCGAGCAGCGCCTGCGGCAGGCCGAGAGATTGGAGTCGGTGGGCCGCCTCACTGGAGGCGTGGCGCACGACTTTAACAATCTGCTGACCGGAGTCTTGCTGTACTGCGATCTGCTCCTGACGAATCTGGAAGCCGGCCATCGGGCGCGCCAGTATGCGGAAGAAATCCGCGGCGCCGGACTGCAGGCTGCCGGACTGGTACGGCAACTACTTTCTGTGACGCGTCCGGCGCAGGGCGAAGCGATTCCTCTCTGCCTCAACGAAATCGTGGAAAGCATGCGCAGCCTGATGGAGCGCTTCATCGGAGAAAACATTGAGCTGAAGTTTCAACTCGATCCCAACCTGGGATTGATCCAGATGGCCCCAGCCCAGGCGCGGCAGATTCTTCTCAATCTGGTGCTCAACGCGCGCGACGCCATGCCGGGAGGCGGCCGGATCACCGTCGAAACCGGCAACTGCAGGTTGCAGGTGCTCACCGAGCAGTGCGCCAGCGGAGGCCCTGCAGCCTCTCTGCCCTGCGCGCTGTTTGTGGTCGAGGACAACGGCAGCGGCATGGACGCCGCCACGCGCGCGCACCTGTTTGAGGCGCTGTTCACCACGAAGAAAGCGGGCAAGGGCACGGGCCTTGGCCTGGCCACGGTGCACGACATTGTGGTCGGCAATGGCGGCCTGATCCATGTGGACAGCGCGCCGGACCGCGGCACGCGCGTCACTGTAATTTTGCCGCTGGCCGGTTCCACCCCGGATTCCAGCGCCAGCAGGTGCCAACCAGAAAGAACCGATGGGGGATTTTCGTCAAAAGAAGAGGAATGAACGCCATGACGTCAGCAGCAGCTTTGAGTCCGATCCTTACCACGCCGCAAATCGAACCCGCCAACTTTCTTAACCTGCTCATCGTAGACGACGAGCGATCCATACGCGAGGCCTGCCGCGAGGTGGCGCAATCGCTGGGCTACACGGTGTACGTGGCCGATTCCGCCGAACACGCCTACCGGCTCCTCGACCTGCAAGGCTTCGATGCTGTTCTGCTGGATCTGCGTCTGCCCGGGGCGGGCGGGCTGGAGGCTCTGCGCCGCATCAAAGAGCGGCGTCCCGAGGCGGTTGTCATTGTCGTCACCGGCTACGGCACGGTGCAGTCGGCGGTGCAAGCGATGAAACATGGGGCCTATGACTACGTGACCAAGCCGTTCAGCGTGGACGAACTAAAGCTGTTGCTGGAACGCGTGGCCAGCCACCTGAAGCTGAAATCGGAGAACCGCCTGCTGCGGGAGAAAGTGAAGTCCAAGCAGGGATTCGGCGGCATCGTCGGGCGCGCCCCGGAAATGGAGAAGCTGTATCGCATCATTGCCAAGGCCGCCAACAGTGTGCACCCGGTTCTGATCCTCGGCGAAAGCGGCACCGGCAAGGAGATGGTCGCGCGGTCCATCCATTACTCGGGGCCGTTCCGCGACAAGCCTTTCATTCCCGTGGATTGCGGATCGCTTGTGCCCACGCTGATCGAGAGCGAACTTTTCGGCCACGTGAAAGGCGCGTTCACTGGCGCCAACCAGGCCAAAGACGGGCTCATGGCCATGGCCGAGGGCGGAACCATTTTTCTGGATGAAGTTGGCGAACTTCCCGTGGACCTGCAGGCCAAGATGCTGCGGGCGATTCAGGAAAAGGAAATTCGCCCGGTGGGCGGCACGCGCCGCATACCGATCAATGTGCGCATCCTGGCCGCCACCAACCGCGATCTGGAACAGGCGGTGATGCAGGGTAACTTCCGGCGAGATCTCTACTTCCGGCTCAACGTGCTCAGCCTGCGCATTCCCGCGCTGCGGGAGCGCCGGCAGGACATCCCTCTGCTGATAGCGCATTTTCTGGAGCGCATGGTGCGAACTTCGGGCCAGGAAAAGGTACTCAGCGACGACGCCCTCAAAGCCCTGCTGGCCTACGACTGGCCGGGAAACGTTCGCGAACTGGAGAATTGTCTGGAGCGAACCTATGCCTTCACCAGCGGCCCCCTCATCCACACCACGGATCTGCCGCGTGAGATTGCCAAGCTGCCCGGTCCGGAACTGTCCGCCGGAAATGGTAACGGGCACGGCCCCGGCCCCGGGAAGATTGTTCCCATCGCAGAACTGGAGAAGCAGACGATCTTGAACGCGATCGCGGAGCTCAACGGCGACAAACTGCAGGCCGCCCGGTTGCTGGGCATTGGGAAGACGACGTTGTACCGCAAGCTCAAGGACTACGCGGCGGATTCATGCCGGCTGTAGGCGTCCGTTTCCGAACGGGATAGCGGGAGCGCTCGTTCCGCAACGGGAAAGCGACAGGCGCTGGCCCCGGCTAAACACCGTGTTTTCAACGTGTATGCTGTGGTGCGGGACGTGCTATGGGAAAGGCATGATTCTACTTCTTACACCTTCCGCATGCGGACAAGAGTGCGCTGATTCTCTGCAAGCCGCCACGGGCGAAGAAACGCAGTGGGCCCAAAATCTGCAGGAGGGCACTACCCGCCTGCGCGAGCAGACTTATTCTGCTGCGGTGATTGACCAGTTCCTGCTTGAGACCGAACCCGAAGACGGCGAGCAGATGATGGAACATCTGGGCACAGCCTTCCCCGTGTATCTCAACTTTGCGGTCACGGGAATGGAGCGCCTGGTGCGCGAGGTGCGAGCGGCGCTGCACCGGCGCAAGCGCGAGGAGTCGGCCGCGCGCCGCGCCGTCGCCGAGCAGATGCGCAGCGAAATGAGTGAGACCTTGACCGCCATGCTGCTTTCCTGCGAGCTGGCAATGGCAGTACAGGAGGTTCCCGCTCCCGCCGCGGACAAGATTCGCGCCATTGACAGCCTGGCGCGGGAACTAAGGCTCCGGCTGCAGGTGAACTGACGCAGACTGCCTGGGTTGTTCCTCAAGTCAAGCGGGCAAATCGCCGATTCGATTCAGGAAAGTCAACGCCCGTCACCAACCCGGCGAGAACGCCGCAGGCGGCGGCCACCCAGATCGAGGAAGCATGCGGCTCAGGACTCAGCGTGACAGGAGCGGTCGTGACCGCTGTGATGCACGCGCCGGAGACGACACTGAGGATGGCCATCCACTGGTAAAGCCGCAGTCCTCCAATGATGCGGGTTTGCGGCTCTCCGCGGTATGCCTCCTCCACGAATCTTCCCAGCCCGGAGAGTATCAGGTAAACCCCGGCGACCATTGCCGTCGTCGAGTGCAGGAAATAGAGCCTGGCTATAATCAGCGCGACAAACACGTTCCACAATAGCGAGTACAGCGGCGTGGCGTGAATCGGAACGTTTCGCAGCGAAGCCATGCGGCAGACGCGCGACCGGGCGTGTACATAACGGATACCCACGCGGTCGTCGGCAGGCCGTCCATGACAACAACCCTGTACCAGGCATCGCAGCCGTCCAAGCCCTTGAATCCAGGGCGCGGCCACGACTAACGCGGCCAGGACTACCCAGACATTCGTGCCCAGCAGGAGTGCGGCAAGAATTCCGCCAATCATAGTGCCGATCATTCCACCGTAGAAACCCAGGGGCCGCAGCAGGGCGGGCGAACCTTCAATCCATTGCGCCCACAACGCCGCCCCTACCGTTCCGCCGGCATAGATGGAAATCGGAATGGCACTCTGACCGGGCCCGAGCAGCGTATCAATGATCAGAATTCCGATGAACACGCCGCTCGCCGCATAGGCGCCGTGATTGATGATCCGCAGGGGACCGATTCGCCATTCGCTCCACGAGTTCGCAATGGTTTCCGCGGTGGTGCGCAGGAATGACCATACCGTTTCCATCCGCACCACGATCCATACGACCAAGAACGCGGCCAGGACATCCACCAGGGCATGCGTTCCAACCGTGAGGCAGCTCGCTGAAACCAGGATCGCCCAGACTCGCCACAGCCATCTTTGCCATCGGTTCCGGCCCATGACTTCAGCGGCCAGAAATGCCCATATCACGTGGTAGGAAGGGAACGCCGCGACGGCACCATCGTGGGCCCGGTCGAAGTTCAGCAACAGACCCAATGCGGAGTGCGCGACGAAAGGATGCGGCGGAGCGATCAGCGGTACCGCGAGATAAAGAGGAAAGACGATGATCATGGCGAACAGGCCCCGGCTTGAAAACCAGCGAAGATCATGCCGTGTGCGCACGATCAGCGGAACCAGCACGACGATCGGGTAGACGCTGGCGTAAACGATCTCGGTCCATGGCAAGACCGGTAACTGCCGCTCAAACGGAAGATATGCAATCTTGGCGTCCATCGGTATGCCGAGCGCGACGACAGCCTCATAAAGCAACAACCACGGCAGCAGCACCGTCAAATAGCAGCGGCCACGCTCCAGCAAGGTTGGCCGAGTTTCGGCATCGGCCGGAAGCAGGCGCTGTTTGGGGAATGCTTCGCCGAAGCGGGCCTGCATGTCGGGGAGTTCGTATCCCAGTACCAGCGCCGCACTCGCCAGGATCGCGACCGGCGACACCAGCCATAAACCACTGGCCGAAGCTTCAGCAATAGAAATTCCCACACACAAGAATGCAAACCCCACATAGATCGGATGAGAAAATACCCGGTAAACCCCGCCAGAGACATACCGTGGAGGCGGAAACGCATTCATGGGCAAACCACCGCCCAGGCGCCAAAGCGACGCCATTCCCAAGACCATGAGCAGCGCACCAGTTCCGGCGGCTGCCAGTCCCCAGGGTAGAGAGTGAATCTCTCGCAAAGGGACGACGTCCCTGGTGCGGGCTGCCCAATTCACGAGGAGCGCCGGCAGAACCACGGCGAACAGCAGACCGTAGAGCAGCTTCGCCGCGGCCAGCTTGCTCAATCTCTCCACTTCACGACCTCGTGGATGGCCCAGCCGGAACTTCCGCCGGTGGCGGTGCGAAATTCGCCGCGGCTTCGCCACTTGCACTCCTGGACCGAGAGCATGCTTCGCGGAAGCAACCTTGCCAGGCGGGAGACTCCCGGAAACACGGTGTCGCCAAGAGGGCCCTGGCGCAGGACCAATCCGCGGTCGAGTTTCAGTTGGGCGCTGTTGTCGGCAAATACAATCTCTGATTCGGTGATAGAAGTTGCAGCCTGTTCTTCGCCGTTGTGGACGACGGCCTGTTTTGTCTCCGGTCCCTGCCAGTCAATCCAGACAACGGCATCTTCGTGCGAAAGATAGCGGCCCCAATGGAGGCTGGTCAGAGGCAATTGCCATGGCAGAAGGTTAAGCGTTAAGCACTCCGCGTACCCGAGTCCGCTGATTCTGATTGTTCCTCGCAGAAGCAATTCGACTTGAGACATCGGTTGCAAACAGTGCCAGTCCACGGATCCGTGGGCACTCTGAAATACGGCTCTGCGAATGGGCGGGCGCAACGCCTCCCAGGTTCCCTCAACATCCAGGCCGGGCTGGTTGGCCGAGAGGATTGTTCCGTCCAGCTTGGGAGCCGGGCTGCCGCGCAGGGAAGTAGCAGAGGCGACCTTGCCGTCGAGCACCTTGATCAGGCTGCCATAGTGAAGGGTAAGGGCATTCCATTGCAGATCGGCCACATACAGGATGACGGCATCGCCATTCTCGGCCACGCAGTCCAGGTACCACTTCGTCAGGAGAAAAGAGTTCTTGCTCAAGTCCGCCTGCTGGCGCCCCAAGCGATGGGAAGCAGGGCGAATTATACAGCCACCATGAGCGACCACCGCCCGCCCGGTACGCAGAATTTCCCCCCAGGCTTCGCCGATTCGCACTAGAATGGACCCGGTACCGGCGAGATGCCGCGCCCATCGCGGCATTCCGCCGATTCTCCCGGAGGTTCCGTGCACGTCCTGGTCACAGGCGATACGTTGTCGGGCGCGTGGACTTACACCCGCGAACTGGTTACGGGCCTGGTCACCCGCGGGGTGCGCGTCACGCTGGTCAGCTTTGGCGAAATTCCCCTTCCCCAGCAGACTGCCTGGATGGATCATCTGCACGGCCTTGACTATCGCCCGACTGCGTTCCGCCTGGAATGGATGCAGGAGGCAGAACAGGACTTGGAGGAATCATCCGCATTCCTGGCGGCCCTGGTGTGCGAACTGCGCCCTGACGTTCTGCAACTGAATCAGTTCTGCTACGGCGACCTGCCCGTGAACGTGCCCCGAGTGGTGATGGCGCATGGCGACATGATGACCTGGAGGGAATCCGTTCCGGAACGAGCGCCGCGATCCAGCCGCCCGACCCAGTGGTATCACGACACAATTCTGCGGGGGATTGCCGGCGCCGACGCGGTGGTCGCGCCGTCTGCCTGGATGCTCGACCGGATTCGCGCATGCTACGGAAATCCGCGGCGGGCCGAGGTCATCTACCCGGGGCGAAATCCCATTTTCTTCAACCCCTACGTCGCCAAAGAAGACTCTGTTCTGGCCGTAGGCCGTCTAGTGGACGCCGGCAAGCAGGTGTTCCTGCTCACCCAGCACACTCATCCTGTGCCCGTGTGCATTGTCGGCGCCGAGCATACCGTGCCGCTACCGCGCATTCCCATCCGGGCCGACGTGAAGGTGAATACCGATCAAACGTCGGTGGCGATTCGCGGTCCGCAGACCGAAGCACAGCTACGCGCGCTCTACAGCCGCGCGGCGATCTACGCGGCCACGGCCCGCTACGAGCCGTTGGGCATGCCGGCGCTTGAGGCCGCGTTCTCGCGCTGCGCCATTGTGGCCAACGATATTCCCAGCTTCCGCGAGATGTGGGGCGATGCGGCGCTGTACTTCCGTACCAACGACGCGGACAGTCTGGCCGACAAAATTCGTCTGCTGAACGAGGACCGTCCCATGCGCCGGGCCTACGCCGAACTGGCCTACGCGCGGGCCCGCGAGCGCTTCACCACCAAGCGCATGATCGAAGATTATCTGCGGCTCTACCGCAGCCTGATGGCAGCCAAGTCCGTGGCCGCGTGATGTAAGAAACAGTGGGAAGGGCACGACTTCAGTCGTGCCGTAAACGTTACTCAACGCATTACGCCTTTAGGCGCTGAGGTCCCTCTGCTGCCCGCGCGTAATAGTGCGGCCTCGAACCGAGCCCCCGCGACACGCGCGCCCGCTCGGTGGTATCTTCTTAGGATTACTAGAAACCAGTAAGGTTGGAGGATGAATTCATGGCACAGGTGAAAATCACGGTCCGGCCCAATGGACCGTTCCGGGTCGAAGCTCCCGAGGGCTCGATCGAACTCGTGGACATCAATGGCACCCAGTTTGACCTCACCGGCAAGACTGCATTTTCGCTCTGCCGCTGCGGCGGATCGGTCAACAAGCCGTTTTGCGACGGCACCCACAGCAAGATCGGATTCCAGGGCGCGGAACTGGCGGTGAAAAAGGCGGATACGGAAGGAAAGATCACGCCGTAGCTGGAGGAGATCGTGCACGATTCACGGGACCGGGAACTGGGAATGCATCGCAGAATTACGCGCCGCGACTTCCTCAACGGCGTGGCGGTGACGGCAGGCGCAGCCATGATGCCGTGGCATCTGTTCGCCGATGAACCGGCGGACCTGGAAAAGTCTCCCAGTTATTACCCGCCCGCGCTGACCGGCATGCGCGGCAACCATCCCGGATCGTTCGACGCCGCGCACAGCCTGCGCGACGGCACATTCTGGGATTCGGTGGGCAAGCCCGTGGACACCGGCGAAACCTACGATCTGATCATCGTAGGGGGCGGCATCAGCGGCCTGGCTGCGGCGCACTTCTACCGCAAAGTCGCGGGAGCCAACGCGCGCATCCTCATCCTCGACAATCACGATGATTTTGGCGGCCACGCCAAGCGCAACGAATTCCGCGCCGGCCAGAAAACCCTCATCGGCTATGGAGGAACATATTCGATCGAGAGTCCGGAGTCTTACAGCGCCACCGCGAAGAGCGTGATCGAGGAACTGGGAATTAATGTAGCCAGCTTTCCAAAATATCTGGAGAGGGATCTCTACGGTTCCATGGGGCGGGTTCCCAAGATCTTCTTCGACAAGGAAACCTTTGGCGCCGACAAACTGGTGGACGATCCCTGCCCGTTCCCCGGCGGCGAGACCTTCGACCTCGCCAGCGCCGGCTCCGATGCCTGGGCGCACTTCATGGCCGAAGCGCCGATTGCGGAACAGGCGCGCAAGGACGTTTCGCGCCTGTGCCGGGAGAAGAAAGACTATCTGCCCGGGCTCAGTGCCGAGCAGAAAAAAGATCGCCTGGCTCGCATCAGTTATGCCAGGTTCCTTACCGAACTGGCGGGCGTGCATGCCGACGTGATTCGCCTTTACCAACGAGTCTCCGAAACTCTGTTTGGCGTCGGCATTGAAGCGGTTGCCGCATTGGACGCCTCAGAGACGGGATACCCGGGCTTCAGCGGAATGGGCCTTGAGGCGTCCGCGTTGAGCAACGAACGGAACTATTTCTTTCACTTTCCCGACGGCAACGCCACCATCGCGCGCTTGCTGGTCCGCAAGCTGATTCCGGAGGCCATGCCGGGCAACTCCGCGACGGATGTCGTCACCGCCAAAGCGAACTACGCGAAGCTGGACCAGGATCAGTCGCCCGTACGGATTCGATTGAACAGCACAGCGGTGCGAGTTAAACACGTGGGCGATGCTGCGAGCGCCAAAGAGGTCGAAGTCAGCTACGCGCGCGGCGGCAAGGTTTACACCGCCCGCGCGAAGAGCTCCATTCTCGCCTGCTGGCACGTGGTGATTCCTTATATTTGCGAAGAGCTTCCTGATGCGCAGAAGGAAGCGCTGGCCTCGGCGCAGAAAGTCCCGCTGGTTTACAGCAACGTTCTGTTGCGGAATTCGACTTCGTTTCAGAAACTGGGCGCGAATTCGATCTACGCGCCGGGCGGCTACCATACCCACGTGGATATGGACCTGCCCGTCAGCGTTGGCGACTATCGTTGCTCGCGCACCCCGGAGGAGCCGGCCGTGTTGCACATGAGCAAGGCCCCGTGCCGGGCGGGCCGCTCCGCACGCGAACAATGCCGCCTGGGCCGGGCTGAATTGTTCAGCACCACTTTCGAAACCATGGAGCGCAAGATTCGTGAGCAACTCGCGCGCACGCTGGGGCCGGGCAATTTCGATCCGGCGCGCGACATTATGGCGATCACGGTCAACCGCTGGCCGCACGGGTATTCCTACGAGTACAGCAGTCTCTGGGATAAATTCGTGCTGGAAGGCGGGCCGACCCCTTGCGAAACTGCGCGCAAGACCTTGGGGCGGATCGCCATCGCCAACTGCGACGCCGGAGCTTACGCCTACACCGACGAGGCCATTAACCAGGCCTACCGCGCCGTGGGAGAACTCACGAAAAGCTGAGCAGCGTCGAACGCCGCGCGCCGGAACCCTACTGTCTGCCGTTCATCTGCACAGCCTTGTCCCGTGCGTCTTGAGCTTCCTTCGCCATACCTTTGGCCTGGTAGGCCTCGGCTAGGGCGGCCTCGAGAGCGGGATCGTCGCCGCTTTGCTCCCGCTCTTTCAAGTAGGACACGATGGCTTCGTCGTACTGCTTGAGCTGAGCCTGGGAAAGGCCCATCTGGTAGTAGACGCCTTTGGATTGCGGATCGAGCCGCAATGCCATTTTATATTCCTCAATGGCCGGTTGGTGTTCCTGCTGGTCGGCCAGCGCCATCCCAAGGCCCACGTGCGCCTCGGCGTAGTTCGGTTCCTGGGCCACCTGCTTGGCGAACTGCTCCTGCGCTTCTTTGGGCTGCTGCTGGTTGAGATAGGTCGAGCCCAGGTCCATTCGGGCGTCCGTGTTCTGCGGCTCCAGTTCCAGCACACGCTTCAACTCGTCTTCGCCATCGGACCATTTCCCTTTGACGAAATACTCGTGTGCGAGCGCGTAATGTGCCGACGCATCCTGCGGGTTCTGCTGAACTTTTTTCTGCAGCTCCGCAATCAGCCGGTTGACATTTTGTTCCGCATGAACCGCGGATGGCCCGAATCCCCTCGTGTAGCCGCGCCAACGCTGAACCCCAAACGCACTGCCGATTACAAGCAAGGCCACGAAGAGCAGAACGCCAGCGCGCCGCAGTGGATCGTCCCGCTCCGGGGCCACACGCGCGATGAGAGCCCCGAGGATCAGACCACTAACGAGTCCGCCAACGTGGCAGGCATTGTCAATGCCCGGGAACATGCTGCCGAAAAACAGGTTAAAGCCGGCAAAGAACAGCAGGCTGCTCAGCGTGCCCTTGATCGAGATGCCGGACAGCGAAAATTCGCCAAGATAAAACGATGCGATCAGCGCACCGGTCAGGCCGAACAGCGCCCCAGATGCCCCGACACTCAGCACGCCAGGGTTCCACGCCAGGCTCGCCAATCCTCCCGCGACGCCTGTGACGAGATACACGGCGGCGTAGGTCCAGCGTCCGTAGAGAGACTCGCAAAGCGTGCCCAGGTTCCACAAGCACCACATGTTCATGGCGATGTGGAAGAAGCCGCCGTGAAGAAACATGTAGGTCAGCAGCCGCCACCACGCTCCGGACAGAGTGAATGGCCCGTAGTTGGCGCCCCAATGCACAAGTTCTGCGCCGTTGAAGTCTGCCGAGCCGCTGGCCAGCACCATGCCGATAAAGACAGCCACATTGGCGCCCAAGATTACGTGCGTAAGGCTAATGCTGGCTTCCCGTCGAACCCAGGGCGCGCGCATAACACGCTGTTCGACGTCGTCCCCGATCTCGCCGCGTTGCGCCGCCTCATGCTGCACGCACCACTGGCAGATCTTTTTGCCAAAGGTGAGCGGAGGCAGCTTGCGGCCGCATTGAATGCAGTTTGCCATGTCCCAATTCAGAGCGTACTAGCAGTTTGACATGCGGAAGGAAGACTTGGAAAGACTAGGAGGTCCGGGAGGCGGCAACTCCTGCACCGCACGGATCAACAGGAAGGCGGTTTCAACTCCGGGCGCGCGACCTTTGCAGGGTCGCCGAAGGCTTCTCGCCGAATCGCACCTGGTATTCCCGGGCAAAGCGCCCGAAGTGCAGAAAGCCCCAACGCGACGCTGCGTGCGTGACGGTCGTGGCTTCGCCCGGCTGTGACAGGTCGGCATGCGCCCGCTCCAGCCGTACTCGTCGCAGAAACTGCATCGGACTGCATCCCCGCGTGCGCTGGAAGCTGTGCTGCAGAGTTCTAACGCTCACGCCTGCTGCCATGCAGATATCGCCCAAAGACAACGCCAGATGAGCGTTGGCGCGGACATATTCTTCGGCCGCGCGTACCTGCCAGGGGCCAGCATCCTGGCGCCGCGCGAGCAGTCTGCTGTAGTTATGCCGCTGAGATTCCAGCAACAACGTGACCAGGTCATTCTCAAGCGCCTGTGCGGCTACGCGGTGCCCTCCAGCTTGTTTATCATCCCACCTGAGGAGTGCGCACAGGCTCGACAGAAGTTGGCGAAACCGCTGTCCGGCCTCGGTTCCCAGCTTGAAGCACGGCGAGAAGATCAAGTGGCGCGTTGATCCCTCGCATCAGCATCTTTTCGATTTCACAAACCAGGCTCTCCCGGCTGAATTTCAGGAACAGCAACTCGAAGCGCTCCGGGGTTCGGACTTCGGCGGGCTGCGATGGCGATTGCAGCAATGCGCACTCTGGGCAAACACAGACGACCTCGCCGGCTACGCGGTGTTCCAACTCTCCCGCAACGCCGAGAACCATGGCGTAGGAATCAGGCGGTAATTCGGACCGGACCTGCATGGCCCCGCTGGTCCGCACCCATGACAAGTACATTCGCGGGCTTTCGCCGCCAAAGATCTGCGTCGAGAAGTGCGCTCTGGGACCGAGCAGTTGAGACCGGTAAGGAACGGCCGACGTTGCCAGAAAAGAGGCGGCTTCCTCCATATCCTTGGTCTGAAGGACCAGATGATCCGTGGGAGGATTTGTGCGACACACGTCTAACCGGTCTTTTGAAAACATCATCCTTGGAGACACTCTTGTGTGGGGCCCTGCCCGACTCCCGAACTGAACAGCCCGACAGTCCGGCTTCTCTTGCGCTGGCGTTGCCCGATACTTTACCCTCTGGCGGCGCGTAGTTCAAGCTGATTCTCATGCTAGGGCGATTTACCAACTGACCCGTCCCTGTACCTCGGAGATCACCCCGGAAGGCCCCAATTGCGCAAAGCGGATTGCGGATTCCCCACATATGGAGAGAATCACAGAGAGCGCATTTCCGAATTCTTGCGAGGTGTGGTGGTTCGTGACAGGAAGACAGCCCAGTCCTTGCGGCGCTGGGAGCGTTACCAGGTAAAGATCCGCACCCGGATCACGCTAAATCTGAACGGGGATACCCTCTCCTTCTCCGGAGAAGCCAGCGACGTAAGCCAGGGAGGACTCAGCCTGTTCATCCCCCGCGAACTGGAGCCAGGTACCGCCCTTCGGATGGAATTCTCTCTTCCCTACACTTCACGGGCCATGGTGATCCGCGGCATTGTCAGGAGCAGGCATGAATTCACTTACGGCGTCGAGTTCATCGGCGCTACTCAGCACCAGCAGCAGACGATCGCCCAGGTATGCAAGACCCTGCAGATCCTGCAGTGAGGCCCGCTAACTGATCTGCACAGTGAAGGAGTGAGCCCCATGCTCGGTGAGACGAAGCAGCAGGCAATCTCGAAACTTATCGGCGCCCGGGACGAACTGGAAGATGCTCTCAATCTGACTGCGGCCCGTGCCCGATATGACCCGGTTGTACTTCCCCAGGCAATGCGGGAGGAACTCTCGGCCATGAGGGAGGGTCTTGACCGGATCATTCTTTCGCTCAAACAAACTCAATAGAAGCGCCGCTCAGTGAATGGTCTTGGTCTTGCGTGACATGTAGTCCATCAGCAGGTACTGTCCCAGCGTGTAGGGCGTGGTGAAGTAGGCCTTCCCGCGGCACATTTCTGTAACTTTCTGCACGAACTGCACCAGACCGTAGTCGGATGCCAGCATGAACGTGTTGATGAGTACGCCGGCGCGCTTGCATTTGGAAACTTCTTCCAGCGTCTGGCTCACCACCAGGGGATCGAGTCCGAAAGCGTTCTTGTAGATTCGCCCGTCTTCGAGCGTGAGCGCCGAGGGCTTGCCGTCGGTGATCATCACGATCTGCTTCATGTCTTTTCTCTGCCGCTGCAGGATTCTCTGCGCCAGCCGCAGGCCTTCGCGCGTGTTGGTGTAATAAGGCCCGACCTTGACCCGCGCCAACTGCGATAGCGGCACTTCCTCCGCCGAATCGTGAAACAGCACCAGCGACAGCGAATCGCCCGGATACTGCGTACGAATCAGATGCGACAGCGCCATTGCAACTTTCTTGGCGGGCGTGAAACGGTCTTCGCCGTAGAGGATCATCGAATGCGAGCAGTCCAGCATCAGCACCGTGGCGCACGACGACTGGTACTCGCACTGGTGCACCTGCAGGTCGGAGTATTCGATGTTCAGCGGCAGGGCAAGCCCTTCGCGCTGGATGGCGCTCGACAGCGTGGCGGTAATGTCAAGATTGAGCGTGTCGCCGAACTCGTAGGTCTTCGACGATCCGCTGGCCTCGATGCCGGTCGCGAGATCGCGCGTATCGTGCCGTCCGAAGCTCGACTTGCCCAGCGATCCCAGCAGATTCCGCAGCGACTTGAAGCCGAGGAAGTCGAGGCTCTTGTCGGTAATTTCGAATCTTGCCTGCTGGGCTTCGCCGGTTTGTCCGCCAACGCTGGATTGCCGTGCCGGGTCGTGCGGTTCGTCAATCGAAATATAGTCTTCCTGCTGCATGCGCTCGATGAGCTTCTCGATCAACTCGTCGAGCTGGCCGTCTATCGCCATCTGCTGCAGGCGCTCGCGCATTTCTTCGTCGAACTGATCGCCTTCCATCAGCGCCTGTTCGAGCGCACGCCGAAGTTCGTCAAGCGTGTGCTCTCCGTCGGGCATCTGGTACCACATGTCGCTCTGAAAGCCGCTCTGCAGCAGATAGTCAGAGAGCGCCCCGAGCAGGTCTTCCAGGCTCATTTCGCCCGCGGGGTCAGGAACGTATTTGGAATAGCGAATGCGTTTCATAAAAACAGCCATCAGCCGTTAGCCATCAGCTAAAACCCTTCGACACGGCTACAGCGTTCCTTCGAATCATCCAGCCAGCCTCCGACTCTGACTTTCCTGATGGCTGACGGCTGAAGGCTGATGGCTAATTAAACTGCCTTCTCTGCCGGTACGGCTTTTCATCCGGCTCGAACGACTTCTCCCGCGCCGGTTCCGGCTTCTTCTCTCCGGCCTTGAACAAGCGTTCCTCGTTACGTCCGATGCGCTTGTGCGCATGCAGGCCTTCCAGGATGAACTCCGCCGCCGACACCTGCTGCTCGGGGCTTTCTTTGTGCGAAACGCCCAGCGGGCCGAGCTTGTCAGTCAGGCCCTGGATTTCCTTCAGGTTCTCCAGCGCCTCGACCGCCGGGACCGTGTCCGACAGCTGAATCTCGCCGCCCAGGTCGAACCACTGCACGACCTGCTGCATATTCGCGCCGGTGTAGTACTCGTCGTAGGTCTTGGCAATCGCTGCGCGGATCAGTTCGCGGCCCACATGGTCGGCGCCTTTCATCTCGCCTTCGTACTCCAGCTCCAGCTTGCCCGTAATCGAGGGCAACGCCGCGTACACGTCGCTGATGCGGGGGACCACCAGCTTTTCGTCATTACGGATGGCGCGCCGCTCGGCATTGGAGATGATGTTTTCCATCGCACTGATGGGCAGCCGCTGGCTCACGCCTGAACGCTTGTCAATCTTCTTGTCCTCGCGGGCGGCGAAGGCCACGCGCTCGATCACTTCCTGCACGTAGCTGGGCAAATGCAGAGCTTGGCCGTTGCGCTTGGCCCACGCTTCCTGCGCCGTGATGGCGATGCCTTCTTCAACAGTCGCGGGATAGTGCGTGCGAATCTCCGACCCGATGCGGTCTTTGAGTGGTGTGATGATCTTCCCGCGGGCCGTGTAATCTTCCGGATTCGCGCTGAACACCAGCGCCACGTCGAGTGGCAGCCGGATGGGATATCCCTTAATCTGCACGTCGCCTTCCTGCATGATGTTGAACAGCCCGACTTGGATCTTTCCTGCCAGGTCCGGCAATTCGTTGATGGCGAAGATGCCGCGATTGGCTCGCGGCAGCAGGCCGTAGTGCACCGTGAGTTCGCTCGACAATTCGTGGCCGCCGCGCGCCGCCTTGATGGGATCAATGTCGCCAATCAGGTCGGCGATGGTCACGTCGGGCGTCGCCAGTTTTTCCACGTAGCGGCCGTCGGGCGAAAGATAGGCAATGGGCGCGCCCTCGCCCAGACGCGTCACCTCTTCGCGGCAGCGCCGGCAAATGGGAACGTAGGGATTGTCGTGAATTTCGCAGCCCGCAAGATACGGCATGTGCGGATCGAGCAGCGACGTCAGCGCCCGCAGGATGCGGCTTTTGGCCTGGCCGCGCAGTCCCAGCAGAATGAAATGATGACGCGAAAGAATTGCGTTCACGATCTGGGGCACCACCGTGTCGTCGTAGCCGACGATGCCGGGAAACACCGGCGCATCGTCCCCGGCGCGCAGGCGGGTGATGAGGTTCTCGCGCAATTCGTCCTTGACGTGGCGTGTGCGCAGACGCTCTTCGGAGAAACTGCTGCGGCGCAGATCGCCCAGCGTGCGCGGAAGACTCATGAAGGCTACCCCCAGGGAAGCAACTTTTCCCGATTATACGCGCTGCCGGCGATGGCGTTTTCCACCCTGTCGAAGATTCATTGGGGATGCGCTCAGTGGACACGGCCGTTGCCGCCGGCTTTCTCGCGGGCGTGCGTCGCGCGGCGAAGAGCCGGGAGAATGCCCCCCAGATACGCGGCTAGGGCGCGCACTCTTTCCCCCTCCGAGAGCGTGCTGAGCAGTTTTTGCTTGAAGTCGAGATCGAGCGGAAGAGAGCCGGCAAGATAAAAAGAAAGCGCGCTCTGGTCGGCCTCGGAAAGATCCTGCACTGCCCCGGCCAGGGACAGAATTTGCCGGTGCAACTCGATGGCCCGCGCCGTATCCTCCGGGGCGGAAGCACCCGGCGCATCGGGAATCAGCAACACTTCCGCGCGCAGGAATGAGCGCTCCTCGTTCAACTCGACCACTTCGAAGCGCTGGCGGCCCTGCGCGACCAGATCCAGCCGTCCGTCCGGATACTTCTTGGTGACGGCGGCGATCTCGGCGGTGCATCCGATTTCGGCAATCCCCTGCTCCAAAGCCCGTACCACGCCAAAGCAGGCCTGCGTCGCCAGGCACTCGCCGATCATCTCTTTGTACCGGGGCTCGAAAATATGCAGCGGCAAGGCAGTGCCCGGAAGCAGGACAAGGTCAAGCGGGAATAAAGGCAGGAGCGGCACTCAGTCTCCAAGTTCGTCACCCTATCGTCACATTGTTTGGGGCGAATGAGCTTCTCGATTGTACGACACGGTCTTCCGCCGCGGCTTGACTTGACGCCTGCCAGACGCTACAACGCGAGCATGGAACTTGCCGGGAAAGTCGTGGTGGTGACGGGCGCATCCATGGGAATCGGCGAAGCGATCGCCAAGGCCTTTGCTGATCAAGGAGCCCGTGTAGTCCTGCTCTCGCGCGACGCCGGACGAGCCGAAGCTGTCCGCGCACGCCTCGGCTTCCCCGACCGCTCTGCCGCCTTCTCCTGCGACGTGCGCCACTCGGAGGAGATTGACCGCGTCGTCGCCCTCACTCTGCACCACTTCCAGCGTATTGATGTGTGGGTCAATAACGCGGGTCACGGACTGCTCGATTCGGTTTCGCAGATGGACATGGCCGCCTGCCATGAACTCTTCGAGACAAATTTCTTCGGCTCCGTCTCGGCCATGCAGGCAGTAATCCCGGTCATGCGCCAGCAAGGCGGCGGCACGATCATCAATATTTCGAGCGTCGCAGGCCACATCCCCTTGCCATTTCACGCCGCCTACAGCGCCACCAAGTTCGCACTCAATGCCATCGGCAAGGCCGCGAGAGTGGAACTGAAAAGAGACAACATCCAGGTTCTCACGGTGTGTCCGGGATATGTGCGGACTGCATTCGGCGAGAACGCGACCAGAGGCAACGAGAAAAAGCAGGTGCGTCCCGGTTCGGTGCGGGGCATAACCGCCGAGCGCGTGGCCCAGGCAACGCTGCGAGGATACCTCAAGCGCAAGCGGGAAGTGATCGTCCCTTGGACGATGCATCTGCCGGTGAAGTTGTATCAGCTGTTCCCGGCGATGGTGGAGTGGGCGATGGGGAGGATGGCAAAGTAGGGGAGGTTTCAGAGTTTCAAGTGTCAACGTTTCAAAAAGTGAAGCAGGATCACCTAACGCCCGCAACCTTGAAACCTTGAAACCTTGAAACCTTTCTACCCCAGTTCGGCCAGCATGGCTTCCATTTCCGACTGCGCATGCACATTGCCCGTCCGGCGCGCCGAAGCGATGCCGTCCTGCAGCATCTTCTTCGCGTCTTCGATTCTCTCGGCCCGCACCAGGGTTTGCGCGGCCATGAAATATCCGGCCGTATAGTCAGGATGGTTTTCCAGCAGAATCGAGTATTCGGCCAGCGCCCGGTCGAAGTCGCCCTGCTTGGAATACTCCATGGCCAGCCCGTAGCGCGCGAACGCGTCTTGGGGATTCTGAGTCAGGATTTCGTTGAGCGTGGCAATCCGGTCCATGAAATCAGGCGGCTCCTGTGCATGAGATTACTACAGGGTGAGTGATGAGTGCGTGTTGCCAGGTCAGAAAGGCGCACCTCAGCGGCCAAAGCCGGTTCTTGGAACTCGCTTAAGGGTACGGCTAAACAGGCTGCGGAAAAACTCGGACTTTGGGTGGCGCAGCGCTTCAGCGCTGCGATAAGAAGCCCATTTTCAGTAGCGGCTTCAGCCGCTGAGGTCACCTTTTCGAGTTTTTCCGCAGCCTGTGAAGCCGTGCCCTTCCCAAGCCCTGATTCGTGCTTAAATGAAGACTGAAAGGGAAACATCCATGAGAGATGACGAGCTGGTGTCCCGCCCGGTGCGGGATTCACAGTCTGAGATGGCCGAAATCGTATTACCCAACGACGCCAACCCGCTGGGCGCCCTGCTTGGCGGCCGCCTGATGCACTGGATTGACCTTGCCGGCGCCATGGCCGCGCACCGCCATTCGCGCAACTACGTCGTGACCGCCTCGGTGGACCACATTGATTTTCTGGTTCCGGTGCGTGTGGGCGATTTGGTCATTCTGCGCTCGTCCGTCAACCGGGTCTTCAGTACCTCGATGGAGGTCGGCGTGAAGGTCTTCGTGGAAAACTATATTGCCGACACCGCACAACACGTCGGCTCCGCCTACCTGACATTCGTCGCCATTGACGGCACGGGCAATCACCTGAAGGTTGCGCCGGTGGTCCCGGAGACTGACGAGCAGCGCCGCCGCTATGACGACGCCGGCCGCCGCCGCGAAATCAGGCGCTCCGAACTGGAGCGGCGGCGCAGGGCGCGCTGATTCTCGCCTGTCGCTCAGGGCAAACTGGCATGAATGCCGAGATTCTCCGCAACTTTGCGGAGTCGCGTATCTCTGGTCCACAGAAGCGTGGGCGAATCGATAAATACAGAGGCGATTAAGTGTGCGTCGGTCAGACCGATGCCCAGGCTATACAAACGACGAGCCTCAATCATCAGGCGCAGTTCGCTCAGTCGTGCGACCCGCACCTGCGGCAAAAGGTCCAGCAGTGCAAGCGTCTTCGTGCGCTCCTTCAGCGATCCCAGCGCAAGCTCCGCAATGATGAAGGGGTGGATGACGATCTGTCCTTGGTCAAGAAGCCTGCGCAGTTCTTTGCTGCCTGAGCGCAGATGCTCAATCCAAACGGACGTGTCTGCGAGAATCAATCTTTGGCAACCTACTTTTGGGCCATACTGTTTCGCCCCAGCCTGCGGCGTGGAATATTCTTCAATCCCGGCATGGTGCCTCCCAGGGACGCCAATCTGCGCGCGCTTTCCCGCTCGATGAGCGCCTTAAGAGCTTCGCGAAGCAATGCCGTTTTTTCCGCCACCCCGGTGAACTCCTGGGCGGTGCGTACGAGATCGTCATCCAGCGCAATCGTGGTTCTCATGGAGACTCCTATGCACGGATTATAGCATCAAATGATGCTTAAGTGTGTGCTTGCTCGATTCATGGCGAGGAATTCTTTTTCCGGCCCTTCCTGGATCGTTCGAAAATCCCCACTTCTCGCGCAAGAAACGCGCGAGAAATGGGGCACCCGGCACCCGACGAGGGATCTGTCCCTGCCCGTATATAATCAACCTCTGGGGTTCTGTCTCATCTTCGCAACTCAATTCCTATCTGGAGTGTGACTCTTTGAACGCACATATGCCGCATCAGCATGCACAAGGTCCGGCGCAGCCGGGGCCGCAACCGCTCCCGGGCGTGGACGCCATCATCGCCGTCGGGTCGGGCAAGGGAGGCGTGGGCAAGACCACGCTGGCGGTGAATCTGGCCGTGGCCCTGGCCAAGATGGGGCACAAAGTCGGCCTGCTCGATGCCGATGTTTACGGCCCGAACGTCCCGCTGATGCTGGGCGTGAACGCGCAGCCGCGCATGGTCGGCGAAAACCGCATTGAACCGCTGGAGGCCTTCGGCCTGAAAGTGATTTCCGTCGGATTCCTCAATCCCGGCGACAAGCCCATCATCTGGCGCGGTCCCATGCTGCACCAGATCGTGCGGCAATTTCTGGGACTGGTCGAGTGGGGGCAACTCGACTACATGATCGTGGATCTGCCGCCGGGGACGGGCGATATCGCGCTGTCGCTGGTGCAGACCGTGCCGCTGACGGGCGCGATCGTGGTCTCCACGCCTTCCGATGTCTCGCTGCAGGACGCCCGCAAAGCCATCGAAATGTTCAAACAGATGAAGGTGGATGTCGTCGGCGTGGTCGAGAACATGAGCTACTTCGTTTGTCCGCATTGCCAGCATGAGGTTGATATCTTTTCGCGCGGCGGAGCGGAGAAGATGGCAGCGCAGTTCAACGCTTCGTTTCTGGGCAGTATAGAACTGGATCCTGAAGTGCGTAAGGCTGGCGACGGCGGGAAGCCGGTCGTGCTGGAAGGCGAGACCTCGCCCCATGCCAAGTCCATGTACGCGTTCGCGCGGAAAGTGGTGGAGCGCGTTGCGGAAATCAAGTCCAGCGCCCCGGCGAACGTGATTCAGATTCAGTAGAGACGTTGCTGGCAACGTCACTCTCACCACCTTTCGGAATGCTTGCGGCCGAGACGTAGCAAGCTACGTCTCTACAACCGCGATCCCAATCTATCCACCTTCCAGATCGCGGCGGGCTCGCCATCTCTCAAAATCAACGCCGCCATCATCTCCCCGATCGCCGGGCCGTGCTTGAACCCGTGCCCTGAGCCGCCGCCGAGCAGCCAGACGTTTTCCATCGCGGGATGCCGGTCCATAATGAGGTGATTGTCCGGAGTCTGCTCGTACTGGCACACGCGCGTCTCCAGCAGCGGCGCGTCTTTCAGGGCAGGGAAGCGGAAGGCGACATATTCGCGGATGTCCCTTAACGTTTCCGGGCTCACTATGCGCTGGCCATCGGTCGGATCAAAAACCGGTCCACGGGTGTCGTCGGCAATCTTGAATCCGCGCCGGCCGCTGCCCGGAATGCCGTAGCGGAATTGCCCCCGGTGATCGGCCCATACCGGCAGGCGCGAGTCGCTGAAACGATCATTCCCGGCGGGAGGGCCGAAGAAGAACACATCTTGCTTGGTGGCTTGCACCAGATCGCCGACCGCTTGTGGAAATAACGTACCCAGCCACGGTCCGCAGGCGAAAACGTAGCCGTCGGCTTTGAGCCGCGAGCCGTTGGAGAGGGCTATGCCGCGCATCGGCGCGGACTCCAGATCGCCAGCTAGAACCGCGGCTTGCCGGTACTCGCCCCCTCCCGCGACCAAAGCGTCTACCACTGCCTGGCAACTGGCCCGGGCATCGAGATATCCGCATTCCGGCTCGAAGATCCCCCACTGGATCCCTTCGAAGTGAATCTGCGGCCAGCGCTTCCTCATCTGCGCGGTCGAGAGCTCCTGAAACCTGATCTTCGCTTGGCGCAGCATCTCCACCGACCCACGTTCGAAAGCGTCGTCGCGGCCCGCAGCCATCCACAGAACGCCGCTGCGGTGCAGAAACTGCCGCTTCCAGCGTCGCTCATACTTCGCCCAGAGCTTGAGGGCGTGCGCCGCGAGCTGGGTGTAGGGCTGGTCAGGTCCGTAGGTGCCGCGCATGACGCGGGTTTCGCCACCCGAAGACGCGCGTGAGTTGCCGGGGCCCCAGGCGTCGAGCAAAGTGACGCGCGCCCCGCGCTCCAGAAGATGGAGGGCCGTCCACCCGCCGAAGGCTCCGGCTCCAACGACCGCGAGGTGAGGTCGAGCTCTCATTGATGTTGTTTCCCGCCGCGTCCTCTGCGGTAAAGTCCTTCTCCCTGCCTTCTTGACATCCCCTCACCCGTTCCTGGAATCCAAACCGGATCGCAACTTTAGTCCAAAAACCCAACCTTCTGCATCTAAAATAGTTAGGTAGAATGAATCGGAAGCAGTTTCTCCCCACGGCCGGGGCCGCTCGGATCGAGATAACTGACAAAACACGGTATGCCTGCTGACCCCAATATCGGCACGCGCGAGCGCGAAATCCTGACCGCCATCGTCGAGACCTTCATCTCCACGGGCGAGCCGGTCGGATCGCGCACCCTTGCCCGCTCCAACCGCGAGGGACTGAGCCCGGCCTCCATCCGCAACGTGATGGCGGATTTGTCCGATGCCGGCTTCCTCGAGCAGCCGCATGCCTCGGCCGGCCGCGTCCCGACCACCGAGGCGTATCGCTACTACGTGGAGCAGATTTCGGGCACGGCACGCCTGGCGCCGCAGGAAGAGACCATGATCTCCGACTCGCTGGCTGGGGTCAGCGATGTGCAGGAGTTCATGGAGAGGACTTCGCACGTCCTGTCACTGATTTCGCATAACGTAGGCGTGACCGTGGCCACCAGCGGTCCAAAAAACGCGCTGGAGCACGTTTATTTTTCACGCCTGGGCGATCAGAAAGTGCTCGCGGTGGTGGTGACGCGGTCTGGCCTGGTGCGCGATCGCGTGTTGCGCCTCGATCTGTCGCAGGCGGACCTCGACCTGGCCGCGCGCTACATCAATGAGAACTTCCGCGGCTGGACCATGGAGGCCATGCGCTCGGAACTCGCCCGCCGCCTGGAGCAGGAGCGCAGCGAATACGACCGCCTGATGAACTCGATCGAGCAGCTCTACAAGCAGGGCGCGCTGGCAGCCGAGCAGGGCGCGCAGGTGGTGTTTGTGGAAGGCGCGGCCAACCTGGTGGCCGGCGAGCAGGACCGAGCACGCCTCCAGGAAATGCTGCAGACGCTGGAGGAGAAAGAAAAAGTTGTCCGGCTCCTCGGCGCCTACCTGGACGTGAAGCAGGAGGCGGTGCGTGTGGTCATCGGCCTCGATGAGGCCCTGCCTTCGATGCGCAATTTCGTGCTCATCGGGGCCCCGGCGCATGCGGGCAACGAAGTGATGGGGTCGCTGGCCGTCATTGGTCCCACCCGCATGGATTATCAGCACACGATCACTGCGGTTTCATACATCGCGCGCCTGTTCGACAAGATCCTGAATGAATCGGAGTGACGTAAACGCAGTTATGGGGAAATCAAACGGAAAATCGGAAGCCGAGAAATCTGGGCTTGATCTGGAGCACGAACTTCCTCCCGGGGACGGGGACGAAACCTCGCCGGCTACGGTAGCAGAAGGCTCTGCCGCCGCGGCCGGGGAATCTTCTGCGGAGTTGCTGAAACTGAGAGCCGAGCGCGATACCTTGCTCGACCGCCTGGCCCGCGCGCAGGCTGAGTTTGAGAACGCCCGCCGCCGCGCCGCGAAAGAACAGCAGGAGTTCCGCGATTACGCCGCTGCGGATGCTATCCGGCCGCTCCTCCCGGTGCTGGACAGCTTCGAGCGCGCGCTGCAGGCGAAGTCGGAGTCCGGCGATTTCCGCGGCGGCGTCGAACTCATCTACAAGCAGTTGCAGGACGCGCTGGCCAAGCTGGGCGTGCGAGCCATTCCCGCCAAGGGGGAGCCGTTCGATCCGCACTACCATGAGGCAGTCGAGATGGTCGAGACCTCCGATGCGGCCGACCACGAGGTGCTCGAGGAACTGCAGCGCGGCTACAAGTACAAGGATCGCCTGCTGCGCCCTGCCATGGTCAAGGTCGCCAAGAATCCCGCAAAATGAATATAGTTTGATGGCATTTCAAAGCACCGTGCCGAATTCTGTTTCTTTGACGAAAGGCGGATTCTGACCACGAACGCAAAACGCGATTACTACGAAGTGCTGGGCGTAGGCCGCACCGCCACGGAGCAGGAACTGAAAAGCGCTTACCGCAAGCTCGCGCTGCAGGTGCACCCCGACCGCAACCCCAATAATCCGGACGCGGAAGAGAAATTCAAAGAAGTGAGCGAGGCCTACGCCGTGCTCGCCGATTCGGAAAAGCGCGCCGTCTACGATCGCTACGGACACGCGGGACTGGGCGGCGGTGCCGGAGCAGGCGCGGGCTTCGATCCCACCGTCTTCCAGGACTTCAGCGATATCTTCGGCGACTTTTTCGGCTTTGGCGACCTGTTCGGCGGGGCCGGCGGACGCCGCCGCAGCCGCGTTCAGCGTGGCGCCGATCTCCGCGAAGACCTGACACTCGAGTTCGAGGAATCTTTCTTCGGCAAGGAAACTCGCGTCACCGTTCGCCGCCACGAGGCTTGCGAAGACTGCCGCGGTTCCGGCGCGGCGCCGGGAAAAGGCCCGACTACCTGCCGCTCCTGCAGCGGCCGCGGGCAGGTTCGCTACCAGCAGGGATTTTTCAGCATCGCCCGCACCTGTCCCACCTGTCAGGGCACGGGCAGCGTGATCACCGATCCGTGCTCGAAGTGCAAAGGGGAAGGCCGCATTCTGCGCCAGCGCTCGGTTGACGCCAAGGTTCCCGCCGGAGTGGAAGATGGCACCCGCATTCGTTTCGCCGGCGCGGGCGAAGTCGGCCAGTTCGGCGGCCCGGCGGGCGATTTGTACGTCGTGCTGCACGTGAAAGAGCATCCTTTCTTTGCCCGCGAAGGCAACGACCTGCATTGCGTGGTGCCAATTTCCGTAACCCAGGCGGCCATGGGCGCCGAGATTCGCGTGCCCACCATGGACGGCGAGCACGCGCTGAAAATTCCCGAGGGCACGCAGCCGGGCACGGCCTTTCGCATCCGCAATAAAGGCGTCCCCGTGCTAAGCGGGCACGGCAAGGGCGACCTGTATGTCGAGGTGCGCGTCCAGATTCCTTCCAAGCTCGGCAAGCGCCAGCGCGAGTTGCTGCAGGAACTCGACGCCATCTCCAAGGTGGACAACCAGCCGCTGCTGCGCTCCCTGCTGGGCAAAGTGAAGGACATGTTCGGGTAGTTTTCAGCCGCGAAGCGGCGAAAGAGTGCAGCCCACAGCGCAAGCTGTGGGTAGCGTTTGGAAGAATGATTGAGCCCCATCGGGGCGAAAGAACCGTCCGCGCACCCATCTGTCCGACCCATGACCCGCCGCCGCTTTATCGCCGACGAAGTTTCCCCCAATCGCGCCGCCCTCACCGGCGACCACGCAGATCATCTGATCCGTGTCCTGCGCGCCCGCGTGGGACAGGAATTCGACATCGCCGCCGGCGCTACGATGGGTCGAAACACGGTCCGCCGCGGACGCATCGTCTCGATCGCCGACGGCCGCGTCGAGTTCGAACTCGGAGAAGAAATCCCCGCCGCGCCCGCCGCCAACCTCACGCTGCTGCTTGCCGTTTTCAAATTCGATCGCATGGAATGGGCGATTGAGAAATGCACCGAACTGGGTGTATCCCGCATTGTGCCCGTCCTCGCGCGCCGCACCGACGCGCACCTGGCTTCAGCGTCGGGCAAGCGTGCCGAACGCTGGCGTCGCCTCGCCCACCAGGCCGCGGAGCAGTCGCGCCGCGCCGCCCCGCCCGAAATTGCCGCTCCGCTCAAACTGCAGGAAGCCGCGCAGATCGCCGGCGTGCTCAAAGTCGTCCTGGCCGAGTCGGAACAGCAGGCTGATTTACGGGACGTTCTATCCTCCCATTCGGGCGAAGGCGAAGTGCTTCTCGCGGTCGGCCCCGAAGGCGGCTGGACTGAGGACGAATTGCAGGCCTTCCAAAAAGCCGGCTGGATCACGGCCTCGCTCGGCCCCACGATTCTGCGCGCCGAGACCGCTGCCATCGCGGCCACCGCCATCGCGATTTCAGAACTCGGCTGGTGACTCCCGCCAGGTGGTATCCTGACCAGCAATGCCGGTTTCGAAGTCGAATTCCCGCCCCGCTCCCTTTGTTCCAGACGACCGCCAGCGCCAGGCCATCGAACACGTGCACGGGCCACTGCTGGTGGTGGCGGGTGCCGGAACTGGCAAGACTTCGGTCCTGACTCACCGCATTGAGCGCCTGGTCCGCGAGGGCCACGCGCAGCCCGGCGAAATTCTTGCCCTTACCTACACGCTCAATGCCGTCCACGAAATGCGCGAGCGCCTGCGCCATCTGCCGGGCGGCGGCCAGGTTCAGGCCGCCACCTTTCACGACTACTGCCTCGACCTGCTCAAGCGCGTGAACAAAGACTTCGGCGTCCTCGACGAGCAGGATTTCTGGATCTACCTGCGCCGCCGCATTCGCGAGTTGCGTCTCGAATACTTCGTGCGCGCCGCCAATGTCGGCCAGTTTCTCAGCGACCTGCTGAAGTTCATGGATCGCTGTCACGACGAACTCGTGACTCCTGAAAAATACGCCGAATATGTGGAACGCCTGGAACGCGGAGAGATCGAACTACCGCGCGTCGCGAAATCAAAAGACGCGCTGGACGAAGCCGAGGTGCTCGGCCGCTGCCGCGAAATCGCGCGCGTATTCGCTACCGTGGAGCGCTGGCTTCAGGAGAAAAACCTCGGCACTTTCAGCCACATGATCGTCCGCGCTCATGCCCTGCTGCAGAGCGACGACAAAGTCCTGGCCGAGGCCCGTTCCCGCGCCCGCTTTATCCTGGCCGACGAATTTCAGGACGCCAACTTCGCCCAGGTCAGGATTCTCGCCCGCCTGGCCGGCGCCGAGGGCAACATCTTTGCGGTCGGCGACCCCGACCAGGCTATTTACCGTTTTCGCGGCGCCTCCAGCGCGGCCTTCGAACTCTTTCATCGCCATTTCCCCGGCGCCCGGATGGTAGTGCTCGAGAAGAACCGCCGCTCCACCACGCCCATCCTGCGCACTGCCTTTGCCTTGATCAAGGAGAACCCGCCCGTCTTTGCCAAACACGGCGCCGACGAGGGCGAGGGTTCGCTCGCCTACCGGCGTGCACCCCTGCAGTCCGCTCGCGAAGAGGAAGCCGCGAAAACCGGCACCCAGCTTCCCAGCCCTCCGGTGGCGGCCGTTGTCTTCAAAGACAGAGACGCGGAAGGTCCCGACCTGGTCGCCTTCATCCGCGACGCGCAGAAGAAGGCGAAGTGTAAGTGGTCCGACTTCGGCGTCCTGTACCGCTCTCACCACCATCGCGACGGCGTTGTGCACGAACTGGCTGAGGCCGGGATTCCCTTCGTCATCGAGCGCATGGACGTCTCCGACACGCCCGAAGCCCGCGACCTGTTGGCCTGTCTCCACGCCGTGGTGTCCGCAGGGGACGACGTCAGCCTGTTCCGCGTGGCCGCCCTGCCGCGATTCCATGTGAATCCCGAGCAACTTCGCCAGGTCATGCGCGCGATCGCTAGGGAGTCGCGGGAAGGCCCAGTCGTTCCTCTTTCTTCCGCGCTCGATCGCGTGGAGGGTGGCGAGGACGTCCTGGCCGCGATCCACAGCGCAAGGGAAGAGATTCGCCGTCTGCAAGCAAGAGGCCGAGCCGCGCTCGACATCGTCGTGAAGCGTTTTGAGCTCGACGCCGCCTCACCGGTCACGCGGGCAGTCCTGCTCTTCGTCGAGGCGTGGGAGAAAAAGAAAGTCAATCCCACCACTACCCTGGAAGAACTGGTGGACTATCTCGGGTATTTCCGCGAGGCCGGCGGCGTGATCCCGCTGAATGCGAACGAAAACGCAGGGAACCAAACTGCCGCGAACGAAAATGCGGCGCACGAAAGCCAGAACGCCGTTCGCCTCATGACCGTGCATGGAGCCAAAGGACTGGAGTTCCCGTTCGTTTTCATCCTCCGCGCCAATGCCAATTCCTTTCCCGTAGGGCATAAGGAGACTCTCGTCGCCTTTCCCAACGACTTGCGCGACCCGGACTCGGCAACGGAGGGAGACGACAAGATTCTCCACACGCAGGAGGAACGCCGTCTGTTTTACGTCGCCATGACCCGCGCCCGCGACTCGCTGCGCATCTACTCGCGGGAGGGCCGCGGGAAGAACAACAAGAATCCGGATGGCTTCATGCGGCCCCTGATCGAAAATCAGAGCCTCGCTCAATGGCTGACCAAGATCCCGGCTCGCGGAGCGCAGGCGAGTCTCGATATTTTCGCCGCGGCCTCCCCTGCATACCCGGCAGAATCGCAAACCACGCGGTGGTTTGACCTGCCCGTGCTCCAGGGTCTGCACACCCGGCTGAGCGCCTCCGCCGTGGATGCCTACAAGCGCTGCGGACTGCAGTTCAAGCTGGACCGCGACTGGCGCTTGGCGGCAAAACCTGCCGCTGCCATGCAATATGGCGCGGCCATGCATCGCGTGCTCAAGACGTATTACGATTCCGTGCAACTCGGCCGCCCCAAGACCGAAGACGAGCTCGTGGATCTGTTGCGCAGCGATCTGGCCGCTGCCCGAATTCCGGAAGCCTATCAGCACGAACTCTACGAGAAGCAGGGCATCGCCCAGTTGCACGACTTTCTGGTTTCAGTGCGCTCGCTGCCGCCGCCTCAGGTCCTGCACACCGAGGAAAACTTCGAGATTCACGTGGGCGCGACCACCGTCACCGGCCGGATTGACCGCATCGATCGCCGCCCCGACGGCACCGTGACCATCGTGGATTACAAGACGGGAAAGGCCCGCGATCAGGAAGCTGCCGACCAGAGCCTGCAGTTGTCGTTGTACGCGATGGCCGCGCGCGAAAAATGGGGATACGAGGTGGGGGCCCTGGTCTTTCACAACCTGGAAGACAACATGCCGGTCATCACCGTGCGCAACGACGCCGATCTACTGGCTGCTCGCACCAAGGTGGAAGAGGCTGCCGAGGGAATCGCCGCAGGAAATTTCGAGGCCAAGACTGGGATGCACTGCAATTTCTGCGCCTACAGGTCTGTGTGCCCCGCGCAGGAGAAACAGGTTCCACATCAACTGGCCGTGGCGGCAAAGCGGCCGGCCTGAGCGCGGCGCCAATTTCTTCTTCGCAAAGTCCTTCGCGAATCTGTCCACAAAAACTTAGGGGACGCATTCAGCGTCCCCCTTTCTTGACTTCGTACTGAGCTTTCTTAGTGTTTCTTTTTCTTTTTCGCCTTTTTCTTGGTTGCCATTGTTCCTATTCTCCCTTCCATTCTTCATGGAAAATGTGCAGTGGTCTTCTACTGCAACTAGTTGATGTATAGAGTTATTGAAAAATGAAGTCAAGAAAAAAATGATGATCCATCCGCACGAAATCGTGGTACCAAAGTCACGACGAGAGAACTTCACGAGAAAAAGTCAACAGAAATCTTTGCGCACAGCAACTCGCAACGCGAAATCCGTGGCGCCAGATCAAAACCAGTCGCACCCCCTCGCCACAACTTCTCAGTTCTCTCCTTGAAAAGTTGCGGAGCCTCGCATGCGCTCGCAGGGCAGCGCAATTCTTCGCCGCGAGTCTTATAATGAGAGCGCGAATCTTCGCGGGAGCTTGATATATGGCCTCTTTTGACGATGTTGTCATCATCTCTGCCGGTCGCACTCCGGTTGGAAAATTTCAGGGCAGCCTCTCCGATTTCACCGCGCCGCAACTGGGCGCGATCGTAGTTCGCGAAGCGGTCAAGCGCGCCGGCATCGAGCCCGCGCTGGTGGACGAATGCATCATGGGCAACGTCGTCGCCGCCGGACTCGGTCAGAATCCCGCCCGGCAAGCCGCTATCTTCGGCGGATTGTCGCCGGCGACGGGTGCCATGACAATCAACAAGGTCTGCGGTTCCGGATTGAAATCTGTCGCGCTGGCAGCGCAAGCGGTGCAGACGGGAAATAGTTCCGTGGTCGTCGCCGGCGGAATGGAATCCATGACCAACGCTCCCTACCTGCTGCCGCAGGCGCGCAAAGGCTATCGCCTCGGCAACGCTCAGATCGTGGACTCGATGGTGTGCGACGGCCTGTGGGACATTTACAACAACTACCACATGGGCATTACCGGCGAGAACGTTGCCGAGAAGTACGGCATCAAGCGCGAAGAGCAGGACGAGTTCGCCGTCAACTCCCACCGCAAGGCTATCGCAGCGATCAAGGAATGCAGGTTCAAGTCGCAGGTCATCCCGGTCGAGATTCCCGGGAAGAAGAAGACCGATCCTCCCACTCTCTTCGAAAAAGACGAATGCCCGCGCGAAGACACCACCATCGAAGTGCTGCGTGCCCTCAAGCCTGCTTTCAAAAAAGACGGCACCGTCACTGCCGGCAACGCCCCGGGCGTCAACGACGGCGCGGCCGCCGTGGTCGTGACCAGCGCGCAAAAGGCGAAAGACCTCGGCGCCAAGCCCATGGTTCGCATCGTCGCCCAGGCCACCAGCGGCCTCGACCCTGCCTGGGTCATGATGGCCCCCGTGGGCGCCGTCCGCAAGATTTGGGAGAAAACTGGCTGGAAGAATGAGGACGTGGACCTCTACGAACTCAACGAAGCCTTCAGCGTCCAGGCGCTGGGAGTGATGCGCGAACTCGGCCTGAATCCTGACAAGGTCAACGTGAACGGCGGCGCGGTCGCCATCGGCCACCCCATCGGAGCCAGCGGCGCCCGCGTGTTGGTCACCCTGATCTACGAAATGATCCGCCGCGATGCGAAGCGCGGAATCGCGGCGCTGTGTCTCGGCGGAGGGAACGCAGTAGCGATGGCGGTTGAGCGCTAGAGGATATCCATGGGGCGACGGCCGCCTCGGCCGTCCAAGCGGGGCAAGCCCACATAAGCCGCCAACCGGCATCCGCCAGAAATCGGCTAGCCCCGAATGGAAGAGCCAATCTTCCAAGCAACCGACCTCTGACCCGGAACAATTTCCGGATAGCTCGCGACCCTCTGCAGTCGGCGCTAAGCGTTATCGGCGGAGCGCCATGGTTCCAATTGCAAAACCGCGACATTGAGAGAATGATAACTTCATTGCCAATGCACGCTGATCGAACGCTGGCGCCATTACCCAAGGAGGTCGCCGCTCGCTACTTGGCGATTTTGGGAGTCGCGCGAAGAGAGCCCAGCCTGGAGGCCCTTCGCGAGCTTCTGGCAGCCCACCTTACCCGCATTCCATTCGAAAATATCTCCAAGCTCTATTACCGCAAGCGTTTGGGATTGGTGAACCTGCCGGGAATCCAACTTTATCTCGAGGGGATCGACAAATACCATTTCGGTGGCACATGCTATTCCAACAACTACCATTTCCATCTGTTGCTTCGAAGCCTGGGATAAGAAACGAAATTGTGCGCTTCAGACATGAAGACTCCGCAAGTTCACGCGCTGAACCTGATTAGGATTGAGGGGCGAGAGTACCTGGCAGACACGGGTTACGCCGCCCCGCTGCTGGAGCCAATTCCTCGTGACCTGGCGGCGGATTATGAAACCACATTGGGCCGGGACCGTTATGTGCTGAAGCCGCAGGACACGCATGGCTGTTCGCGCCTTGAACTGTATCGGGATGGAGTCTTGCGCCACGGTTATCTGGCGAGGCCGGAACCCAAGACGATTGAAGATTTCGGCAAGGTGATCGCTGCATCGTTCTCTGCCGATGCAACGTTTCTGAATTCGGTCTTGCTGGTGCGATTCTATCGGGGGCGTTCCGTCCTCATTCACAATTTGACACTGGTTGAATCCGAAGGGAACAAATCAACCATGCATGCGTTGGCAAATCGTGACCAGTTGATTGAAGCAATTGAACGGCGCTTTGAGATGCCGCGGGAGATCGTTGCCGAGGCCATAGGTCAGCTCGGCAATCTGCAGGATGCCTGGAGCTAACAGTCGCGTGATCTGAAATGACCCAATTAGCCAATGATAATGATGGCTCACCCCACCGGCAGCGTCACCGTAAATACCGCCCCGCCGTCCGCGGCGTTGGTGGCTTCGATGCTGCCGCTGTGTTCCTTCATCACTGACTTGCAGATGCTCAGGCCCAATCCCGTGCCGCGTCCCGGCCGCTTCGTGGTGTAGAACGGATCGAAGATGCTGGCGAGATTTTCCTTCGGAATGCCGGGGCCGTCGTCGTGAAAAGTGACCCACACCGCGTTGTCTGACTTCCCCAGACGAATCCGCAGAGTCCCGCGCTCGCGGGCCTCGCGGATGGCTTGCTCCGCGTTCAAAATCAGATTCAGGAATACCTGCATCAGCTGGTGTGGATCGCCCAGCGCGTAGGGGATGGCCTCATCCCGCAGAAAATCCACCGTAATGTTGTTCTTGCGCAGGGAATAGGCGTGCAGATTCAAGGTCCGGTCAATCACTTCGGCCAGTTTGATCTTGCTCTTGCCCGGCGCCGGAGGCCGGGCAAAGTAAGTCAGGTTCTGCACGATGTCGGCCGCCCGCCGCGCCTGTTGCTGCAGCATGGTGAGATGCTTGCGGGCCCCTTCGTCGGCTTCCTTGTCCTGCAGCAGTTCGCTGACCCCCAGAATGCTGGTCAACGGATTGTTCAGTTCGTGCGCGATGCCGCCGATCATCGCTCCCATGGCTGCCAGGCGCTCGCTCTGCACCACCTGCTGTTCCAGTTTCCGTTCCACGGTGATGTCCCGTACGGAGAAAATCACTCCGCTGATCTTGCCCTCCGCGTCGAACAGCTGGGCGCCGGAAGCGCGCATGGTGCGCCAGCTTCGATCGCGGTGCCGCGCCCCGAACTCGGCTGAGGCAAAGGCCTGCTGACCCGATACCACGCTCCGGTATAGCAAAACCAGTTCCGCGGAATGATCCTCCAGATCCGAGATCTTCTTCCCAAACATCTCCGCCGGCTCGTACCCGAGCAGATCGCGAGACCGGGAATTCACAAACGCATACCGCTCCTCCAGATCCACCACCAGAATCAGATCCGGGAAACTCTCCAGCATCCGCCGCCGGAATTCTTCCTGCTGCGCCAGCTTGCGCTCCATCTCCCGCTTTTCGGTGATGTCCACCAGCGTCCCCTGGTAGCGGATGATATTGCCCGCGGTGTCCCAGACTGCCCGCGACGAGTCCAGGAACATCGCCGTCGTCCCATTCTTGCGGCGCAGCTTGATTTCGCGCGTGCGCACTCCTCCCTGATCGTTGGCCGCGCGCCCCAGCACCGGCTGCTCGGCGGCTTCGAAATTCAGCGCCGCCGGTCCCGCCGCCAAAAGTTCGCTTTTGTCCCGGTATCCCAGCATGCTCACCAGGGCAGGGTTGGCGTCGAGCAGTTGACCTTCGGGCGTGCTGAAATACGCCCCCTCCTGCAGCGTTTCGAACAATTCGGTGAACCGCAATTCCTTCTCGCGCTGCTCGGTCACGTCCCGGCCCAGCACGCTGGCCGATACCAACTCATCGCCCTTCACTATGCCGTTAATTACACAATCCAGGTACAAGGGACGCGAGCTGTTCACCAGACGCACGCGAACCGTCCCGGCCCAGTGCCTTTTCTCCAGAAACCGCCCCAGCCCCCGCTCGATTTCTTCGCGCGTCGGTTCCAGCACGAAATCGTAGATTTTGCGCCCCACCAGTTCCGCGTACGACATGCCGACAAGCTGGGTCACCCGCTTGTTTACGGTGCGCACGGTGCCGTCCAGAGAAACCGCGCACGCCGGATCGTCGAAGGAGTCAATCAGCTCTTTGAAGCTGCGCTGCGAGCGTTTGATCATCTGGCTGAGCTGGTCCAGTTGATCTTCCGACGGGACGGTCCCCGACCGCTCCTGCAAATCGTGCAGCAGGACCTTTAACTCCGAGACTTCCTGCCGCCGACCATAGGCATAGACCGCGAACAGAATGGAGAGAATCAGCACTCCGATGGGAATGGCGCGAAGCGAAAATGGAATGTTCTCGAGCCGTTCCCACAGCAGCACCGCCAGCGCGAACGCCAGGAAGACCAGAAATAGAAGAGCCCACCGCCACAGTTGAGATTCTTCTCGCTCCAGACTGCCAGGGGGAGGGGTGGGTGGTGCGCCGGTCGGGTCCAGGGGCATTGGGGGAACCTTTCGATCCTTGAAGCCATCCTAATTGCCCTGCGAGGCTCGAACAACCTCCGTTTGTTGGAAATCTTGGTACGTGAGCCCCCACCCGCCGTAGAGACGTAGCTTGCTACGTCTCTGCCGGCAGCGCCACAAAAGTTGGGGGGCAGCCAGTTTTCCACAGCGCCCCGGTGACATCCGTCACAGCCAGCACAGCGCCCAAGTCCGTAAGGTTGGTAGCTGGCACATCAGGACTTCTTGTGCCTGGGCCGGGTGCCCCATTTCTCGCGTTCTTTGCGAGAAGTGGGGTAGTTGAAGTGACGACTATCCCAAATGCCTCGAGACCCTAGCTGACTCATGCTCTACAAGACCCTCAGCGCCGCCGTTTATGGCATAGACGCCAACATTATTCAGGTGGAAGTAGACTGCTCCGGCATCAAGTGCGACCAGGACCATTTCCACACCGTCGGCCTGCCCGACGCCGCCGTCCGCGAGAGCCGCGACCGGGTTCGCGCCGCGCTCAAGAACTGCGGTTACGACATCCCGCCCACCCACATCACCATCAACCTGGCCCCCGCCGACATTAAGAAGGAGGGCTCCGGCTTCGACCTGCCCATGGCCCTGGGCATTGTAGGTGCGTATGGGGGCTTAACGAAGAAAGAGATTTCCGACTGCGTTTTCGTGGGCGAGCTTTCCCTTGACGGCGGTGTCCGCGGCGTTCGCGGCGCGCTGCCCATCGCCCTCGAGGCTCGCGGAAGAAAGATTTCCCGCATGGTCGTGCCCGAGGCCAACGCCAAGGAAGCCGCCATGGTCTGCGGCGTGGACGTCTACCCCGTGCGCTCGCTGCTCGACGTGATCAGCTTCGTGAATTCCGGCAACGGCATCGTTCCCATCAAGGCCGACGGCGACTCGCTCCTGCGCGAATCGCAGCACTTCTTTGTGGATTTCAAGGAAGTCCGCGGCCAGCAGACCGCCAAGCGCGCCATCGAAATCGCCTGCGCCGGAGGCCACAACATCCTCATGATCGGCCCGCCCGGCTCGGGCAAAACCATGCTCGCCAAGCGCATGCCTACCATTCTGCCGCCGCTCACCTTCGAAGAAGCCCTCGAAACCACCAAGATTCACAGCGTGGCCGGAGTCCTCGACCAGGGCACCGGCCTGGTGGGAACGCGCCCCTACCGATCGCCGCACCACACCATCTCCGATGCTGGTCTGATCGGCGGCGGCGTCATCCCCCGCCCCGGCGAGGTCTCGCTCGCGCACAATGGCCTCCTATTTCTCGACGAACTCCCCGAATTCCCCCGCAACGTGCTCGAAGTCCTGCGCCAGCCTCTCGAAGACGGTACGGTCTCGATCGCCCGTGCCTCCATGTCGCTGACGTTCCCGGCCCGCTTCATGCTGGCCGCGGCCATGAACCCCTGCCCCTGCGGGTATCCTCATCGCTGAAGACGGCAAGGTCGAGACCCAACGCCTCCACTTTGTAGTCTGCAACCATGATGTCGGGTACCAAAGCTGCGAGGAGGGCCCTTTTCTGTTCTCTATCCCAACAATGCCACTCAGCGAGAGGAGCGAGCATGTCGGTTAATACCCGGAGGTTTATTGAGGCCAACGGCTTCTCCTGCATCAGCAATCCCTGAGCTACCTGAATTTCGCGGTCGATCATTGTCAGTCGTTGGTCTCGCACCTCCCGAGAGAACACACCGTCGAGGAAACTCTCAATGACACGATCGCGCTTCTGGCGTAATTTCGCAATTTCAGATGTCAGGCGTTGTACGCGGACTACGGAATCGTTGCTCTCAGAACGACGCGCCAACTCGCCAACACATCGCCTCAGAAACGCTGGGGCAGTCAGGCGCTCAGAGAAAAGGCCGTCGAGGATGGCTTCCAGTCGCTCCCGTCCCATGTACTTGGTGTCGCAGGTATGGGCTGTCCGGCGTCCTTTGCAGGCATAGTAATCACGACGCGCCAATGCGGTCTGAATCATCTCTCCGCACCGGGAACAGGTCAGAAAACCGTTATAAGTGAACCGATGTTCGTAATCAGTTCGGCTCCGCCAGTGTTTCTTCTGCTTCGAGTCCATGATCCGCTGAACGGCTTGAAAATCGGTTTCCGAGACTAGCGGTTCGTCGATTACCCGTACGCGAATTATTTCATCGGGAGCCCGCGCAATTTTTCTCCGGTCTGCCTGACGACCGTTCAAGCCGGAATACCTCCCGGCAGCCGACGTATCACGTTTCTTGTCTATGACGCGCATCCCAGTCCAGATAGGATTCCGAAGGATCAAGTGCATCCCCCGAGGGGTCACACCGACGGGCTTTGCCAATTGGGAGTAGCTTTGGTTACCTGCCAAGAACTGGCGAAAGGCCTCGCGCACGCGCTCAGCCTCAGGCTCGTAAAAGAAACCCCGTCCTTCTTCGTAACCAACGTAGCGTGGAAGAACGATTTGGCTCTGTGCCAGTTCTCCTCGACGGCGCTTCTCTTCTTTTGCCGTCCAAATTCTCTCAAGAATCTCTGTTCTTTCTGCTCCAGCCATCGCTGCACGCAGCGTGCCCAACAAGCGACCGGTTTTACTCGCAAGGTCAATAGGCCCGTCTGGAAGGTACAGAACAGTTTTGGTGTCCACAAAGACTTGTAGAAGAGCATAATCAGCAAAATTCTCGGGGCGCATTAATCGGGAAAATTCACGTGCTACGACGCCATGAATAGCGGGCGATTGCATCAGTTCAATGAGTTCCTGAATCTCGGGAGCTTTGAGTACGGACGTACCAGATACGTCTGAAATCTCAATCGACCGGACGATTTCCAGCCCGTACTGGGCAGCCGTGCGACCATTTATGGCCCGCTGTGCCGGAATCGAGGCACGGTCGTCGGCTGCTTGTCCTTCAGTTGATACCCGAATGAGTCCGATCACTTTGTTCATAATCTAGTCCGCACAAACGCCTTGAGAGGATTAAGGCTTCCCTTTCCTGACCCGATTCTAATGCGACACGCAAGTGTGCAAGTAATGCCTTACGCTGACTCCCGATTGCGAGAATAGCGTCTACAATGCCCGCGACGGAGGACCGACCTTTGACCGGATCGGGCCTTTTGGGCGGACTGGTGCCGGAATCTTGGTTCGGGTCAGTCATACGTTCCCCTCTTCAAGCATTTTGGCGAAGAACTGGGTTAACAGATCGTAGATTGCCTGCGAGTCTTCGATTGGCAAGGGTTCCATTTTTGCACCCTCCTCTGGGTGCCGTATCTGGCTTAGTGCCTAACCACCGTGGACTCGCGTCCCGTCTTGGTCTCGGTTGGTGGAAGTCAAGCTTGTTGACTCCGCTCTTGATACGTCTCTAATTATGCTCGCCCACGTTGAACGCGGAACATTTATTTTTTTATCCTTGATCGTCAGTATCAGGTCATTTGCTTGAGTCGTGAGGCAGCGGGGCCGCGGCGGAAAGGCAAGACTCCAAAATTAGTGGGTGGATTTCCGAGCTATTGATTCTCTCTATTAGAGGGAATTCATGAGCACTTACATGCAGAAAAGGAAGGCCGATACCAAGGCGAAGCACAAGGTCGTCGCCGACTTCGTTCGCGACAACCCAAAAATCCCACACAGCGATATCGCAGAGCACTTCGGCTGCTCCCAAGACACCGTTCGGGCAGCCGTCCGCGAATTTCCTTACGCCCGGCGTCCTATCGGACGGCCAGCGAACCCAGAACGCAAGCTGACAAAGCTTCTCAAGAAAGTTAAAGAACTACAAGAGGAGGTAGGCCAATGAACGACAACAACCCCCGCATTTCATATCAACGCGGCGGCTATGCCAGCGTGGAATGGCACAGCCCAAAGGCCGAGAGGCCCTTTCCTGTGCTGGAGCACCGTGACGGTTTCGGAGGATGGATCCCCGTCAAGCGTTATTATGACGGCGAATACTTCAGTTGGATAACTACTTGGAGCGGAGATTACCGCTTAAATCGGTATCCCGATAGCACACAGTGGGGGCATTACGGGAATGGGGAACCGTTCTGCATCAGGTTTCCGAAGCAGGTACCTGAATGGCCTGACCCGGACGAGATGTAGCTCTGCTCTTGATGATGCAACGTTCCTGAATAAATGCCCTCGATCGGACTCTGCATTACGTTGCTCAGATTGTCTTGATGTTCTTTCCAGAACTCCAAGTGCCATGCTTCAGGTCGAACCCAATGCTTCGATCGGCGTTTCCCGTACCTTTGCGGCACATTCAGGAACTTTCACAACCCATTAGTAGGAGCACAAAATCGTGGCTACGCTGAACCCAAGTCCTTTGGATTCGGTGAGGCGATCCTCGATTCGTGCCGAGAACTGGCATCCGTTTAATTTGCCCGGAACTTTCCACGGAGGAGCACAAATGCACGCAAGTCCCGTAGTCATAGACCTACTGAGACTCGCTCGGATGAGATGCTGGTTGTCGATTATTCGGCAGCCCTGTCTAAGCCGGAAGCACACAACTGCTGAAGCTCGTCGCAACTACCTCAAGTTGGTGCGGCGACATAGAGCTTTGGCTGCTGCTCACAAATTGACCGAACAGGCAGCGTTCGAGTCCGACACATAAAGATCTCACCCAACAAACGGTGCCCGAGTACCAATTCTTGGGAAGGGGTCACAAGTCGGTTGGCTATAAAAACAAACTGCTCAGAAAAAGGCGTTGGGGCCCCCCTCTTAAATTTTTTCCAGAAATTTTGCGTTTTGAGAATTCACCCTCAAAACGGCGTTTAGGGGATTTTGGGCTGGGTTCAGGAGGGCCATACGCACCGAGCACGCGGGAGCCTCTTGAACGCAGAAACACTCAACGCCCCCCGTGCCCGCGCCTTTGAACCGGGGCGTGCAAGACACTCACAAACGGAAGCATACGGTGCTTCCCACATCTCCCGAGGTTCTAGTGTAGTGCGTCAAGCAGATTGACGTTTATTCAGGGTGCGGCGAGCGCGTTTCACTTTTTCCAGGATGTCGGCGGCTCGCGCGGTCCAGATGAATGGTTTCGGGCTTTCGTT